>Ga0335075_10007933_pt1 | contig 16304 bp, 15 predicted proteins | sample Lox_Sample_24_FD_206723 | JGI IMG/M metagenome (GOLD analysis project Ga0335075, IMG submission 206723) | Soil microbial communities from Loxahatchee National Wildlife Refuge, Florida, United States - Lox_Sample_2.4 | ecosystem: Environmental > Terrestrial > Soil > Wetlands | place: USA... | reverse complement strand
GTCTGGCAGGCGTGCCTATCTGGTGAAGTGCCAGTACTCAGGAAGCAGGATCCAGAGCGCGTTGAACGAGACACCGTTCAGCTTGGTGCTGACCGCCTGGATCATGTAGTTCTGCGGGACCCAGATGCACGGCAGCTGCTGCGCCCCGTACGTGGCGTACTCGTCAAACGCCGCCATCGCGTTGCTGGTATGCGTCGCGGTGATCAGGCTGTCCATCTTAGGGTCGGAGTAGTTGCCGGAGTTTGCCTGCGCATTGGTCGCGAACAACAGTTCGCCGGTCGGCTCGAAGCCCGGGCCCGTGAATGCCCAGCCGCCGTAGGCGAACACCTGGTTGGCGCATTCCGGGCCCATCGGCGAGCACGGCGCGCCCTGGCCGAAGATCGTGCCGAACGTTTCCCCGACCAGGATTAGGTCGATGCCGGCTTGGCTGGCGTCAGACTTGTAGGCCTGCCACATCGCCGTGGTCTCGGACTGGCCGGTCGCGTAGACGATCGTGAACTTGGCCTGCTGGCCTTTGGTGATGCCGGTGCCGCACTTTGACGGATCCTGGCAGGTCATCACGCCGTGGACCTCAGACCAGCCGTGGGCCTCCAGCGTCGCCTTCGCCTTGGTGATGCTGAACGGGTATGGGCCCAGGCCGCCGTTCTCGTTCTCGATGGGAGGTGTCCACTGGTTCCCCGGCGGCGTGGTCGGGGCCGGCCCCGCGCCCGGGACGGCGTACCCGCGCCAGACCGACTTGATGATGCCGGGCTGGTCGAAGACCTCCTGCAGGGCCTGCCGGATGTACAACTGCCGGACCATCCAGCCGACCTGCGGGTTGTTGAAGTTGGGCTGGGCGTAGGCGATGCTGAACGAGTAGAACGGCTGCAGGTTGTAGCCGCTGCCCAGCGGGTTGGTGGTCGGCAGCACCGAGTTATCCGGCTTCGGCGGCAGGTCCTGGGTTGGGATGTAGCCGACGTCGAGCCGCCCGGTCTTCAGCGCCGTGTACTCGGCCGCGTCGTCGGCGAACGACACGAACTTGATCGCCGGCAGCTTCGGCTTGGGGCTGCCGGAGTACGCCTTGTTCGGCACCATCGTCAGATTGCCCGTCGTGCTGAAGCTGGCCAGCTTCCACGGCCCGTCCACCACCGACCACAGTGGGCTGGTCGCGTACGCCAAGGCGTTCTTCGCTTGGGCGGTCAGGAACGCGTAGACCGCTTTGCACTTGGCCCAGCCGTCGGCCGCGCTGTCGGTGAGGCAGCCGCCGCTGCCCGCCTTAGCGCCCCGGCTGATGACGTCCCAGGCCTGTGGCATCGGGGTAAGCTCGGCCAGCTGGTTGTAGGTGTACCAGATGCTGGAGTAGGCCTGGTTGAACTGCAGTGTGAGCGTGTTCCCGCTCGCGGTGGCGGAGACCACGTTGTCCGGCAGCAGGCCGGGCGCATAGGCATACCAGTTCGCCTTCTCCGCGAACGCCATGTGCAGGAAGAAGAGCACGGAGTTGGCGTCGACAGGCTCGCCGTCGGACCACTTCCAGCCTTTCATGGTGACGGTCACGGTCTTGCCGCCGTTGCTGTATATCGGGGCGTTGGCCGGCGACAACGGATAGTTGATGGCCACGTTGGTGTAGCTGTTGTTGCCGAAGAAGTACAGCGGCCGGTACATCAGCCACTGGAACTCCTCGGAGTTGGCAACGTCGGCGTTTGTGAAGGCGTAGAAGGGGAAGATCCAGTCGGGCGCGCCCACCGGCAGCGCAACCGACACCGTGCCACTCGTGGTCGGCATGCCGCCCGAGGAACGCGTCGGGGTGCCGCTGGAACTGCAGGCCGCGCCCACCACCGCGGCCATCGCCGCCACCGTAGCGAGGCGTAGCTTACGTCTGCACGGCTTCATGCGGCGCTCCTCTCGCCATGACGCGCGCAGGCAGTGCCGTACCCGGTTCTTACTCTGGCGCTCGCCCCATAGCCGCACCTTCAGATCCAGACGAATCCTCCCACCGTGCCACCTGCGACACCAGGCACTCAAAGCTGAAGGTCTCCAACCGGCGGGCAGGGCTATTGACGATAACGGCAAGAACATGCCTCCCATCCCACGGTGACTGATCCCCGGCTTTTAGCTTGTCCGATGCGACAACAAGCCACTGGCCAGGGCGGTTTGCGCAGCATCACACGTCGCCGACCGGGCTGGAGATCAGGTGATCCGCGCGATGGCGGGGAGTGTCAGGCAGACCGCTGGCGCGGCGTTCTGTCAATGACGAGCAGGACAGGCGCAGGATTAGGCCTGACGTCAAGGCCGTGCGTGCGCCGCTCCCGGGCGGGGCCGGCGCCGCGCAGGCGGAGGGGATGAGGGCCTATGGTCGATGGGCTGATGCCAGAGCAGGCTGCTCTGGGTTTCGGCGCGCTGTTACGGCGGCTGCGCGATCAGGCCGGGCTGACCCAGGACGAGCTGGCCCAGACCGCGGCCGTGAGCCAGCGGGCGATCAGTGACCTGGAACGAGGGATCAACCGCACCGCCCGCAAGGACACCGCGCTACTGCTGGCCGGCGCCCTGGGACTGGACGGCCCCGCCCGCGAGCTGTTCGTCGCCGCCGCGCGGGGCCGCGTCCCGGCGGGCTATGTCCTGGCGGCCGCCGCGGGAACGGCCGGGTCCGGAGAGTCGGCGGCGGCGGCCAGCCGGACGCTGCCGCGGGACATCGCGTCCTTCACCGGCCGCCACGCTGAGCTCGGGCAGCTGATGACGCGATGGGCCGAGGCGGCTGCGGGCGATGTCGGCGGGGCGGTATCGGTTCACGCGATCGGCGGGATGGCCGGGATCGGCAAGACCACGTTCGCGGTGCACGCCGCGCACCGGCTCGCGGCTGACTTTCCCGACGGCCAGTTCTTCTTGCCGCTGCACGTCCACACCCCGGGGCAACGGCCGGTCGGCCCGGCTGACGCGCTGGCCAGTCTGCTGTTGATCGCTGCCCGCTGCGCAGATCCCGCCCGGCACCGATGCGCCGGCGGCTCGGTGGCGCGATCACGCTGCGAGGATTTTGCCGTGATCATGGAGTTCCTGGTCGGTAACGGAGGCGGTCACGCTGCTTCGGTGCCGGGTTCGGTGAAGGCGAGCCGCTGGTCGCCGAAGTCGGCGATGATTTCCAGGCGGCCGCCGAGGGCTTCGACGTAGGCGGCCAGGGTGCGCAGTTCGGTGGTGCCTGGCTTGGCGTGCTCGATTGCGGACACGCGGCCTTGGGTGATGCCCATCCGGGCAGCGACCTGGGCCTGCGTGATGCCGAGGCGGCGGCGCATCTCGGCGAGCCGGAAGGCGCGCTGCTCGGCGCGCAGCTGCTTCATCCCGGCGGCGATGGCGGCCTTGTCGGCAGGATCGGGATAGAACTCGGCAAGGAACTCATCCCGGGTGTAGTGGTGGAACTCACTGCTGCTCATCGGATGTCCTCTTGTCAGGTAGTCCAGCCCCAGGAATCTCCGTCACGCCCACACCATATGAACGTAGCGACGACCTTGCGAGCCGTAGGTGCTGGACTCCCGGCGGTGTTTGAGCTCGGCCTTCCGTAGCTCCACTGCTGGCCGCCGCGGCTAGAGAAGCTCGTGCTCGAGCCGGGGGACGTGACTGCCGTCCACACTGGCGCGAAGGGCGGAATCCGGGCTGGCGCCATCGCGGCCGCTCCGCTGCCGGCCATCTAGATACATAGATCCTGCGGTGTGCCCCTGATGGGACGAGCACGTCGGGCCATCAGCCTGACGTGGTGGTCCAAGTCCGGGTCCGAGGGCGGCCGCGGATCAGCTGTCAATGTATTAGCGCCGCCCAGCCGTGCTCTGCATTCGTGGATGAGAGCGCAGCGGATTCTCGCTGTGCCGGATCCGACGTTTGGCGGAGGATGGTGTTATGGCGGAGGTATCCGAAGTTAGCTGGTTGGTGCAGCGGAGCGCGAGCGGCGATGAGGCTGCGTGGAACGTGCTGGTGCGCCGTTACTCGCCCCTGGTGATGGCCGTGACCCGAAGCTACCGGCTTACAGCAGAGGACGCTCAGGACGTCAGCCAGACCGTTTGGCTGCGCCTCGTCGAGCAGCTCGCAAATCTTCGCAAACCGGAGGCTCTGCCCGGCTGGATAACGACAACCACCCGGCGCGAATGCGGTCGCAAGATACGGCAGGCTCGCCGGATGCTGCCGGTAGATCCGCAGGTTGACGCCGCTGTGCAGCAGTGCACGACCGTGGAGCCCGACGCCGCCATCCTGAGAGCCGAGCTACGACAGGCCCTGCGCGACGGGCTCAGCGAGCTCTCCGCGCGGGACCAGTGGATTTTGCAGCTGCGGGCGGCCGACCCCCCGAAGTCCTATCAGGAGATCAGCCAGCTGCTGGGAATGCGGATCGGGAGCATCGGCCCGACCATGCGCCGCAGCCTCGACAAGCTACGCGAAACCAGTGCCGTGCGGGCATATCTGGCGGCAAATCTGAGCGACGAGGGGACAGGAGGTGATCATCGTGAGCTCGCCGAGGTGGAGTGACGACGAACTGCTACGCGAGCTGGACGCCGCGCTGCAGGAAGAGCCGGTGGATGAGAGCGTTATCCGTGCGGCACAGGGTGCGTTCGCCTGGCGAACGGTAAATGCCGACCTAGAGCTCCTCAGCCTTGATGAGGCTTTGACGCTGGCCGATGATGTGCTGGTGCGTGGCAGCCGGCCGGGCGCGCCGGAGAGGCTGGTATTCCACGGCGAGCGGCTCAGCGTGGAAGTCGAGATCGACGAGATCGGGATCGTCGGCCAGCTGACCCCACCGCAGCCCGGCCAGGTCACCTTGGTGACCACCGACGGCCCGCAGGATACTACGCAGGCAGACGACGTCGGCTGCTTCGCTTTCCCGCTGCCCGCGTCAGGGCCCCTGCGCCTGGACTGCAAAATTAGCTCGGAGCGCTTCATAACTGAGTGGGTGACCGTCTGACCGGCCATGAGCGTGGGCTGGCGCGATGATCTTCAGGCGCCGAGTGCGATGAATGAGTGCGCCGTCGCTTCTGCGAGGGGGTCGCCCCTGGTTGCCTTGCGCGCGGCCAGCAGCGCCTCCGGCAGCGTGTCGCCTCCTCGAAGAGCGTCGTGCAGAGCCAGCATGAGGGGCACAGCGGCCAGGTCGTTGACGGGCACGACGCTGGCCACGATTCCGGCCGCGCCGAGCTGGACCATGCTGCTCACAAGCCCTAGAAGCTCGTCGGCACCCACTGTCGCAGCTACTCCGGAGTCGCAGCTGGACAGGACCAGCCGGTACGGCGCGCGGTTAAGGCGTTCGAGGTCATGCACGGTGAGAGGTCCGTCGTCAAGCTGCAGCGATGAGAACAGGGGATTGTCCGCCCGGAACGTGCCGTGGGCGGCGATATGCGCGAGCCGAGCGCCATCCAGTGCGGTGAGCACATTCTCGGCCGTCGCGCTGCCCTGGCCGAGGACGGTCGCTTCGGGATACCGGGAACGCAGCTGCAGGACCTCCGCGCCACCTGTGGTCAGCCCTGGCCCGACGACGAGCGCGACCCGTCGCTGGGCGGGAGGCTTCCTCGCCCGGGCACGCATCCAGGTAGACGTGGACGGCGCCACGGTCACGACGCGGTCGCGCAACGCTGGCATGAGGCTCCAGGGCACCGCCTGAAGCCGGCCTGGCGGTATGACGACGACAGGGCCGTCCCCGAGGTCCGCCGCAGCGGGTCCGAGCAGAGCTGCCTCCAGGCTGGTGCCTCGGTGGGTCAGTGTCAGCTCGTCGCCGGTTCGCAGCGGGCCGTAGGCGAGTCGGCGCAACGTGAAGCGAGTCATCCGGACCTCGTTTTCGGGAATGCTGCCCACCGTGTGCAGGCGCAGCCGGCGATCCGCGACGATGATCACGTGAAGCACGTGATCGACCTCCACGAGCTCGATCAGGCTGCTCTCGCCGAGTTCGTCGAAGAGCGCCTCGAGGTCGAGGCCGCCCGCCTCCCGCACGCGCTTGCCGAGCGCCTGACGAGTGCGGGCCTGCACAGCCGTCTCGAGTCGTCGCCGTTCGCGTTCGAGGACGTGTCGCCGGCTGTCGCTCAGCCCACTCGCTCGGCGGGTGACGGATAGCTCACTCGTCCCGAGGAGCCGGTTCACGCTGCGCAGCGCTGAAAGTTCGGCCACGAGCTCCCGGTCCCGCAGGGGCGGGGCGCCCGGGAAGGCCACAGCGGTCGCTCGCCATCGCTCGGCCCACGACAGCAGCCTGCGAACGTCGCCATGCCTGAGCGCTTCGCGCTGCGCGAGCGCGGCAAGCTCGGCACCGTGCGCCGTGCCATACGCGCGCAACTCGGTGGCCCCGAGCGTCATCTGGTGCTCCTCGAGTGCGTCCAGCCCGCGTGCGCATGCGCCGAGGGTGGCTCGCGCGTCGCCTCGGGCGTCGGCCTGCAGCGCCCGGGCCAGCCAGGCCACGCTCCGGACCAGCGGCGGCCCGCGGCGTCGTGACCGTGCGGCGCGCTCGAGGTGCTGCTCGGCCGCGCCCGCCCGCCCGCAGCTCAATGCCAGGCGCCCGGCCAGCAGATGCGCCCGCATCGCCTCCCCAGCCCGGCACGCCTCGAGGCGGGCCGTGACCCGTTCGACGTCGTGAAACAGGCTGGTGGAACGATCGCCGGCTGCATACCTGGCCTCGGCGATGACGAAGTCGGCGCGCGCCTCCAAGACAGCCCGTCCCTGGGCTCGAAACAGCCGGCGCGCGTGACGTGCCCGCTTCGTTGCAGTGGTCGCGTCGCCCGCGGCCAGGGCGGCGGTGGCGGCCGTGAAGAGCAGCTCCGCCCTCCTGTACGCGATCCCGCCTCCTGGAGGCAGCCGGCTGAGCGCTGTGTCGGCCTCTCCTGTCGCATCTGCTGCCAGTCCAGCGGCGAGCAGAGCAGCGCAGCGGTCCATAGCCAAGTCCAGCCGGAACGCGCCCAGCGCTTCGAACCGGCGCCCTGCTTCGTCGAAGTAGGTGAGCGCCAGGGGAAGGTCGCCGCGGGTCAGTGCGGCCAGTCCGAGGTTATGCCTGGCGGTGGCGTACTCGAGCTCCTGCCCGGTGGTTGCGAACAGCTCCTCGGCACGTGTGAAGTCTGCGCCTGCACGCCCGGGGAGGCCCAGCCCGAGAAAGACTTCGCCTCGCCAGGTCAGGGACCGGGCCTCCCACACCGTATCGCCCGCCCGGCGCAGGTAAGGCAGGGCGCGGGACAAGTCCGCGTGCGCCTCGTGAAAGCGGCCGAGGTCCCTGAGGAGCGCGGCGCGCCGCATGAGCACGCGTCCTGCCAGACCGCCGTGCGACATCTGCACCGCCTGATCCAGAACGGCCAGCCCCTGCGTGCTTCGGCCCGTCCATGCGAGTGTGACACCGAGGGTGGCCTGCACGTCGACTTCGCGCTCGGCACGGCCGGACGCTCGGGCCAGCCTCGCCGCTCTCCGCAGCTCGACGAGCGCTCCCTGAAGATCACCGCGGTCGCGCAGGACGATGCCTATCGCCTGATGAGCCAGTGACGCGTCGTAGGAGCCGGGCTGGCCGGCCAGCACCGTACGCGCGGCAACTAAGGCGTCCTGAGGCCGGGACAGGGTGAGCAGCAGGAGCTGAGCCGGATCGATCGCCAAGTCTTCTGCACCAGGATCTCCCGACGTCATGCAAATAATGCTAAAACATTCCCCAAAAGCATTATTCAATCGTGAAATGGGGAATCATGGCGACTAGCGATTACGGGTCCGGCGAGCCGCGAACCAGTCTTGAAGCGCAGGTCAGCCTGCTCTTAGGCGGCATCCCCGATGTTGTGAGCGGTCTCGAAGGAGTGGCCGTCTACCCCGACAATTGGGCGGAATTAGGTTATGTGGACTACATCTATCGCGAGCGCACCCTGCTTTGCCGTGACGAGGACGTAGATCGCGTCACACGCATCGTGCCCAGCAGCCCGGTTGGCTCCGACGACAACGTGCTCGGCCTGACCCGTCTTGAGATCTCCCAAGACGAAAAGGAGCACCAGCAGCAGCCCCCGAGCGTCGAGGAGGCCTGCGCCGCCGTAGACCGTGCACACGGCGAGGGAGTGGTCACACCCGACCACGTCCTCTCCCTCTCCGGCGGCAACGTCTGTCCCGCCACGGAGCCTGAGGAGGTTCCGCCCGGCGCGCAGCCCTACCCGGGCGTGTCCACGGAGCCGTGCGACGGGGAGGGCGTCCTGGTGGCTGTTCTCGACAGTGGCTGGCTGCCGGTCGCGGCGACCCAGCACACCTGGCTGGCTGGCGTCACCGGCGAGGACGAGGACCCCTTCGGCGGCAGCCCTGCTCGCATCCTTCCTTACGCGGGCCACGGGACGTTTGTGGCCGGCGTCGTGCGAGCTATGGCGCCCAAGGCCGAGGTGTGGGTGAGCAAGACGTTCAAGAAAGTGGGCGCCACCTACGAGTCTCACCTAGTCAAGAAGCTGTCCGAGGCGCTCAGACGGGGCGCGGAGGTCATTTCGCTGGACTTCGGGTCAAACAGCCGGAAGGACATCCCGCTACTGGGTTTCGAGATCGTGGCCGAACGGCTGCGCAGCTACACCGGAGTCGTCCTCGTGGCAGCGGCGGGCAACGACTCGTCGAGGCGCCCGTTCTGGCCCGCGGCTTTTCCCTGGGCGGTATCGGTAGGTGCGCTCAGCTCGAACTGGCGCAGCAGGGCGTACTTCAGCAACTACGGAGCGTGGGTAGACGTATACGCCCCTGGTGAGGAATTGGTGAACGCCTTTGCGACGGGGAAATACCGGTGTGACGAACCGCCGCATGTCGGCGAGTGGCGGAGCTTCGACGGTATGTGTCGCTGGAGCGGAACGTCGTTCTCGACGCCGATCGTCTCGGGCCTTATCGCGGCCCGCATATCCGAGACCGGCGAGAATGGCCCTCAGGCCGCGGAGGCGATACTGGCCCGAGCCCGGGCTCAAGCCATGCCTGGAGTGGGACCCGTCATCTTCCCAGGTCAGGCTTGCGACGATAGGCATAGCCACTGCGGCGAGCGGCACGGGTACTGCGGCGACCGGCACGGCCATTGCGATCACGGTCGCGTACGCTCAGCCCACTGCTGCTGCGGGTGAGGTCGCCCACACAGAAGGCCCGATAAGCAGCGCGGGCAGAGATGACCAGCAGCGAGGTCGCAACCCTCGCCCTGGCCGTCGTCACAACCAGGGCGTTTCAACTAGGGTCTGCTGCCGCGCCCGGTGCAGGGCCTGATCGCCGGGAGCGGCGGTCGGGCCCTTTGATCATCCGGTGGCGGTTCGTCGGCGGGTCAGGGCCCGGATCGCGGTGTCGCTGGGCGTTTGCCTCGCCGGGCTGACTGAGCTGAACCGCTTGCGGCTGGAAGCCGAAGAGGCCGCGGGTTACCGTTGTAGGGAGAGGCATAGCGATCACAGCAGGTCGATAGCGTCTCCTTAGAAGGCTGGCGGGTCGGATGCGCGAATCTGGCGGGAGCAGTACAGGGCACGATCGCGAGACAGCACACCGGGCAAACGGCTATCCCTTCGGCGAAGGCTGCAGCCCGGTGCCGCCGCCGCTGACCGATCACACGAAAGGCTGCAGCCCGGTCGCGCCGCCGCTGACCGATCACACGAAGGGCCGCAGCCCGGTCGCGCCGCCGCTGACCGATCACACGAAGGGCCGCAGCCCGGTCGCGCCGCCGCTGACCGATCACACGAAGGGCCGCGACCCCGTAGCGCCGCCGCTCACTGATCACACCAAGGGCCGCGGTCTGGTTGCGTCGCCGCTGACCAAGCCCTTCCGCGCCTGACGATTCAGGGCGGTTGAGCCGTCTGATTACGCTGCTCCGTGATTACTCCGGCTGCTCACTGGCGGTGGAGGCCCGGGCGTTGAGTTCTTGCTCGATCCTCGCCACGAGATCGGGATGCATGCTCAGCCTGCGCAGGAAATCTGGGGGGAACCCGAGCTGGCGGTTCGCCTCCTCAATCACGGGCCGGCCCATGCCGAGTGCCTGCGCCAGCATGTCGTCGCGCTGGTAGGCCGGCGGGAGATCTGCGATGTCCAGGTCCGCCGGACGCCGGAACGTTCCGTCCCCGGCTGGGAGCCATGCAGCCTCGACCGCGGCCTTACCCATCGGCGAGAGCGTGCTCTCGCGGCGAGCGTCCACGAACTCCTGGCGAGGAGACTTCTCGACAACGCCAGCGATGAGGTGCCGGTTGGGCACGAGCAGAACGTTCCAGACGTATTCCGAGCGAGCGGAATTCGGGTGACTCAGCGCATACTCCACGCCGTCGAGGTCGGCGGACGGATCGAATCCGGCGATCCCTCGCTCGTGCCGGGCAAATTCGTCGGCGATGACCACGTAGCCGAGGTCATCCGCTTCGTGTGCGGTCAGCCGGACCGTTTCCCTGACGCCCATCGCGCGCAGCTGGGGCAGCCAGGGCCCGTAGACGTCGGCCGTGAGCCAGGCATCGGGATTTCGGTCGAAGTAGATCTCCAGGGCCTTGGCCCGCTGATACAGCTCGCCCGGCAGCATCAGGCGGCTCTCGCCCGTCCCGGCGTTCTCGCCGACCAGGAACGTGGTCTGGCGCAGCTGCTCGAGCAGCTGGTCTCTGCCGGCCCGCGGCGCCTCAGCCAGCGCGCGGGCGACGAGCTCGAGATCGGCCTCGTGCTGTGCCATGTCCAGCTTCGCGACGTCGGCGTCGGCGTAGCGGGGAAGCACGTGGTCGAGGACCTCGGCCACGACATCCGGCTCGGCGAAACCGAGCGCCTCCAGGAACCGGTGCGCCTCGGACAGGGCAGCGACGGCCCGCCGGACCGTGGCGAACTCCGTCGCCACCGGGCCCGGGAGGTAAGCGGCCGGCCTGCCCCGCGCGTCGAACGGGGCCACGTGAACGCCGTCTTCGAGCCGGATGATCGGCTTCGCCCGGGCTGGGCCCGGCTGATCGCCCGGGTGGCTCGGCTCCCGCCACAGCGACTGGTGCTGGTAAAGGAACGAGTAGAAGCGCCCGATCCACTGATCCGGCCGGGCCGAAAGGAAATCGCCCGTGAGCCGGGCGACGACGGCATGCGGAGTCACTTCATCCACGCCGGCCTCCTCGCGGAGGTACCGCCAAAGCATGGGCGTCCGGTCTTCTGTGATCTCGTCGTGGACGAAGCCCACCGGGCCCGGGTCTGCGTAGAGCTCGCCGAGCAGGTCGGGCGTGAGCAGCTCGCGAAGGCCCGCTCCCCGGGCCAGCTTCACCTCCGTGGCACGGCGGTAGCCGTCCGCGGCGGGAATGAACCTGTCCCGGGCGAGCGCGGCGCGGGTCGCGTCGAACAGGGCCCGGAACATCGTGTCGGGCGGGAACCGGGCGGCGTCCAGCGGCAGAGCCTGGAGGATGTCGGCCGTGAGCAGCCCTTCGTCGCGCAGATCTGCCAGCACGTCGGCGAGCAGGCTCGCGGTCTCGCGAACCAGCGCCTGGTTCCACGGATCGTGCTCGGGAACGTTGTCCCGGGCCGGTGTCGTCCGGTACGGGCCCTGGATCAGGAAGCCCAGGAACGTTTCCTTCTGCGTGGGGAACGACACGACCAGCGGCGAGCTCTCGCGCCTGACCAGCCGGCGTGCGTCGATCCCGGCCAGCGCCATGAAGGCGATCTCCACCCGGAGCTCGGGCTCACCAAGCGCATCGAGATTGCGGTGCCAGACAAGCCACTGCTCGTTGCTGCGGCGGCCAGCCCGCCGGCTGGCCAGCGTGACCTGGCGGCCCGCGCCGGAACGTGGCGCTGAGGTGCGCTCGAGAACCACGTCCGGCGTCTGCTGACCGCGGATGTGCACCCGCTCGATGCTGCGCAGGAACAGCAGGGTCTCGGCGTCGAGCTTGCTCAGGGCCGTGGAGATCTCCTGGGCGGCGAGCGTCGCGGGGACTTCCGCCCGGTCGAAGGGAAACACGAAAACCGTTCCGGCGTCGGGCTCATCGAGTGGCTCCACGAGGTGAGGCCGGACGTACTTCTCGATCCGGAAATGCTCGTCCGAGCTGTAGATCCGGGGGGTGTTGGTGTACGCATAGACCGACTTGAAGCCGATGCCGAACCTGCCGATCTGGGTAAGGTCCTCGGCCTTCGTGCCCTGGCTGACTCCGCAGATGCCGCGCACGTCGTCGGTGGTGAACGGACGGCCGTCATGGCGTACCTCGAGCCGATCACCGAAAAGCTCAAAGGTCAGCTCCGTCGCGCCGGCGTCCTCGGCGTTCTGGATCAGCTCGAAGATGAAGTGGGCGCGGTCGCTGTAGAGCTGCCCGAGCAATTCGAGGACGGCCGTGTCCCAGCCGTAGCGCGCGATGTTCTCCGCGCGAATCTCGTCATAATCAGTGGGCATTCACGATCTCCACGACCCGGGCGAGGAAGGTGATCTCGCTCTGCTCGATCCTCTCGTGCTTCTCGAGGAGCGCAGCGAGGGCACGGGCGACCGCGCTGGTGTAGCTGCGGTTCTGGGGGAAGGTCTTGGCCGAGACCATGATCAGCCCTGCGTGTGCTTGCCCGGCGGCCCGGTAGCGGGCGTCGAGTGGCATGAAGTCCTTGATGTTCGCCGTGACGAGCACGCGTCCGGTGGCTGCGGCATGGGAGAGGATCTGGTCGTCAGGCAGCGAGGCGAGTGAGGGATCTGCCACGACCGCCAGCACGTCGTGGCCCTTGGCGCGGAGCTGCTGGGCGATGGTGTCGGAGCACATCTCATCAAGCAGGAGCGGGACAGCCACCGGTCACCCGGCGAGCAGCTGGTGCTCGCGGCGCCACGCTTGCTCGGCTGCGTCCTCGGCCGCGTCAGCGGCGGCTATCTCCGCGTCGATCTCGTCAGGGTAGGACGCCCAGTACCGGACCGCTGTGCGGACGAGCCGCAGCGGGGTGCCGGTGTTGTCGGCGATCAGGCCGAGCAATCCGTCGTCGGCTAGTTCAGGTTCTGCTGCGCGGGCGGACTTCACCGCGCGGATGATCTCCCATACGTCGGGCCCGCCGGACAGGGCGGCGCGGCGTCCCGTAGGACCGGGCCGGAACACGATCCCTGGGTGCTCGCTCATGCGCAGGGCCTCATCCACGAGGCGGTTCGCGGCGGACGACAACGACATGCCAGGGTTCGCTGCCACAAATGATGCCAGCCGTTCGGCCACGGCGACGTCGAACCGCACAGGGGTCGGTGCGCGCTTGCTCATGACTACATTGTAGTTGGTTCATACCGCTTCTTCAACGAAGGGGTGGCTGGCATCAGCGTGATCCTCAGAGGCCTACCGGCGGCGGGAAGCGGCGTCGAGCCCCCTCGTGCCGTACTCCCATTTGTTGTCGGCGTCGCGGCCAAACGGCGCGTCGCCGCCGAGCTCCTCAAGCACACCGGCAGCGCGGATCCCGTGTTCGACAGCAACCGCGCCCGGGTCATCGCCGCCGGTGAGCCGCTGCTGGCCGCCGCGCAGCGCGCTCGCGAGGTTCGCGACGACGTAACGTTCGAGCAGGTCCTCGACATGTTCCATGCGATCGCGGCGATCGATGGCGATGCCCCTTACCTGCAGCCGATCCTGCAGGCCGCGCTCGACGGCCTGCGTCCGCGAGCGAGCTGACGGCCAAGCGCGCGGCGTTCAGCGGCTCAGTTCGCCGAGGTGCCGGTCGATGTCACTGGTGAAGCGGGAGATCAGCCGCGCGAGCTCGCGGCGTTCGGCGGGTGGCCAGCCGGCCAGAACCGCGGCCAGCCACCGGTGGCGCGCGACCAGGAACCGCCTCAGCACCTGGCGACCGTCCGGGGTCAGCTGCAGCCGGCACGCTCGTGCGTCGTCTGTGTCCGGGCCCCGGCTGACCAGGCCCAGCGAGACAAGCTGCTGAGCCTTGCGCGTGACGGCCGGGGGGTCGATCCCCAGCCGGGCCGCCAGGTCGGTGATCCGCAGGCTGTCCTCCCCGTTCAGAACGTAGAGGACGGCGATCCCGGCCTGCTCGACCCCGTCTCCCGCCTGGCGGGCGATGTACTCCTTCAGCCGGGCCTGTCCGAGCCGCCGGGCCAGCGAGTGCAGCGCCGCCTCGATCACGGCGATCGTCTCGTCGTCCCCGGGGACGTCCGCGCGCAACTCGTCGCAGAGAGGCTCTTCCTCGGCCGGCATGGTGTTCAAGGTAACACGATACTTGCGTGCGTCAGGCAATCATCAAGAGCTAAAATGGTTGCTTGCCGCAAGCATTTATCGTGATGCGCCCGGCCTGGTAGCCAGCCCTCGCCGGTGCGGCACGAAGGGGCGTGGTTGTCATGATCCCAACGTGCGACATACCGGCCAGGGTCCGACACGGCCGCGCGTCACGCCGCGCCGGCCGCCGGTCCTTGCGCATCGCGGCGGGAACCTGGCGCCGCCTCATCAGGGAGATCTCCCTGATCGCCGTGTTCGCGGTGATCTACGAGGTGATCCGGTACAACATGTCGCAGGCTGGCGGCGCGGCGGCCAGCCACGCGCTGCTGATCGTCGGCGCGGAGAAGGCTCTCGGGCTGTTCCGCGAGCACGCCGTGCAGTCGGCGATCATCGGCAACGACACCGTCACGGATGCCTTCAACGCCTACTACGGCGGTACGCACTTCCTGATCCCGGCGCTCGTGCTGGTCTGGCTCTTCGTGCGGCACCCGGCACATTACGCGCGTGCCCGCACCGCGCTCGCGGTGATCACCGGGCTGGCATTCGTCTGCTTCTGGCTCTTCCCGGTGGCGCCGCCGCGGCTGCTGCCGGCCCGCTTCGGGATCCTGGACACGCTGGTGACCCCGGGCGGCTCCGGGCATTTCGAGAGTGTGCTGGTCAGCACCGCGGGGGATAAGTACGCGTCGATGCCCAGCGTGCACGTGGCCTGGGCGGTGTGGTGCACCCTTGCGCTCTATCCGGTCCTGCGGCACTGGACGCTGCGTGTGCTCGCGGTCGCCTATCCCCTCATGACCACGCTCGTCGTGGTGGCCACGGGGAACCACTTCTTCCTCGACGTCATCGCCGGCGCGCTGCTGGCCTGCGGGTCGTGGGCCGGCGTCACCTGGGCGGGGGCGTGGCTCACCGTCCGGATGGCGACCTGGCGAGAGCGTCGCAGCCAGCGCTCCCGCAGCCCGGCCGGCAAGATATCTGCGTTAGGTTCACCCGCCGGAGTTCGGCAGCCACTGCTTGCTCGTGGTGACCGAGTCGAGTATCTCCGCAACGGGCTCGGTGCCGATGCCGGGCCCGGTGGGAACCGGCAGATAGCCGTCGTCGAGGACGAACGGCGGGGTGACGTCCTGGTGGTAGTAGCGCGACGACCCGGAGGTGTCGCCGGGCAGGACGAACCCCGGGAGCGCAGCCAGCGCCAGGTTGGCCGCCCGGCCGATGCCGGTCTCCAGCATGCCGCCGCACCAGACCGGGACATCGTGCGCGGCGCAGACGTCGTGCACCCGGCGGGCCTCCAGGTAGCCGCCGACCCGGCCCGGCTTGATGTTCACGATCCGGCAGGCGCCCAGCGCGATGGCGTCGGCCGCCGCCCGGGCAGACGTGATCGACTCGTCCAGGCAGATCGGCGTGCGCAGCATGCGGGCGAGCTCGGCGTGGCCGCGCACGTCCTCCTCCGGCAGTGGCTGCTCGATGAGCAGCAGGTCGAACGGATCGAGCTTGGCCAGCTGCCGCGCCTCGGCCAGGCTGTACGCCGCGTTCGCGTCCACCTGGAGCAGGATGTCAGGGAATCTCTCCCGGACCGCGCGCACCGGCTCGACGTCCCACCCCTGCTCGATCTTCAGCTTGATCCGCTGATATCCCTCGTCCAGGTAGCCGGCCACGGCGTCGACCAGCTGGGGCACCGATTCCATGATGCCCACCGACACGCCGCAGGCGACGCGGTCCTGGGTGGCACCCAGGTAGCGGCCAAAGGAAAGGCCCGCCGCGCGCAGCTCCGCATCCAGCACGGCGGTCTCGAGCGCAGCCTTGGCCATCAGATGCCCGCGGAACCGGCTGAGCACCGACCCAACCGCGGTCGCGTCCACGTTGTCGAGGCCGGCGATCGCGGGGATGAAGAACCGGGTCAGCACCTCCATGGCGCCGTCGACGTACTCCGAGCTGTAGAGCGGGTCGCTCATCGCCACGCATTCGCCCCAGCCCTCGCCGTCCGGGGTGACCACGCGCACGAGCAGGATGTCCCGGGCCGATTCGGTGCCGAAGGACGTCCGGAACGGCGCGACCAGCGGCATGGCGATCCGGCGAAGCTCGACCCCGGTGATCTTCATTCAGCTGCCTTTCTGTGCACGGCATACCAGCCTGAACGGTCAAATCCGGCCACCATGGCTCCATCGCTCATCAAGCCGCCGAGGACCTGCCGCACGGCGTGCCGCCAGCGGCGCGCGACCGTCTCGTGGCGACGGCGGACGGTCTCGATGTCGAGCGGCACCCGCACCAGCA
>Ga0335075_10007931_pt1 | contig 16305 bp, 19 predicted proteins | sample Lox_Sample_24_FD_206723 | JGI IMG/M metagenome (GOLD analysis project Ga0335075, IMG submission 206723) | Soil microbial communities from Loxahatchee National Wildlife Refuge, Florida, United States - Lox_Sample_2.4 | ecosystem: Environmental > Terrestrial > Soil > Wetlands | place: USA... | reverse complement strand
CCGTCGCATCAACGATCACCCCGCATCGAAGCTCCACGAACTCCTGCCGTGGCATTGGCGGCGGCCCGCCGCGGACACCGCTGCCGCCTGAAGATCAGCTACACGCGGCCTTGGCCGGATGCGTACGGCGGAGCTGGATGTATCGCTGAAGAGCGGAACGGAGGGAGCGCATCGCACACCTCCAGGCCACGGAGCGGTCGCGCCACGTATGGCGTTGATATCTACCTTCGCCTCGATCCGCGTCGTGTCAGGGTCGCGATGCCGTAGTAACTGACCGATCTCGGTCAGGGAAGCGCCCGCTCGAAGCAGTACGGTCCGCGAGACTATGTCGAAAAAGGTGCCCTCCCATATGGGCAAACCCGGCGATCGCTACGCGCCTTAGGGCCGTGTTGGCAATCACAAAAACGGACCCCGATGTGGCAAAACCGACATGCGGCGCTTCTTTGCGGAGAAACACTCGCCGGTTCTCGGACCTGGGGCGGCCGTCGCGCAGATAATCGGCGATGGCGGCGCCGACGTCCGGCGGCAAGGGCATCTGCGTCCGTTGCCGGCCTTTGCCATTGATCAACAATTGACCGGATCGCCAGTCGAGGTCGTCGAGCATCAACGTGGCCACTTCTTTGGCTCGCAGGCCAAGACGGGCCAGAAGCATCAAAATCGCGTAATCCGCCGCCCAAGCATGCTCTGCCGGTCGCAACCCTCAAGAACTTGCTGCACCTGCTCAGCCGATAGATAGGTTGGTAGAGATGCTTGGCACCAGCGCCGAACCGTTGGGACCGAGGTGGCGAGGTCCAGCGAGATCCACCCTTGCAGCCGAGAATAGCGCAGGAACGCGCGGAGTGACCAGCACATGCTCTTGGCCGTCGCCGGACTGCGAGGTATCGCGCGACGAGCTCCTCGTCGAGATCGGGAATGCCGAGCTGATGGGCCCCAAGCCAGCGGCTCAAGTCGGCGATCAGCCGCAGACACCTCCAAGCCGTTGGCCGACCATATCCTTCTCTGACCAACCGAGATGCATATAGATCAATGCAATCGCCTAGCGGCCCCTCGCGAAGACGCTTGATGTTCTTCGCCTGGCTGAAATATGCACCGATTGAACAAGGGGCCACGACGAACGATCATGATCGACGAGATTGAGAAACACCGTGGCAAAATTTTGGGTGCGATATTGCTCGCCTGTCCCTTGATCGGTGCGAGCCTGACTACGAATGCCCAGGATGGAGCGGGTGATCGCGAGGCTGGGCTTGCGTTTGCGCTCCAGGTCTGTTTGCCATGCCACGCAGTGACAACCGAATCAAAGCCGCGAATGTTCGTCATCGCCCCGGATTTCCAAGCCATAGCAAACACGCCGGGAATGACGGCAACCGCTCTTCATGCGTTTCTGATGACGCCGCACCCCAAGATGCCAAATTTAATCCTTACACCGAGACAATCTACGGATGTCGTCAAATACATCCTCAGCCTGAGAGACCGGGCCTGACCGGATCCTGCCAATAACACTGGGGAGCCCTGATAGAAACGCGTTGATCCATATCAATGATGAATTTGTCCGCCCCAGGCATAAATTCATCGCCGTCAAACCTCACCAATTCAGGTGCTGCCCCTACGAAAGGGTAGCCGTTCGGCGCTGAGAGGGGGCTCCCCTTAATGACGCGCGACCAGGAAGGACGGGAATATGATTGCCTGAATTGTTCGAATAGTTATGTTTCTAGAAAGCGTGATCACTGGCTGGTTCGTTGCTCACGATGCCGCGAATTTTGGTGTCATTCAACCGTCACGACCGGCGTAGACATGATCTCATGCGCCACGGATTCCGGAGAGCGAAGATACCTGAGAAATTCGGAACTGAGCGTTTCGCCTTCGGCGAGAAGCGCCAGCCACCAGTCGCGGCGTGATTCGCGCGCCGCCTCGTCACGGCCGATCAGATCGCCTTCGCTCACCATTCCGACCGGCACCCCATTGCTATCGATAGCTGAAGCGGCCCCCCTAAAGAGCTGGACAGGGTCTACCCCGTGGTTAAGAACCAGGAGTATGACCGTGTCTATGACTGGGAAGATCGAGCAGGTTGAGGTGATCACATCGGTCGAGCGGCGGCGGCGCTGGTCGGCGGAAGAGAAGGCGGCCATCGTTCAGGAGACCTACGCGCCGGGGATGTCGGTGTCGTTGGTCGCGCGTCGGCACGGGATTGCGCCGAACCAGCTGTTCACCTGGCGGCGGCTCTACGCCAGCGGCGCGCTGTCGGCGGTCGGGGCCGGCGAAGAGGTGGTCGCCGCCTCGGAATACCGGGCCTTGCAGCACCAGGTTCGCGAACTGCAGCGGCTGTTGGGCAAGAAGACGTTGGAGAACGAGATCCTGCGCGCGCCCTCGCCGGCGCGGGACGACACGCCGTGAAGACAAGCGCCGGCGCGCTTGGCGTGGCGCGATCAAACCTGGCGGCGCAGACAAGGACGGCGGCTCGCCGCCGTGGGCGTCGGCCGCAGCCCGAGGCCGAGCGGCTGGCCGAGATCAAGCAGGTGATCGCGGGTCAGCCAACCTACGGCTATCGCCGGGTGCACGCGCTGGTCAGGCGACGTCGCCGCGATAAAGGCGGCGCGCCGGTCAACGCCAAGCGCGTCTACCGGGTCATGAAGGTGCACGGCCTCTTGCTCCAGCACCACACCGGCGACGGCGTCGAGCGTCGGCATGACGGCCGCGTCGCGGTGGATCGGCCGGATCTGCGCTAGTGCTCCGACGGGTTCGAGATCGGCTGCGACAACGGCGAGCGGGTGCGCATCGCGTTCACGCGCGACTGCTGCGACCGCGAGGCGATCTCGTGGGTGGCGACGACCGGCGGCATCGACAGCGGCGACATCCGCGACCTGATGATCGAGAGCATCGAGCGCCGCTTCGGGCTGGTCAACCGGCTGCCGGTGCCGATCGAGTGGCTGTCGGACAACGGCTCGCCCTACACCGCCGGCGAAACCCGAAAGCTGGCCCGCGAGATCGGCCTGGTGCCGTGCACGACACCGATCGAAAGCCCGCAATCGAACGGCATGGCCGAGGCGTTCGTCAAAACCTTCAAGCGCGACTATGCGCGGGTCAGCCCGCGTCCCGATGCGGCAACCGTGCTGCGCCAGCTCGACGCCTGGTTCGAGCACTACAACACGGTCCACCCGCACAACGCGCTGGGTTACCGGTCGCTGCGCGAGTTCAGGAAACGCTTCGTGGAAGCGACGACCGAGAACACGGTCGGCGCTGTGCGTCGACCGCATGGGAAGCACAATGTCCGCGGATGCGGTCGGATCAAGGCCGCAGCCGCCGCAGGCGGTGGCGCGTAGCGCCAGCCTTGACGCGAGCGCAGCCGTGGACCAACCCTAGCAACCACTCCCCGTCCGGTTATTCAGGGGCAACTACACAACTTGATTGTTATATGTGTTGTATTGGGAGATTACCTGTATGCGAATCCAACCGTACGCACAAATATCTTTACCTTTTTCGATCAACACGTGTGATATGACTAGACGTCCGATGGTTCATCTTACCCGCGGAGCTGCCGGCATACCTCTCGGGGAAATGGCGACCCTCCACGTGAACCTTGGAAGCGCACTTGGCTATGCCGCTTGGGGGCAGCACGACCGGTTCCCGCCGCCCAGGTTGAACGCCTGTTCTCAGTTTCGGCGAGGCGACCTTCCGCTGCGACCCGCAGGAGGGGGGAGGGGCGAGACGCGCCGTAAGCGGGCTGATGGCGGGCGGACGGCGGACCTCGTCAACAGGCGCTATGTATGCCGATAATTATCGACCGGTTGCGAAGGACCGTAGCTTCTTCACCAGCATTTCACCAATCCGCTCGATGCCAACATTGAGCGGAACATAACCGATCGTCGGGAGCAGCCCTTCGAGTTTGACATCATCGACCAGAATGGGCAAAATGTGTTCTCTGCCTCTCTCCTCAAGTACCCGCGCTTGCGCGCTGCGGGCCTCGTGGGTCGTCCACTTGCGATCGCGATACTCCTTGGAAACAAATATAACGCAGAAGCGGGCCCTTTTGCGGAAAATCTCATCGAAGAAGACGGTGAAATTTTTTCCCCATAGCTGCTCCGCGTAGAAGTTGTCGTAAAAGACATCGTATCCTGCCTCGCGCACGATTCCGGCCAACTTCTAGGCCTCCACACGCTCGGTGCCTGCAAAGGAAATGGCGACGTCGAACGAGTCGGGCAGCTTAGAACGTGCCGCCGCCGGCCTAGGCTTTGTCGAGCGAAGGACATTGGAGGCGATATCGGCACGCACGCGTGCGCCGGTCTTTTCGAATGGCAGGAACGTAATCCCGACGGCTTCCACCGCGGCGTTGGCAGCCAGCAGGTTCTTGATGGCAGTGGGAAATTGAGCTTGGTGGGCATCAAAACAGCGGTGGGCGTAGTCGACGTTGCCCTTCCATAGCTCCTCATCGTGGGCCTCAAGTCTCAGGGTGCGAAAATAGCAGCGCTCAAAGTCGAACCCGGGGAAATCATCGAAATCTCTTAGACCGAGATAGGAGAAGACGCTACGAATCTCTGACGATATCGGTGCGTGTCGCGGTCGATAGTGCGTAACGAACGGATCTTCGCCGCCCGTGTCAATAAATGTAAAACGAAAAGGAATTTCTTATCCTCTGTCACCTTCAGGGTGACCTTCTTCATCGCCATATGGCCATCGCCGGAAACTGTTTGATTGCGGCGTCCCCTTGAACCTCCGCTCCTGCCGAAGTAAAAGCCCCGCCCTTCTGGCTTCAGGAGGATAAAGCCACACGCCTGAAGCCCGTTTTGTGCCTTCTCAAGATAACCAAAGCCGGCATTGAAGGCTGTAGCAAACTGTTGTTTCGCCGAAAGCCCAGATAGGCCAGCCCGTCGGTTGCTTGCAGTTCGGTGGCGGAGAATAAGGTTGAGTTAACGTGGAGGGTGCACCATTTGTCAGTCTTGCCGGCCTGCAACGCGGCCAGAACCATCTTAGCGGAGCCTGCGTTAAGGAAAGCCACAACCTCAGTCTTGAGTGCGAGGTAATGGTCCCTGCTCGACATTTCAATTCTCAGAGCCGGAAAATCATCGATATGGTGCAGACACACCGAGCCGTCCAGGGCCGTTCTCATGTCGGCGAGAGATGACGATTACTAGCAGTTCCGTGTTGAATCTCGTGCGGTCACTCGCCAGAGGCCATGACGGTGCCGTTCGCGAGGAGCGATTGGAACGGCAGGTTTGGGGCACGAAGAGCGATCTCGTCGGCGTTGGTCGAGCGCCTGCTGTCGCCTGGCAAGGCGACCTTCGTCAATCGACGGATCCGCCGCGCGCATTTCGCTGGCGCGGGCGGCGCATTTCTGCGACCTGCAGAGGCGAACCCGTCGCGGCTGACAAGGGGGCGCTGTCGGCAGCCGTTTCGGTTATGGCGTCAATCATATGCGGTCAACCCGCCGTCCAGCAGCGGGATCTACGGCCGCCGATGCCGCACGAAGGGCACGTCCGCGCGCTCACCAGGGGTGCCAACCGAACCATCGACAAGGACACGACGGGAGAGATCGCGGGTCAGCTTTCTTTGGCAGGAGCGGTCATCGGTCAATTATTACGCCGCGGGTCGACGGCTGACCTGCGCTGCGGCGGGGGCGGTCGGGATCAAGGAGGCAACGATGCGCACCCAGATCCCAGCGATTGTTGGCTTTGCGAATAGTCCTTGGAATAAAGCCTGGCTTATTGGTCAGAAGCGCCCCTTGAAGCCGAAGGAAGTCTGGGCGATCCGGGTCCGACTGCAGCTCGAACAGCGCAGTGTGATCTCGCTCTGTTCAATCTCGCGATCGACAGCAAGCTGCGCGGGTGTGACCTCGTGCGGCTACGGGTGAACGACGTGTGCATCGGCGGCCGAGTGCCCGACCGTGCCGCGGTGGTCCAGCAGAAAACCGGAAGACCCGTGCAGTTCGAGATCACCGAACAAACCCGAGCGGCGATCCGCGACCGGCTTGCTCACGGTGCCCTTCGAGATGGGCAATTTCTCTTCCCGAGCCGCTTTCATGATCAGCCGCACCTCACGACATGGCAATACGCCCGAATTGACCACCGCCGTCACAGCGCATAGCGTAAGTGCTGGCACCCTTCCGCCTCGAGTGTTAGGTTTCCTCCAAGCGAGAAAGCAAGTTGCGGTACGCGGTGCCGCTGAGCGCCGCGCAAAAACCCGCCGTAGACGAACGGGAGGAGAAAAGATGGCTGCTGCCACGTCTGACGATTTATTGTCGGCGCTCGATCAGTGTCCGCTCAACGGGAAATATTGGACGGTTTTCGGTCTGCTCTCGGCGGTAGGGGTGGTCGATTTCTTCGACTTTTTCAGTGTGGGGTTCCTCGTCGCGGTGATCGGGCCGCAATGGCATCTGACCTACGGCGCGGCGGCAGCCATTTTGCTGGGCGGCGGCATCGGGGCGATTGTCGGCTCGCTGGCCGGCGGGGCGCTTGGTGACCTATGGGGCCGCAAGGCGATGGTCGTTGGCGGCACCTTCATCTGCGCGATCGGGGGGCGGCGATCGCGGTGATCCCCAATGGCGCCTGGGTGCTGTTTGCGGTGCTGCGGTTTTTCGTCGGGTTTGGCCTCGGTGCGTCGTTCGCGCCGGCGACGACGATGGTAGTCGAACTGACGCCGACGCGGCATCGCGCGGTCGTCTCTAGCCTTTTCGTCCTCTCTGCGAGAGTGGGCGGCTTCCTTGCCTCGGCCACAGTCGACACACTGCTCGGGCTGATCGGCTGGCGCGGCATCGCCGCCCTTGGCGGTGGTGCCGGTGCTGGTCGGCTTCGGTACCCTGTTCGCCGCTACCGAATCGGCGCGCTGGCTGACCGCCAAGGGGCGGTTCGAGGGAGGCTCGGGCGGCAGTGGCGAAGCTGCTACATCTGCCACTGTCTGAGGTGCCGCTGCCTGTCGCCGCGCCAGCGGCTCCGCCACGAGCCAGCCTCGCCGAGCTTTACGCACGACCAGCCTTGTTCTGGATGACCCTCCTGGCCTGGGGCGGCGCGTCCACAGCTGCCTACGGCATGTCGCTCTGGGGACCGACCATCATCGCCCAGCTGATGCACATCTCAGTCAAGCGGGCGGCGCATTTCTTCGTCTATGTCAGCGCCGCCGGCATCCTCGGCAAAATCCTGTTCTCGTTTGCCGCGCCGCTGTTCGGCCGACGCCGCCTTGGCCAGATTCACGGTTTCGCCACGTTTCTCGCCCTGGCCGCCGCCGCCTATTTCCACTCGTTGCTGATCGGCGGAGTGTCGATCTTCGTAGTTGCGCTGGCGGCGACCGATTTCTTCAATGCGGGCGGCTTCTCCAACCTCGCGCCGTACACGCCGGAAGCCTATGGCGTGCGCATGGGGGCGCGAGCCTCAGGCCTCGGCCAAGGAGCGAATGGTGTCGGCAAGATTCTCGGGCCGTTGAGCCTTGCTGTCGTCGCCGGCACGAGCAACGTGCTGAAACCGGCGGCGACCGAGGCGGCGGTGTTCCCGGCCTTCATGTTCCTCGCGTGCTGCGGCTTGGCGATCGGGCTGGCCTTCACGTTCCTCGCGCGCGAGACACATGGCAAAGCGGTGCCGCAGGACGCCGAGGCGAGCGCCCCGGCGGCGGTGCCGGTCGCGACAACACCTGTCGCCTGACTTCGGGCAGCGACCGGAATGAGGCAGAAGACCGATTCCGGCCGTCGGGGCCGAGCGCCCGCTGGACCGAAGACAACCTTCTGCGCCAAGTCGTCTACCAAGGCCTGCGTGAAGACAAGCCGGCCTCGGGGGTGCGGCGCGACGCGCTTCGTTCTGAAAAGCGGTTTCGTCGCAGTCGCACCGGTCATGCGCCGGAACATGACGCCGCGTTTTGCGAACGGCACAGCTCAATTCGCGCGATTCCGCCGCCGGCGACTCCGTCAGGTCACCATGCCGGCACCGCCTCGGCTCCACCCTGGTCCCATAGCGGCTCGATGCAGGGTGGGACTAATGCACCAATGCACCTACTGGTGCTTTTGTCGGGTCGGCGCGCCGGCAAAAGCGCGGGCCCTGTTCCGCGCGGTCTATGAATGAAAGGTTCACAACGGCGAGACCGCTTCTCTCAAGCTGAGCCGGTAAAGGACCGTGCTGTCTATTCCGCGGCTGGCGTCATTGTCGCCGGCGCGTGCCCATGGCGCCGACGCAGCAACTGGGAGAGATGGTCGAGATAGAGGTAGACGACCGGAGTCGTGAAGAGCGTCAAGAGCTGTGATACCAGGAGGCCGCCGACGATGCTGTAGCCCAATGGCTGGCGGATCTCGGAGCCGGTGCCGGTGCCGAGCATCAGCGGCACGCCGCCCAGGAGTGCGGCCATCGTCGTCATCAGGATCGGCCGGAAGCGCAAGGTGCAGGCGCGGTAGATCGAGGCCTCCGGCGAGAGTCCCTCGTTGCGCTCGGCCTCGAGCGCGAAGTCGACGAGCATGATGCCGTTCTTCTTGACGATGCCGATCAAGAGAATGATGCCGATGATCGCGATGACGCTCAAATCGTAGTGAAACGCCATCAGCGTCAGCAATGCGCCAAGCCCGGCCGAGGGCAGTGTCGAGAGGATCGTCAGCGGGTGGATCAGGCTTTCGTATAGGACCCCCAGGATGATGTAGATGACGACTAGTGCCGCGGCGATCAGGATCGGCTCGCTCGACAGCGACGAGATGAACGCCTGCGCATTGCCCTGGAAGCTCGTCGCCAATGACGCAGGTTTCCCCAGCTGCCGCTCGACGGTGCGGATCGCGTTGACCGCCTGGCCGAGCGAGACGCCCGGGCTCAGATTGAAGGACAACGTCACCGACGGGAACTGGCCCTGGTGATTGACGACGAGCGGCGAGACGCGGACAACGCTCTTGACGAGCTCATTGAGCGGCACCTCCTGGCCCGTCGCGGATGGGATATAGATCCTGCTCAGCGCGATCGGGCTCAGCTGGAACTGCGGCTCGACTTCGAGAATGAGGTGGTATTGATTCAATGTCGTGAACATCGTCGAGACGATGCGCTGGCCGAACGCGTCGTCGAGCGTATTGTCGATCGTCGCCGGCAGGATGCCGTAGCTCGAGGCGGCATCGCGATTGACGGCGACGTCGAGCAGCGGGCCGCTACTCTCCTGGTCGCTCGCCACGTCGGTGATTTGCGGCAGCTTCTGCAGGTGCTCGAGAAAGATCGGCGCCCAATGCGCGAGTTCGGTGCCGTCCGCATCGACGAGCGTGTATTGGTATTGCGTGCGCGCGACGCGGGCGCCGATCGTGATGTCCTGTGCCGCCTGCATGTAGACGTCGAGGCCGTCGATAACCGCCAGCTTTCGGTCGAGGCGGCGGATCACCTGGTCGGCGGTCGCGGTGCGCTCGCTCTCGGGCTTCAATGTAATGAACATGCGGCCCTCGTTCAATGTCTGCGCACCGGTCGCGCCGATTTGCGCGCCGATCGAGGCGACCGCCGGATCCTTCAGGATGATCCCGATCGCCGCCTCCATTTTTTTCTCCATGGCCCGAAACGAAATGCTGTCCGCGGCCTGCGGGATCGCGATGATCAGGCCGGTGTCCTGCTGCGGAAAGAAGCCTTTAGGGATCAGGACATAGAGGTAGCCGGTGATCGCAATCGTGCCGAGCATTGCGAGCAAGGTAACAAAGCGGTGCCGCAACACGATCCTGAGGCCGCGCTCGTAGAGGGCGAGCAGCCCGTCGAAGGCCGCTTCGAGCAGGTGATAGAGGCGACCGTGCCGCACCGCGTGCTCGGACTTCAAAAGGCGCGAACACATCATCGGGGTCAGCGTCAGCGCAATCACGAGCGAGAGAATAAGCGCGGCGCTGACGGTGACCGCGAACTCGCGGAAGAGGAGCCCGACATAGCCGCCCATCAGAAAGAGCGGAATGAAGACGGCGATCAGCGACAAAGTCATCGATACGACCGTAAAACCGATCTCCCCGGCACCCTTGAGCGCCGCCTCGACCGGACCGAGCCCCGCTTCGAGATGGCGATGCGTGTTCTCGATGACGACGACGGCGTCGTCGACGACAAAGCCGACGGCGATCGTCAGCGCCATCAGCGACAGATTGTCGAGGCTGTAGCCGAGCGCGTAGAGCACGGCGAAGGTGCCGATCAGCGACAATGGCACGGTGACGGCCGGGATCAGCGTCGCCCTGCCGTTGCGCAGGAACAGGAAGATGACCATGACGACGAGGCCGACCGAGATCAGCAGGCTGTGCTGCACATCGCTGACCGAGGCGCGGATCGTCTGCGTGCGGTCCGACAGGATCGAGACCTTGATCGCCGACGGGATCGAGGCTTCGAGCTGCGGCAGCATCGCCTCGATGCGATCGACGGTGCCGATGACATTGGCCCCGGGCTCCCGCTGTATCGCCAGGATGATCGCCCGGTCGCCGTCATACCAGCCGGCCTGCTGATCGTTTTCCGGCCCCGAGATCGCGCGGCCGATGTCGCGAATGCGCACTGGCGCTCCGTTCCGATAGGCGACGATCAGCTGGTCATAGGCTGCCGGAGCGAGCAGCTGGTCATTGGTATTGAGCGTATAGGTCTCGTTCTTGCCGTTGAGCGTACCCTTCGGCTGGTCGACATTGGCCTCTCCCAGCACGCTGCGGACGTCTTCGAGGCTGATGCCGCGGGCGGCCAGCGCCTGGGGGTTGACCTGCACGCGGATCGCCGGCTTCTGCTGGCCGCCGATGCCGACGAGGCCGACGCCGGCGATCTGCGAGATCTTCTGCATCAGGATGTTTTCTGCATAGGCATCGACCGTCGTCAGCGGCAGCGTCTCGGAGGTCAGCGCCAGCACTAGGATCGGCGTATCCGCCGGGTTCACCTTTCTGATCGTCGGCGGGTAGGTCATGTTCGGCGGCAACTGCCCGTTCGCCGCGTTGATCGCCGCGAGGACGTCGGTGGCGGCGCCGTCGATGCTGCGGCTCAGCGCGAATTGCACATTGATGACCGTCTCGCCGAGCGTCGACGACGAAGTCATCTGGACGACGCCGGGGATCTGGCCGAACTGCAATTCGAGCGGGCTCGCCACTGTTGCGGCCATCGTCTGCGGATCGGTGCCGGGCAGCTGGGCAGTGACGCTGATCGTCGGAAAATTCACGTTCGGCAATGAGGCGACCGGCAACAGCGGATAGCTGACAATGCCCAACAGCAACAGGCCGACCATCAACAGCGCGGTCGCAATCGGTCGCTTGATGAAAAGCGCCGACGGGTTCATGGGATCACCATCCGCGGGCCGGCCTCGTTCGCAACTTCCTCTGCCGCGCGGCCGGTGACCGCAACGACGCGGCTGCCCGGATGCAGCCGCGACTGGCCGTCGACGACGACCCGCTCGCCCGCCTTCAGGCCGGAATCGATGACCGCGCGCTTGTTGCCGATCTGCGCGACCGTGACGGCATGGTCGGCGACCGTGCCGTCGGGCGCGATGACGTAGACATAGGCGCCGTCCGGACCCTGCTGCACCGATCGCGCCGGGATCGTAAGGCCGTTCGGCCGGGTTTCGAGGAGCAGCCGCGCATCGACGAGTTCGCCCGGCCACAGCCGGCTTTCCTTGTTCGGGAAGATTGCCTTCAGCTGCAATGTGCCGGTCGCCTGATTGATCTCGTTGTTGACGAGCAGCAATTTGCCGCTCGCGAGCGGCGTCTTGCCGTCCTGGCTGTAGGCGAGCACCGGCAGCGGACCTTTCGTCATTTGTTGCTGCGTCTCGAGGATGTCCGTTTCGGGCAAGGTGAAAATGACGGCGATCGGCTGGATCTGCGTAACGGTCACGAGACCGCCCGAATTCGGATAGATGATATTGCCGATGTCGATCTGGCGGATCCCCGTCACCCCGTCGACCGGCGAGGTCAGTCTGGTAAAACTCAGATTCACCCGCGCCGTTTCGATGGCGGCCTTGTCGGCCTCAACTTGGGCCTTGAGCTGCGCGACCGTCGCGTTGTCGGTGTCATATTGTTGCTGCGACACCGAAAGATGGCTCGGCAGCAGCTTGGCATCGCGACTGAAATTCAGCTCGGCATTCGCGAGGTTGGCCTCGTCGCGGTCGCGATTGGCAATCGCCTGGTCGAGTGCCGCCTGATAGGGGCGCGGGTCGATCTGCGCGAGCAGATCGCCCTTGTGCACGAACTGGCCCTCCGTGAACGAGATCGCTGTGAGCTGCCCCTGGATCTGGCTCTTGACGACGACCGTGTTGTAGGCCGTGACGTTGCCGATGCCACGCAGATAGATCGGCACCTTGCCGCTTTTGACGGTGCCGGCGACGACCGGCACCGGCGGCAGCAGCGTGGCGGCGCTTGCCGCCGACCCGGCGGAACGGGTGGTCGTCAGCGCCGCAGCGCCGCCGATCAGCGCCGCCGGCGCCAGTATTGCGAGTAAAGCAGTTCTGAACCGCATCGCTATCCCCTGCCCATTGTCGCTAGGGCGCAATATGCTGTTGCCGCCTGCTGCTCCGTTCGCCCGCAGATGAATTCGATTTCATCTTCGGTGGGTGCCGGCGGGCAGGCCTCGCGGTCTGAGGTCAGCCGCTGCCGATCGCAACTCCGGTCGCGAAGACCAGAAAGCCGCCGAATACGATCTGGAAAGCGGCCGACAACAGCGGGGTTTCCATGTAGCGGTTGCGGACCCAGGAGATCGCCGCGAGTTCGACCACCACGACCGCGCCGGCGATCGCGACCGCCACGTTGAAGGACGGCACCAGAAACGGCAGGGCATGGCCGAGCCCGCCCAGCGCCGTCATTGCGCCGCAGACGAGGCCGCGCAGCCACGGGCTGCCGCGCCCGGTCAGCGAGCCATTGTCGGAAAGCGCCTCGGCGAACCCCATCGAGATGCCGGCGCCGATCGCGGCGGCGAGGCCGACGAGAAATGTCGGCCAGGTCTGTTCGGTCGCGAAAGCCGCGGCAAAGAGCGGCGCCAGGGTCGAGACCGAACCGTCCATCAACCCGGCGAGACCGGGCTGCACGATCTGCAACAGGAAGAGGCGCCGCTCGGATTCGCCTTCCGCCTTTTCGACCTCGGCCGGCACGTATTGCGCTTCGAGTTCCTCGGCACGGGCTTCGTGGCGGCGTTCCTCGGCGGCGAGATCGCCCAGGAGTTGGCGGATCGCGGCATCGGTCGAGTGCCGCGCTGCCTGCTGGTAGAAACGCTTGCTCTCCGCCTCCATCAGCTCCGCCTGCGCGCGCACCTTTTCGAGGCCGAGCGGCCGCAACAGCCAGACCGATTTGCGCTCGAGAAAGCCCCTGACATCCTGGCGGCGAATGAGCGGGATATGATCGCCGAACTTCTCGCGGTAGAGGTCGAGGAGGCGATGGCGGTGACCGTTCTCCTCTTCTGCCATCGCCGCGAACATCTGCGCCGTCCCCGGATAGGTCTCGCGCATCGCCTCGGCGAGGTCGCTATAGGTGCGGTTGTCCTCCTCTTCGAGGGTGATCGCGAGGGCCAGCAGCTCCTGCTGCGTCAGCTCCGAGAAGTTCTTCATCGCTCGCCCCCGCTTTTCGCTACTCGGCCGTGATCGGCAGCGAAGCCTTGACAGCGTTGCGTCCGGCGACCAGCACCCGGGCCAGCCGCGCGACGTACCTGCCCTGAGAGCGCGCGATGGAGAGTTCGTTCTCGCTCGGCCGTCGGGCGCCATCGGGCCCGGTCACGGTCGTCGCACCATAAGGGGTACCGCCGCTCACCTGAGTGATCTCGGAGAGCCGCGGCTCCTCGGCATAGGGCAGGCCGACGACGACCATGCCGTGATGCAGCAGCGTCGTGTGGAAACTGGTGATCGTCGTCTCCTGGCCGCCGTGCTGCGAGGCGGTGCTGGTGAACACGCTTCCCAGCTTGCCGACCAGTGCCCCTTGCGCCCAGAGGCTGCCGGTCTGATCGAGAAAATTCCGCATCTGCGCGGCCATGTTGCCGAAGCGCGTCGGGGTGCCGAAGATGATCGCGTCGGCTTCCGTCAGCTGCTCGGGTCGCGCCACTGCAATATGGGCAAAAGCGGCACGGGCATCAGCGGCACCGCTTTTCTGCAAGATCGCGTCGGGCACCAGCTCCGGCACCTGGCACAATGTCACTTCGGTTCCTGCGACCTCGCGGGCGCCGGCGGCAACCGCCTCTGCCATTTCATAGATATGCCCGTACATGCTGTAGAACACGATCTGGAGCTTCGTCGACACAGCAGTCTCCTTCTTGCCTCGCTCAATTACGCCCGCTACAGGGCAACGCGAGTACCGAGGACTTCCAGGAACAGCGCCAGCCATTGGACATGCGCCGACCATGCGAAACCGGTAACGAGATTGCCGTCGCGCACCGCTCCCTCCGGGCTCGTCGCGACATATTCGCCGCCCGCCATCCGGACTTCCGGGGCGCATGCCGGATAGGCCGAAACCTTGCGCCCGCGGATCACATCGGCCGCGGCGAGGATTTGCGCCGCATGGCAGATTGCCGCGATCGGCTTCTCGGCGCCGGCAAATGAGCGGACCATTGCAATGACCCGGTCGTCGAGACGCAGGTACTCGGGCGCTCGCCCTCCGGCGATCATCAGCGCGTCGTAGTTTTCCGGCCTGGCGTCCGCGAAATCCGCGTTCAGCACGAAATCGTGCCCGCGCTTCTCGCTGTAGGTCTGGTCGCCCTCGAAATCGTGGATCGCCGTTTTGATCCGGTCGCCGGCCTTTTTGCCGGGGCACACTGCATGCACGAGATGCCCCAGCATCGAGAGTGCCTGAAACGGCACCATGACCTCGTAGTCTTCGGCGAAATCGCCGACCAGGAACAGGATCTTCTTCGCTGCCATGTCATTCTCCTTGCATCTGGCGCCCATTCCATGGGCTCGTTGCGGAGATTGGGCGCCGCGGCTGGGCTGGGCTCACCAGAAGATGAAATCGATTTCATTCGGACTGTGGCGCCAGCGGGTTCGGCGCCGGCGGTGCGGCGGGCGCTGCCGCCATCGCCAATGGGATTTGCGCGACCGCGAAATTCGCGACGAACACCGTGAAATCCAGCATTGCAAGCCCGATCGCGACCACAAAAAGGGCCGCGTTCAGATTGCCGGCAATCCGGTCGAGGCGATGCCGCCGCGCTTTAAGCGGTGGCCGGTTTGGTGATGCTGGGGTGGTCATCGGGTCACTGCGCCGCTTGCAAACCCGCGTGTTGGCGCGCCGGCGGCGCCATGAATTCGGGCCCGACCGGATCGGTCACAGTGGTCTTTAGGATGCGTTCGATCTCGGCTTTCGCCGCAGCGTCGAGCGACCAGCCGAACACCTCGTCGATCGGCTGCAGCTGGCCGGGATGCCGGGCCCCCCACAACGCCGTCGTAGCGCCCTGGTCGAGGAGCCAGCGCACGGCCAGATGGATGACCCGTCGGCCGTAGCGCGCCTTGGCGAACCGGTCCAGCTCTCGCACCGCAGCGAGGTATTGCACAAAACGCGGCTGGCGGAATTTCGGATCGCTGAGGCGCAAATCGTCGCCTGCGAAATGCGCGGCTTCTTCGAGCCTTCCCGACAGCAACCCGCGGCACAGCGCGCCATAGGTCAGGGTCGTGAGACCCGACTGCCGGCAATAGGGCAGCAGCTGGTTTTCGATCTCGCGCTCGAACAGGTTATAGGGGGGTTGCACGGTATGCAGTTCGGCGACCCGGCGAAATCGTTCGATCTGCGCCACCGAAAAATTGCTGACGCCGATCGCGCGGATTTTGCCCTGGTCGAAAAGCAGCTGCATCGCCGCAGCCGTCTCCTCGATCGGCACCAGCGGGTCGGGCCAATGCACCTGATAGATGTCGATATAATCCGTCTGCAGCCGCCGCAAAGAAGCGTCGACTTCGGCGAGGATGCGATCGCGCCCGGCATTGCGGAACACCTGCCCGTTCTGCCACTCAAGCCCGGCCTTGGTGGCGATGACGACGCGCGAGCGCAGTCCGCCGTCGGCAATGGCACGGCCGACGATCTCTTCGGAACGGCCGAAGCCATAGGCCGGCGCTGTATCGATCAGGTTGACGCCGCTATCGATCGCAGCACCAATTGTCCTGATCGACTCCGCTTCGTCCGTGCCGCCCCACATCCAGCCGCCGATGGCCCAGGTGCCGAGCCCGACGCGCGATATGGATAGCGAGGTATTGGGAATGGTCGCGAATTCCATGTCGTGATCTCCTATTGTCTCAATTCCGCGGCCGCCGGCGGTCGTGCACCCATAGCTCTTGGCCGTCCTCCAAGAAATTGAGGGCGAACGCGTGTCCCATCCGGCCGAGACCGGCCACGCCGACCGGCCCGACCGCGAATTCGCTCGATCGCCGATGCAGCGGCGTGTCCGCGGTGGGATTGCGCAGGCCCGTCATCTCGTCCTCCTATGC
>Ga0335075_10007930_pt1 | contig 16309 bp, 10 predicted proteins | sample Lox_Sample_24_FD_206723 | JGI IMG/M metagenome (GOLD analysis project Ga0335075, IMG submission 206723) | Soil microbial communities from Loxahatchee National Wildlife Refuge, Florida, United States - Lox_Sample_2.4 | ecosystem: Environmental > Terrestrial > Soil > Wetlands | place: USA... | reverse complement strand
GTCAACGGATCCTGCAAGTCTCCGGTCCAAGCTCTCGTTCATGATCGGGACGATCTGAAGAGATCAGTGGTGCTTGTGCTCTGATCCGGGTGGGAAGACTGCTTCTTCGACGACGTCCGAGATCACGACATCGCTATCAGGCGCGATCACTTCGGGTTCTTTTTCTTTGCCGCGGAGAACGTCGAAGCCTGCCCTGAGCCCAGCCATGATGCCGGCGACGCGTCGGTATGGGCGTTCGACGGAGTGCTTCACGGCCTCGGTCGCGTGTTCGACCGAATCGAGGACGGCGCTGAGCATCTCGTTGACGCGGGTGGCGTGCGCGCTGGTCTTGTCGAGCAGATCGTCGACGGTGGTGGAGACGTGGTTGGCCTCGTGGCGGAGGGTATGGCTGGCCTCGACGAGATTCGAAGAGGCGATTTTGAGCTTTGGCGACACGTCATCGATGAGGCGCCGGGCGGCGCTCATCGTGGGGATCAGGTGATTCCTGAGCTCGTCAGTGATCTCGTGGAGCTTCTTGGCGGATTGCCGGATCGCGAGATACATCCCCAGCAGCACGAAGGCCTGCAGCAGCACGCCGAGGGCCGTGATCGCCGTAAAGATGATGTAGTAGATCTGAGGCAACTGCGTCTGCATGCAGGCTCCCGGATTTCCGGATCGAACTTATGGAGGTCCTACTGATGCGTGTCGAGCAGGACCTTCAAGCAATACTTCAAGTTTTATACCGACGGCGTTTCGTGCGAATCGGGCGCCGTTGCGGTCTGATGATAGGCTTCGCGTCCGGCATCGACGGCCGCCGCTACCTTCTCCTTCTGCTCGGTTACGATCTGGCGGCCCTGGGCGATGAAGTCTTCCCACTGCGCCTTGCCGCGGTCGACGTATTCGCGGCCGCGATCGACATATTCGCCGACCTGGACCTTGCTGCGGTCCACAAACTGGGTCACGTGACCGGCCGCTTCCTGCGACCGCTGGCGGAGATACTCCTTGCCTTCACGAGCGCCGCTCACCAGGTCTTCGCGGGTTTCCCTGCCGGCCTTTGGAGCGTACAGCACACCGACCAGCGCGCCGATTCCAAGCCCAGCCAGAAACCAACTGAAGCCGCTTGTCTGTTTTTCCTCTGCCATTGTCTTTCTCCTGTGGATTCTGGAGTTTCCCCGGAATCTCGGATGGTACCAAATGCAATCTTCCCGGGCAACTTGCACCTATACATAGGGATTAATCTTGGTGGTATAGATGCCGGGTTCGCGGTGAACGCTGCCCTGGTTAAGATGCGAAGGGGGCGAATTGCGCTTACTTCCTGCGTCTCTTGTTCGTCTTAATGAATCAACACAATCAGTCGAGTACGGGTGCAGGACGATGGGCAGCGGAAACGCATTGGCGCGGCAATCCGTCCAACCCTTACTTGCCAAGCAACGAATTTGCAGACGAGAATGTCCCGATCCATTGCTGCTGAACGATGTTTACCGATTTCACGTCCACATATCAAGGTCAACGCTTCAGCGAACGAGAGATCAGGGACCTCAACATCATAGGGAGAGCCAAAATGCAAAATCCCAAGGTTTCAATATTCGGAATGCCCTTGAACAAGAGACGAGTTACTTCCCTCCTTGGCGCAGCTTTGTTGTCGGGAATGCTGATGACCTCAGCCGGCTGCAAGAAGCAGGCTGCCGAGCAGCCCACGGCGCGGCCGGACGCGGAAATTGCGAGCGACATCCAGGCCAAGATCAATGGCGAAAGCGCGCTGAGCGGCCAGAATATCCAGGTGGCTGTGAACGACGGGATCGCGACGCTGAGCGGCACGGCGGGGGATAACGCTTCGCGGGCGCTGGCCGGCAACGACGCCGGTTCGGTCCCGGGCGTGAAGACGGTGGTGAACAACCTGACGGTTGCGCCGCCGCAGACCGCAGAGGCGGCGCCTCCGCCGGAGAAGCCGCGTCCGGCGCCGGCTCCGCGAAAGCCGCGCCATCACAAGGAGGTTGAGCAGGCGGAGGTACAGCCGGAGCCACCCGCACCTCCGCCGGCTCCAGCGGCTGAACCGGCACCGGCCGAAGCCCCCGCGCCTCCACCGCCGGCACCGGCTCCCGCGCCCGTGCCTCCGCCGCCTCCGCCGAAGCCGGTGGCGAAGACGGTGATCCTGCCGGAGGGCACGGTGGTGCCGGTACGCATGATCGACTCGCTGGACAGCGCCAATGCGCAGGCCAACCAGAGCTTCAGGGGAACGCTGGCCGGAGACCTGATCGCCGACGGGATGATCGCGCTGCCGCAAGGGACGACGGTGGTTGGCCGGGTGGTGGATGCGAAGGATGCGGCGCACTTCAAGGGCAGCTCGCTGCTCTCGATCGAGCTGACGGCGGTGGATACGCGCGGGCGTTCGATTCCGCTGGTGACCGACACCTACACCAAGGAGGGCGCGGGGCGGGGTAAAAACACGCTGGCCAAGAGCGGCGGCGGGGCGGCGCTGGGAGCCATCATCGGCGCGCTGGCCGGGGGCGGCAAGGGCGCGGCCATCGGCGCAGTGGCGGGCGGCGGAGCCGGCACGGCGGTGAATGGCGTAACACGCGGCCAGCAGGTGCAGATCCCGTCAGAGACGCTGGTGAACTTCCACCTGCAGTCGCCGGTGACGGTGACGACGTCGCGGGCGATCGGGGCTCCGCGGGAGCGAGACGACAACCAGCCGCAGCTGCAGCCGCGGACCAGTCCGCCGAGCCAGTAGGCGGCTGCTGAGATCATTCCGCTCTCAGCTGGTGCCCTTTCAAAACAACAGATTTTTAGCAGGCTGAGGCCGCACTCAAGGGTGCGGCCTTTCTGTTTGCGGTTTTCTATCCCAGAGGCTGGCCGCCTCAGCGACTGGTCTGTTTCCTGTTTTCCATTTCGTAGTACCAGTTGACGATGCCGCCGAAGGAGAGAACGAAGATGAAGGCGAAGATGGCCTTTGCGATCCAGCCCACCGGGCCGGCCCAGACGAAGATCGATCCGACCACTGCCTGCAGGAAGCCGCCGGCAGTGAGGAGGATGGCCCATATGACGCCCAGCTCGACGAGATTGAAGGGCCTGCGATTGGTGACCGACAGATGGTAGACCATGGCAATCTCGAGTGGAATAAGGATGATGATGCTGAAAGGAATCAATCCGACCACGCCGGCGACGACTGCGTACACGAAGACGACACCCATCGAAGAGCTCCGAGGAATGAGATTAGTTGTGGTGATGAAAGGCGGGCCCGATCGGAAGGCCGGGAACAAGCCGAATTCCGAGGTTGACGGGAGTTTATAGCGGCGGCGGCGAAAAGGCTATCGATATCACGCGGCCGAGGTGCGTTTTTGAATGGGGGCGTTCGAGCGCGCGGGCTTGCATCGATCCATCAAACAGAAGTGCCCCATCCTCCATGCGAAGTTCACATGGAGGATGGGGCACCTGGTTATTCGGGTTAGTTGACGGTCACATTCACGGTGGTGGTTGCGGTCAACGAGCCACTGGTTCCGGTGACGGTGACGACGTAGGCCCCGGTGGTCGTTCCACCGCCGCCTCCGCCACCGCCGCTGCTGCTGCTGCCGCAACCGATGCCCATCCCAACCATGGCCGCGAAGACCAGGACGCCGAGGATGGAGCGCCAGCTGCGCCGGCGAGCCGGGATGGTGAAGAGCAGGAGCCCGGCTACCGCGATTCCGCCGCCGACTGCGAAAAACTTATCCAGTGGGCGCTGGAGCGCGCTGCTGGCCGCAGTGGTGGTTACGGTGAGGGTGGATGTCGCCGTTGTCGAGGCGGTGGTTGGCGAGAGCGTGCATCCGGGCAGATTGGATGCGCCGCTCGGGCTGGTGGTGACGGCGCAGGTCAACGCGACCGAACCGGTAAAGCCGTTGCTCGATGCGACCGTGATGGTCGAGGTGGTGCTGCCGCCAGGACTGCTGATTGCTCCCGCGGTGCTGCTGCTCAGCGAGAAGGTGGCATTCGACGGGTTGTTTACGGTTACGCTGACGGTGGTGTTTTCCGTCAGGCCGGACGAGGTTCCGGTGACGGTGACGGTGTAATTGCCTGCCGTGGTTGCCGCGGTTGTGGCGACGGTCAGCGTGGAGGTAACTCCGGTGGCGGCGGAGATATCAACCGAGGTTGGGCCCATGCTGCAGGTGGGGTCGGTTGCGCCGGAGGGTCCGGAGACGGAGCAGGTGAGGTTCACGGTGCCGGTGAAACCATTGGTCGGGGCTACGGTGATGACCGAGGTTCCGCTGCCGCCGTTGGTGATGGCAGGAATGGTTGTTGGATTGGCCGTCAGGCTAAAGCTGGCGGTGCTCGTACTGCCAGTTACTTCCACCACGATGCCGAGCGTGTGGACGTACTGGCCGGTCGAGTCCTTGCCGGTGATGAGGACGTTGTAGGAGCCATTGGGTGCGGACGATCCGGCTTTGATGGTGAGGGTGAGCGGGACGCTGCCGCTGCCGGCGGTCAAGGTTGCCGAAGAAGTGATGCTGCAGGTGACGGTGGAGGTGGCGCAAGCGACGCTGACCGGCCCGCTGAAGCCATTCACCGAGGAGACGTTGATGGTGTCGGTGGCGCTGGCTCCGACGGCGACCGGAACGATCGTGGTCTCCGGAATCATGGAGAAGTCGGCGAGCGGATTGGCGACGGTGATGATAGTCGACGAGGGCTTGTAGTTCGAGTCACCCGAATACTGCACGGTGATCGAGTTCGCGCCCTGGTAGAGAATCTGGCTGTTCAGTGCGACCGAGAACGGAGTGGCGAAACCGCTGGTCGGCGCGCTCAGCGTGATCGAGCCGATGTCATTGCCGGAGGAGAAGAAATCCACCGTGCCGGTAGGAGCAGCGGTGCCGGCCTGGCCGGTGACCGTGCCGGCTACCTGAACCGCGGCGTTGGGCGACGTGGCCGAGGCGCTGGCTGTCGCCGTTATGGTGGAGGTCTTACCGGAGGCTGCGGTGATGATAATCTGCCCCCCGAGCGAACCGGTTCCGGCGTAGTTGGTGTCGCCGTTGTACTTCAATGTTATGTTGTAAGTTCCTGTCGCGGCTGATGCCGGCACGGTGAAGGTAGCGATGCCGTCGGGTGCTCCGGTTGACGGATCGACCCCGGCAGCCAGCGTAGCGCTGGAGGCAGTCCCCAAGGAAGGCGAGCTAGACAGAGACACGGAGCCGGTGGGCGGACTGGCTTCGCCGGTCACCGCAGCGCTGTTTTCAACCAGGACATAAAAGGTGGTCGGCTGCCCCTGAACGAAGGTGAAGGATCCACTCTGCGTGGCGCCGGAGAGAGTCGAACCGGACAAGTACACATTGGGCGTGTCCTGCGCGATGGTGAACTTGATGGCCGACGCAGTGGACGCGTTGTAACTCTGATCGCCGCCGTAGCTGGCGGTAATGGAGTGAGAGCCTACGCTGTACGCGGTCTTGAACTCGGCGTCGCCCTCGGCATTGATGACGGCAGTGTTGATGGGGCTGCTGCCGCTGTTGTCGGTGAAGGCCACCGTTCCGGTCGGGATGGTAAAGGTCGGGCAAGTAGTCGAGGTTCCGGTCTGGCAGTTTTCCAGCGCGGTGAGTTGAGAGCTGGGTGCGACCAGCGCGCTCAGCAGCAATTGCGTGCCGTAAGGAATGCTGCCCGTGCCTGAGCTAACGATAGCGTAGTTACCGGGCTGAACGGTGCCGCTGCCGGGAGTGAGAACGTTGAAGAATATTCCGCTGGCTTCCGGATTGACCGTGATTTGGGTTTTCTGGGAAGTGCTGGGTCCGTTGCTGGAGTCGCCGCTGTACTGTCCCCAGATGTTGTAGGTGCCGCCGGGCAGGAAGTTGACGTTGGTGTTGCTGAAGGAGCCGTTGTTGAGGGTAAAGAAGGTTTGACCCTGCTGAACAGGCTCGGTGTTGTCGGTCATGAGAGCCACGTCGCCGGTGGGCGTGCCGCCGGACTGGGTGACCGAACCGCTGATCGTGATCGCCGTACCGTGGGTGAACGAAGTGGATGACGGGGTGAGCGTGGTGGTGGTGGTGGCGAACTTCACGTTGCCCCAGTTGGTGACCAGGACGTTGGCGTCGACGGTGCCGAGGCCGCTGGCGAGGTCGTATCCGGCGGTGGCGTTGTAGTCGGCGGTGGTGCCGGTGCCGAGCTGACCTTCGACGGCGGTGCCGAGGTTGGGGTCGGTCACGGTGATGGGGTTGGTGACGGCGATGCAATTGGGCGATGACGGGGAGTAGGCGCAGGGCTCGGAGTTGGTTCCGTTGGCTACGTCATGGAAGGCGGTTGGGAACTGCGCGGCGAGGGGATACAGGACGAAGTCCGCCTGTCCCTGGCGGCCGTATTTCTGGTTGACCAGGGCCATGATGCCGGCGAAGGAGGGCGAAGAGGCTGAAGTGCCGCCGACGCCGTAAATCTGCACCGTGCCGCCGCTCGAGACCGGCTGGCAATCACCATCCTGATAGCAGATGGGGTAGTAGCTGGCGTTGGCGCCGCTGGAGGCGAAGAGCGAGACGTCAGGGATGTCGCGCACATTATCGGCGGGCACGCCGGTTCCCGACTGCCAGGCAGGCTTGGCATAGCCGGTGAGGCTGCCGGTGCAGGCGCCGCTCGAGTTGTATCCGGCAGCACAGACCGCGGCGCTGCTGGCGCCGCCGGAGCCGCCGGCGATGGTGGTGGCGCCGGTTTCGGAGTAGTAGTCGGTGATGTTGAGGCCGTACTGGCTGCTGTTCCAGGGCTGCTCAGGAATGACTCCCTGGATGGAGACGGCGGGGGTGTTGTTGCTGTAGGTGGTGCTCCAGTAGCCGGCGAGCTGCGCGCCGAGGGCGGCGCTGTTGTTGTAGTCGCTGTAGTAGAAGTCGGTGCCGCCGACCGCCACGTTGTAGGGAGTGGAGGCGTAGCCGTTGATGCCGAGACCCTTCACGGCGTAGTACTGCGTGTTGTCGTTATCGCAGCCGGCCGAGCCGTTGTCGCCGCTGGAGACCATGACGGTGATGCCCTGCGCGGCGGCCTGCTCCCAGAGGGCGCTGAGAAACTGGTTGCCGCTGCCGAGGTCCGCCTCGCAGGCGCCGAAGCTCATGCTGAGAACAGGCGCGATGTTGCCGTAGACAGCGTGCTCCGCGGCGAGAATCAAGCCGGACTCGAGGGCGGTGTCGGCGCCGATGACCAGATCGACGGTGGCGGCGGGAGCGACGGCTCCGGCCCACTCGACGTCGAGATAGGCTTCGACGGAGTCGTAGTTAGGGCCGTCAGGGTTGTTGGTGCCGTCAACGCCGGGATCATTGCCGTCAATGATGACCTGGGGTGGATTGGCGGAGAGACCGAAGAGGGTGCGGAACTGGTTGACCAGGCCAACGTTGATATTGGAGTCGTTGATGATGCCGATGGTGACGCCGGAGCCGTTGGTTCCGGCGGTGTAGAGCGGATTGAGGTCGTACTGGACGGCGTAGTCGCCGGGCGAGAGCACGAAGCTGTAAGCGTTGTTGCCGCCGACGGTCCATTCCGGCGTGGCCTTGTCCGTCTTGGGGTTATAGGTCGCTTTGCCCAGCAGCCGCGCCTGCTTCCGGGCGCGGAAGTTGTTGAGCGAGGCGAAGCCGCCGAAGACGGGCGCGAGGGCGGCGGGAATCTGCGGATCGGTGGCGTTGGCGTAGTGCGTCTCGCCATCCACCGAATACTTGTGGATCTGGGCATTGAAGGCGGCGCGGAACTGTCCAACATTGCCTGACATTTCGAGGGTCTGCTTACCGGCGTCGACCTTCGTGACGCTGAAGCCCTTGGACTGCAGCCAGGCCTCGAGGGTGGCGATGTCCTGGTCGGAGGGGCCGAACTGCGCGCCGAACTGGTCCGGGGTAAGCCACTTGTGATAACTCGCCGAGCCGGGCGTGTGCATGTCGCTGATGAGCTGCTTGAGGGCCGATTCCTGGGCGGCGCTGCGCTGGAGCACCACCTGGATGCGGTCGAGCGGCATGCTGTCGGGCGCCGCGCCGCGGTCGTTGGCGGCATTCGCGAGCGGGCTCACGGTGTGCTGCAGAGTGACGCGTGCAGAGTCGTCGATGGGCTGGGTAAGGCGGTTGGTGACGAGCGAGTCGGTCGGCGCGGAGAGCTGAGCGAGGGCGGGAGCGGCGAGCGCGGCAGTAGCAAGGACGAAGGCGGCTATCCGGCGAGCGTCCCGGGAGAGGCGGAGAAGTTTTGGAAGCATGGCCATCCTGTTCGAGAGTGGAGTCGATTGGAGCACCTGCGAACGTGCGCAATACGCCGGCGGCGCGCATTCTGACGATGCGCTGCAAAACGAGGTGGATCATCGATGGCGTGCTGACCCGGACACGGCCGACGACCGAGGCTGGGGGAGCGGGCATCATCGTTACAAGTCCATAAAAGTGATCTCAGCAGAGCGTGGAGCTCTTCCGAATCACGGGACTCGTGAGTGCAACGTTTGTACGACAAGCGATGAGCGGTGTCAAGAAAGGTAAGGGGGAGGAAGGTGTTTGTTTTCAGGCATGTGAATAATGAATCCGGATTCCACAAAACGGAATTGAAGGCCGGGCTGGATCCAAAGGAGCGCATCGATGCCTGCAAAAGTATTAACGCGGATGTATAGACGTGGATTTGTTTGGTTTGTTGCGGAAAAAATCGGATGAATGAAGAGAGGGCAAAATGCCGAAGGCCTTTCCGGGTGGAAAGGCCCTTCGGGGTGGGCGCCAGCAGACGGGGAGAGCGGGATTAATCGATGGTGAGCGTAAAGGTGGTGGTGGCGGAGAGATTCTGCGACGAGTTGGTGCCGGTGAGAGTGATGGTATAGGCGCCCTTTGCGGCGTCATTGGAGGTGGTGCTGCTACTGCTGCCGCATCCGCTGACGGCGAATGTGCATGAGGCGAGAAAGAGGATGGCGCAGAGCACAGGCCAACGCCGCCGGCGTCTCGCCGGAAAACCGATGAAGACCAGCGAAAGCAGGGCGGTTGCGGTGAGGGCGCGGGTCAGGGAGCTGCCTGCGCCGGGGCCGGCGGTGACCGTGGCTTTGCTTGCCGTGGTGGAGCAGGCTCCGGCGGTAGAGATGGAGATGGTTCCGGTGACGGCGCTGGAGCCGGTGACGGTGGGACTGGTGAAGGTGAGGCAGGCGTTGGTGAGGGTGCTGGGTTCGGTCGCGGACAAGGCGACCGCGCCGGTGAATCCGCCAGACGGGGTGACAGTGACGGTGGAGGTTCCGCTGCCGCCCTGAGCGATGGTGACGTTCGTGGCCGAGAGGGTGAACGACTTGCTGCCGCTGGACGCGGAGGCGACATCGATGGTGAGCGTGGCCGAGGATGCGGAGTTCGCGGCGGCGCTGGATGGCGTGTAGGTGGCGACGATGGTGTGCGATCCGCTGGTGGCTGGAGTGTAGCTGTAGGTGGCCACACCGCTGGAGAGGGTGACGGCGCTGCCAGCGTTTGCGCCGTCGATGGCGAACTGCACGGTCCCGGCCGGAGTGCCGCTGCCGGAGTCGGCGGAGACGGTGGCCGTCAGCGTGAGGGCGGTATTGACGGTTGGCGCCGTGGTGGACGCGGTCAGCACGGTGGTGGTTGCGACGGGCGCGGACGCATAGCTGGTGGTGAATACGCCGGCGAAGTTGCTGGCGTCGATCGAGCCCCAGCCGGTGGCGAGGTCGTAACCGGTGGCGGCGGAGTAGCCGATGGGCGAGGCGGTGCAGTCGGTGGAGCCGATCTCGCACGGGGTGTCGTTGTTGCCGCTGGTGATGTCGTGAAAGGCGCTGGCGTAGTCAGTCGAGGCGAGACTGTAGATCTCGGGATTGACGTTGCCTAATCCACTGACGCTGAGCTTCTGATTGAGGATGGCGAGAAAGCCGGAGAAGGTGGGCGCGCCGAAGGAGGTGCCGCCGGCGACGGTGGGATCGCCCTTGCTGTCGAGGAATCCATTGGAGCAGCTGGTGGAGTCCGCGCCCGAGGCGCAGAAGAGATAGCCGTCGTGGTTGGGCGATGCGTTCAGCGCGATGTCGGGGAGGTCGCGCACGCCGTCGGTGGGCACGCCGGTTCCGGTCTGCCAGGAAGGCTTGCCGAAGAGAATGCTCTTGCCGCCTCCCCCGGCCTCGATACCGTTGCTGGTGGAGGTGTCGTTCCAGACCTCTTCGGGGATGTACTGGATGGCGGAGGTGTTGGAGCTGCTGTTGGAGGAGTTCCAGTAGGTGCCCGAGGAGCTCACGTCGCCGGAGAATTCGCTGCCGCCGATGGCGGTGACAAAGGGCGAGGAGGCGGGGAGATCGACGGCGAGGCCCTGGGTGGCCTCATCTCCGTTGACCACGGTATCGGGATTGGAGGTGGTTTCGCAGTCGGTGGCGCCGTTGTCGCCGGCGGCGGCAACGATCGTCTGGCCCTGGGAATTGGCCTGCTCAAACCAGCTCTGCAGAGTGCTGACCTCGGAGGTGGTGTAGTCGGCTTCGCATGCGCCGTAGCTGGTGCTGATGACCTGGCCGAGATCGTTGTCGATGGCGTACTGGATGGAATCGAAGACGCTGTAGTTGGAGTTGTTGCCAACGTAGACGAAGTCGATGGCCGCACCTCTGGCGACCGCACCCGACCACTCGACATCGAGGTCGGACTCGTCTTCGTCTCCGTTGGAATCATCCACCGCACTGGTGCCGCTGCTGGGAACGAGGGTCATGATGGGGGCTTTTTGGGCGAGCCCGGATGCGCTCTGGAAGTTGGTGACATCGGCGGTTTCGATGGCGCTTTGTCCGGCGACGACGATGGTCTTTCCTGTGCCGGTGTATCCGGCGCTGTAGAGCGGATTGACATCGTAGATGGTTGCGAAATCGCCGGGGGCGAGAAAGTGATAGACCGTACCGCCGCTGGTGAAGTTGTAGTTGCTGTTGACCGCGGACGAGTGTTGAAGGCGATGCAACGGATGAGGACGGAAGTCGCTGATGTTACGCACCGAGAGAACGACGCCGGCAAGCGCCGATGGAATGGCGAGCGCAGTGGCGTTGGCGGTGTGGATGACTCCGTTGATGTTGTAGCGATGGATCTGGGTTTGAAATGCGGACTCGGCCTGGGCCACCGTTCCCGAGAATGAGATGGCATTGCGGCTGTTGGCGATGCGATCGATGGAGAAGCCCTGCTGCTCGAGCCACGCCTGCACCTTGGCGAGATCGTTGCTGGAGAGACCGAACTGACTGGCGTACTGCGCGGGCGTGATCCACTGGTGGTAGAACGAGGAGCCGGGGGTCTGCTGGGCCTGGACCAGCGCATCGAGCGCGGCCTGCTGCGAGGCGCTGGGCTTGAAGTACATGGTCATCCCGGTGAGCCGGGTGGATGCGTTCGCGTTGCCGGTATCGTATTTGGATTTCGCGAGAGGGCTCACAGTGCCGGGCATGGCGACGGTGGAAGCTGAATTCACCTGCTGCGTGATGCGGTCGCGCACCAGGGACTGGGCGAGCATGCTGGAGGGCGCGGCGAGAAGCTGACTCAAAACGCAGACGAGAATCGGAGTGCACAGGGAAAGGGTCTTACGCGGCATGTTTCTTCATTCCTCGGTTCAAACGACGATGGACACAACGGCACCGCCGCACGACATCGCGGCCGGAGCGGTTGCATTGCCGGGGCAGCGGCTTCAATCGAGAGCGCGAGCCCAGGCTTTTGGGGCCAGGGTCACACGCGATCTCGACGATCACAGCGGATTTATGCAACCACTTCTTGCGGGCTTAGACGGAACTCCGCGTTGAATGTGAGATGGATTTTCGAATCAGGAAGTCTACAGCGGCAAAGAATGATTGCGGCGCGATGTGAGCGACATATAGACGCGCCGTGCGCGTTCCTCGCTCGCGTTGTTTTTGATCCCGCAGCTGTTACAAATGGTGAGCGAAATCAGAGCGGGTAGCGTCCATGATCTATGACGGCCCCGGCGATGGTGCGACTGAGGGCGAAGGTGTCCGCGGGCTCGTGCTTGACGAGGCGGCGATAAATGGCGAGCTGGGTGCGCAGCAGATCGCCCTCGGCGACAGCGGCGATCACCTGCCGCGAGGCGGACTCGATGATGTGGAATGCCGCCGCCGAATAGAGCTGCGTCATCTGCGCGGCCAGAGCGGCTTGCGGCGAGCGCGATCCGGCGAGCTTGCGGGCGCGGGCCAGCGCCGAATCGAAGGCATAGACTTCGCAGATGATGTCGGCGAGCGCACCCATGATCTCCTGCTGCTCGGCGAGCGCGTTCATATATTTCTGGCTGGCCGCGCCTGCGGCGAAGAGTGCCAGCTTCCTGGCGTTGGCCAGCATCTGAGCTTCGCGGGCGAGGGGGTCATCGCTCTCTCCGCTGGCTGAGAACGACGGCGGAGACATCAGCTCGTCCATGAGCGTCTTGATCGCGGCCAGCAGCGGGAGCTGGCCGGACATGGCGCGCTTCATCAGGAATCCGGTGATGATGAGGCGGTTGATCTCGTTGGTGCCCTCGAAGATGCGATTGATGCGTGAGTCGCGATAGGAGCGCTCGGCGGGATACTCCTCGACGTAGCCGTATCCGGCATAGATCTGCAGCGTGTGGTCGACGATGGCGTCCAGCATCTCGCTGCCCCACACTTTGAGGATGGAACATTCGACGGCGTACTCCTCGATGCGCTTTTGTATCTCGCGCGAGTCATGCGCCTGCGCCTGCGGGATAGCGGCGAGGGCGGCATCGATGGCGCCGATGGCGCGATAGGCCATCGATTCGCCGACGTAAAGGCGCGTAGCGGAGTCGGAGATCTTTTGCTGGATGAGGCCGAATTCGGCGATGGATTTCCCGAAGGCCTTGCGTTCGCGGGCATAGCCGACGGCGTTGGCGAGCGAGTTGCGCGCCCCGCCTACGCAGGCCGCGCCCAGCTTGAAGCGGCCGATATTCAGGATGTTGAATGCGATGTGATGGCCCTTGCCCGCCTCGCCGAGCAGGTTTTCGGCGGGAATGCGGCAGTCGTTGAGGATCACGGGACAGGTCGATGCTCCGCGGATGCCGAGCTTGTGCTCTTCCGCTCCGATGCTGAGACCGGGGGTGGTTCGCTCGACGAGGAACGCGGACATTTTGGTTTTCGACGGGTCGGGATCGGAGGGATCGATGATCTTCGCGAAGATCGTGAAGAGGTTGGCGAAGCCGGCGTTGGTGATCCACATTTTTTCGCCGTTGAGAACATAGTGATCGCCGTCGCGGACGGCGTGCGCGCGCATGTTCATTGCGTCGGAGCCGCTGGTAGCCTCAGACAAGGCGTAGGAGCTGAGCCACTCGCCGCTGGCGAGCCGGGGCAGATATTTTTGCTTCTGCGCCTCGGTTCCGTACCACACCAAAGGCAGAGTGCCGATGCCGACGTGCGCGCTGAAGGCGACACTGAAGCTGGCCAGCACCGACATGCGGTCGGCGATGATGGCGGAGGTCACCTTGTCCATGGCCAGGCCGCCGTAGGCCTCGGGCACATCGACCGCCATCAGGCCGAGCGAGCCGGCCTTCTTCAACAGGCCGCACATCACGTCGAAATTCTTTTTCTCGATCTCGGCGGCGGCGGGCAGCACCTCATTCACGGCAAAATCGGCGGCGGTTACTGCGATCTGACGGTGCTCCTCGGAGAAGTCTTCAGGCGTGAAGATGGCGGCGGGATCGGTCTCGTTCAAGAGGAAGCTGCCGCCGGTGACGGGAGTGGGGGCGAGTGTGGTGGCCATATCGGTGCGGGCTCCTGGCGATGGAGAGTACCGAGCAGTTTACTCCGATTCGATGCGGCGGGCGTGAATGGGCGGAGAAGCGTGAACCGCGGATCGATGCGACAGCTCGAGCCGTGCCAATTCAATTCAGGTTTTCGAAGATGCCAGCGGCGCCCATGCCTCCACCTACGCACATGGTGACCAGGCCGTAGCGGAGATTTCTGCGCTTCATTTCGTAGATCAATGTCGCTGTCAGCTTGGCTCCGGTACAGCCGAGCGGATGCCCGAGGGCGATGGCTCCGCCATTCACGTTGACTTTGGCGGGATCGAGGCCGGCCTGCTGGATGACGGCGAGGGCCTGGGCGGCAAAGGCCTCGTTCAGCTCGACCAGGTCAATCTGGCCGAGCGTGAGTCCGGCCAGCTTCAGGGCCTTGGGGATTGCATGCACCGGGCCGATGCCCATCTCTTCCGGCGGACAGCCGGCGGTCGCGAAGCTGACGAAACGCGCCAGGGGCTGAATGCCAAGCTCCCTGGCTCGCTCTTCGGAGATGACGATGGCGGCGGCGGCTCCGTCCGAGGTCTGCGAGGAGTTCCCCGCGGTGACCGAGCCGCGGGCATGGAAGACGGGCTTAAGCCTGGCGAGAGCTTCGGCCGAGGTGTCGGCACGCGGACCTTCGTCCTCCGCGAACTCCGCCGTTTTCACGTCGGGCCGGGCGGGATTAGCGGTCGGCGCTGCATTTGTCACTGTTACCGGCACAATTTCATCGCGGAACCGCCGGGCCTCGATGGCGGCCAGGGCTTTGCGGTGGCTGCCGAGGGCGAATTCATCGGCCTGCTCGCGGGAGATGCCGTATTTGCGGGCGACATTCTCGGCGGTCAGTCCCATGGACAGATAGGCGCCGGCGTGATTTTCGACGAGCCAGGGATTGGCGCTGAACTTATTGCCGGCGCCGGGAATCATGCTCATGGACTCGGCTCCGCCGGCGATAGCTGCCTGCGCGCGGCCGGAGCGGATGGAGTCCGCAGCCAGGGCAATGGCCTGCAGGCCCGAGGAGCAGAAGCGGTTGATGGTCATGGCCGAGACCTCGACCGGGAGGCCGGCGCGGAGGCTGGCGATGCGGGCCACGTTGGCTCCTTGCTCGGCCTCGGGCATGGCGCAGCCCAGGATCACGTCCTCGATGCCGGCGGCGTCGAGCGCGGGAACGCGGTCGAGAGCGCCACGGATGGCAAACGCGGCCAGGTCATCGGGACGGGTGGTTGCGAGCGTGCCCTTGGGGGCCTTGCCCACTGCGGTGCGGACAGCTGCGGCGATATAAATGTCACTCATGAGTCACTCCAGTACCGGGAGTCGCGCCCGGCAATCATAATCAAGATGCATGACGACTGGCCGGGTCGCGCGCCCAGGGCCGGTCAGTTCCCCACTGCGAAGGCGGCCCACTGGCCGCCGCGGAAGTAGTGGATGGTTGAGGATCGCTCGAGATAGGCGTCGTCGATGCCGTCGTGGTCGATGGCCGCGAGACCGCCGGGGCGGGCGGCTCGAATCTGCGAGGGCTTGGAGGCAGAGATGCCCCACGCCGAGCCGTACGCTCCGATCTCCTCCGCGCCCAACCACTCGGCGTCGCTCTGGTGGCGCAGGACGATTGGCTCCCCGGGCTGCGACTGGAAGAAGACGTAGAGGGTGGTGGCGCCATTCATGGAGCAGAGAACGGCCCAATCTTCACTTCCCTTCTTCTCGAAGGCTCCGTGGATCACGTTCTCCGGCTGGCGGGCTTCGTAGGTTTGGGGAATCATGCAGTTTCTCTGCTGCAACTGATTCGCGATGGGGGCGGGCAGCGAGGGGAACGACGCCAGAGGCAGCAGGCGGATGCGATAGACGATCTCGGCTCCGCTGGGCAGGCGCGCGCGTCCGGCTTCGATCTGTTCGGACAATGGCGAGGAAGAGGGGGCGATGGATTGCGCGCGCAATACGGTGGTCAAAACGAAAAGGAGTGCGGCAGATCGCACGTGATTCAGGACCCGAGGATATTTTTGTAGGAATTCTGGTTGAGCCACTCTGACGATGCCTGCAGCAACGAGTGGAGGTAGGCGATGGCGGAGTGCGGCAGACGGACGGTGAAACGGCCGACGCGGCTGTCTTCGAATTCAGTGAGCGAGGAGACGGTGTCGAAGATGCCGGAGGCATCCTCATGGAGCCGGGGAATCTCGCCGGCGATTCCAAGCACCAGCCCTTCGCGGAAGGCATAGCCGATGCCGACGGAGCGCTGATCGAGGCGCAGATATGCGGGCTGGTAGCGCGCAATGCGCTCATAGGCGTCGAAGAGCGAGAGCGCGCTGGCCAGCTCGTCGAAGTCGGCGAAGACCAGCGCGGTGCGCTTCTCGTCAGAGATGAAGAATTCGACTCCCTTGGCAAAGCTGTCGGCGAATTCGTCGGTTTCAGGCTGCGGCTGGGAGAGCTCTTCGCCTTCCTCATAGGTGGTGGTCTGGGGGGCGTTGGGTTGAGGCGGGTTGGTGATATCGACGGCCAGCACGCAGGAGACGCGAAGCCGGTCGTGCAGCGCCGGGTCGTCGCTTTCGTCGATCTGCACTTGATGATTGCGGCGCAGCACTACCGCATTCGACTTCTCCATCAGGCCGCGCAGACGGGTCGCCGACGCGGGCGCAATCGTCTCGGCGATCCTGAGTTCCAATGCTGGCATTCCATCCTCCGTGGATTCATT
>Ga0335075_10007929_pt1 | contig 16311 bp, 17 predicted proteins | sample Lox_Sample_24_FD_206723 | JGI IMG/M metagenome (GOLD analysis project Ga0335075, IMG submission 206723) | Soil microbial communities from Loxahatchee National Wildlife Refuge, Florida, United States - Lox_Sample_2.4 | ecosystem: Environmental > Terrestrial > Soil > Wetlands | place: USA... | reverse complement strand
CGCTTTCAGCTATATGGCTGATTGAAGGGAGATGATCTATCATAACGCAGAGGACAATGTCACCAGCAAAAGCGCATTGCTGTTACATTACGACCTGGAGGCCGGAGCTAGGTCTCAGCAAAGTCTTTTGATTTACATTCCCATTCCGCCAAGGCTCTGGGCCCGAAAAGACAAGGAACTATGGATGGTGAACGACAGATTGACCATTAAGATCGAATGTCGACCGTATTTGCAATTTATCGTGCAGCAAGACAGTGTATGCGTCACGTCGTTAATGCCTGGACTTCAGGAAGGCAGGAATGCACAGTTCTTTCATTGGAGCAGCATTCGAATTTGGAAGGCGCCTAGTGTTCCGGGACTTGCGCATTGAGCCCTTCCTATTATCCAACTATCCCGTACAGTTGGCCTCGACATTTCCTGTGCAAAATGACCTGGACGCCTTGTATTGGATGGAAGAAGGTGGGGCGCCGACATTGTGTTGGAAGCAGGCATAGGTTCTCGCTTTGACGGGCCCCGTCATGCTTGTCAGTTGTGTTGTTATGGCTGTTCAGACGACTTTGGGTGTTCGTTGTTCGATGTAGATTGCGTTTATCTGCTTGAGGAGTCTCTATTCACTGGCCTATTTTCTGAATTACCTTCGCACATTATCTACTGGCAAAAGATTTCAAAATCGAGCCTTTTCGGGATAGTGACTCTTTCACCCCTGGTCAACTTTAGGAAGCTGGTCAAGCACTACATATTTGACACCCGTCACTTACCCTTTGAAGAGGTAACTTTCTAGTCCCGACGGCGCGCACCTAGCTTAGTGAACAAGTCTTTTGTGCCACAGCACGACCACCATGTCCCACACAAACAGTAGCAGCCACGAAGAGGAGAACGAGTTGGCATACGGTAGACTTTAAGCACGCTGCAGACATCCACACCATCGTCGACGACAACGATGAGGAATACAACATCAAGCTCGCTGGCAAGTCGCCAAGCAACATCAAGCAAGCAGCGTGGCAAATAAATGTGCGTCTGCAGTCGTCCCACAATGCTTACCAGACTGACGGGAGCCTCCAGCTATCGATCTCACCATTACTCTAATCGCCATCCTCACCACGGAGCTGCGGCAAGCAAAGGACAGTCTGAATGCCAACCAGAGCCAGCCGTGTGATTGGTTGAGGAGGAAGATCGGAAAATTGGAAGGAGGAATCAAAACGGCAAAAGAGATGAATGACAAGGTCGTTAGAGCTTCGCTGGAGAAGCGCGACTGGTTCACGGCCGTCACCTCGGAAGTTGCATGATAGTTGACGCGGAAACGAGAAATCAACTAAGAGATAGGACCAGATGGTTATTGGATTTGCACATGAAATAGGGCAACGAAGCTACATGCTGTCACAATTGACAAGAGGTAATCATTGTCGAAGTTTCAAAACTCCGGGAAGCACACTGGCGTCCTGGTACATCATCGCGAGCGGCGTTTTGCAGCATTCGGCGCTTGGCAAGTCAGGCGTAATTTCAAATCTTGGCTTTGGGGGGGAAATTAAACCCTTGCCGTGCAGAGTTTAGCAACACCACGGTTTTGATTACATGTGGCTTACAAACAGGTAAGATACATGCAAGCATCAGGAGGGTCTTTGGCATTCAAAGATCTGAGTGTGTGTATGTATGTATGTATGTATGTATGTATGTATGTATGTATGTGTAAATGTGTATGTTTGTGTGGTCATAAATGAGTGTCGTATTTTTTGCATTAACGTCGCGCACTTCATACATACTACAGTATATACATTGCACCGTGAAAGCTTCTTTCTCTTTCCGCCGCTTTGGAAAGGAGCATCAGGATTTGTTGGGGGGTATCAGTTATACTTCAAATTATTAGGTGCGAGTTGTGGGAGGAACAAAGTTTGGTTTTTTCTCCTTCTCAGTAAAACCCAACCCATACTCATCCATACCATAACGATTGGCAGTACGGGGTACGGGTACTGGGTACGGGGTCGTCGCCTCCAGCTTATAGAGCAAAAGCGGCAGCCAAGCCAGCCATGCCGACAAAGGCCTGCGCGGCCACGGTGACCATAGGCATGGCGCCGGCTGATGAGGAGGCCGAGGACGCAGCGGAGGCCGAGGAGGCAACGGCGGAGGAGGCAGATGCGGCTACGGATGACGCGGCGCTGGAGGCCGAGGACGCGACGCTGGATGCGGAGGACGCTGCGGACGAGGCGACGCTGGAAGCCGAGGCAGACTTGGACGACGCCTCGCTGGAAGCTGAGGCAGATTTAGACGAACTAGCACTGGCGGCGGCGCTGGTGATCGAGCTGTAGATCGTGGTGCTGCCGATGGTCGTCTTGCTGCCGTTGCTCTCGGTGGAGACAATTGGCTTCGTGGTAATGGCCGTCTCGCCAGAGTGTGCAGCGGCACCGGCGGCGAAGATGGTGGTGCTGCCGACAGTGGACGTGATGGTCTTGCCGCCGGAGGTGATGGTGGTCACTATGGCGGAGGTGGTGATGGCCGTCGCGTTGGCAAGCGCTGTAAGGAGTGTCAGTCTAGTTTGCGGTCCCGCTTGGAATTGGGGAAGTGTAAGTAGGAGTTCTCACCAGCATCGCAAACGGAGGTACCATAAGCAATGATTGAGGCGGTATCTGTTCCTGCTGGGCATGACTGAATAACACAGTCGCGAACACCATTCTGGAAGTTGACGTTTTGGCAGAGGCAGACTTCGTCAGTCGGTGAGCAGCCAAGTGAAGGCGCCTTTAGGAGCATGCCATTGATGCAGGCTTGCTGAGAAACGCGTTAATGGACATCTATTGGTTCGAACTGGTTCACTTACACCGCACTGGGGGAGCGAGCTCAGCGACTGGGCGGCGGCGAGACCAACAAGGGCAGCGACTGCGAAGAACTTCATTTTGGTAGGAGGGTGAGCGAATGGCAGCAGGCAGTCTTAGTGATTGCAGATTTGCTTTACGCGTTACAGGGGGGAACCGAATAGAACTTTCAGCAAGTTGACAGGTAAGGGGGCAGTGGAAAGAGGGCAGGAAGGCGGTCTGCCCTTTTTATTATTACGGGAGGTGAGGAGAAGTTGCGATCTAGGCTTGGGCTAGAGCCCAAACACCTTGCTGCATCCAAACAAGGTCAACGCGTCTGTGACGCCACAGAATTAAGCCCTGGTAGGTCGACAATGCAAGGAGATGCCAGCTGAGGTGGAGCTCTCGACTTTTTGCCCGCCCAGCCGAGCTCCAGACTTAATCGACGCCATAGCCAGGTACGGGCAACCGTAAAGGCGGGTGACAAGAGCTGGCGATTGGTGGATACAAAGACTGGCCGCATTAGAAAAACTTGATTGTTGGCACTAGGATATATTGCGGCAAGCCTGATGCCTGAAGCAGGATACCCAAAAGGCTTAATGAGATTAACAACGCCAGTGGGGCAGCCACTAAGATCGCTACATGGGTAGCATCTCTGCACGTTGTTACTGGGCGACCGACTCAGTCGGCCACATGAAGTCATCGGACCTGGTCAATCATGCACGGCGAATCCTTCTCTCACTCCCACGATCGGCTGTGCGGAGAGTCGGAGGTCAATGAGACAATGTGAGAAACAACGCCCAGCCACGGCAATTGCGAACCAACCACTTTCTGTACATCTGGAGAAAAATTGAGGTGGCAGTGGCCTTACCGCTTCCAAATTCCCTAACCAGAAGCCAAGGGCTGGGCCCAGGAAAGCAGGCTGAGGTTTCGCCACAGTGCGTCTAGATTGTCGAAAAATACGAATGAAGCGCTCGACAGCCAGTAACTGAATGGTTCTAATGAGGAAATGACGAGTAGTTTCATATCACTGTTAAGAGGGCAACTCGCACACTCTATTGTGGTAATGGGGCCCCCGCCGAAGAAACCCAAATATTTTGTAGAGTTTGTTGACGTAAGCGGTGAGTGCGGGCCGACGCCTATTTCGGGAGGCTGGGGGGTGTGCGCGCGAGTCAGCCATGTTTGTTATCGCTGACTCTCGCAAACGGACGGCTAGGTCTGCGTTGGAGCGTGAATTGCCTATTCTACGAGCCCAACCGCTCTTTATGCTTAGTTTAGCTTTACCTGACTAGGTTGTTCAATTTCTGTTATCGCCTTCCTGGCGGATTTTTTTTACCCGGAGCGTGCAGAATCGGCGGCTCCACACCCAGATCCGAGACGGCACTGTGGTGTGACCTACCATCACGGAGCTCGCCTTTTTGTCGCCCATGATTGATGGCCCTCCAGAGGGCACAGTCTACCTGATCGGCTATCTTCAATATGTCTCGTCCGGGAAGTAGTGGCCCTCCAGGCCGGGCATCTCAGCCAGGCTTGGGCCCACCTTCAATGTCCCAACTCGCTCCACCTTCGCACATCTCGCAAGCTCCGCCTCGACAGTCCTCTGTTTATGTAACAGGCCCTGAGGGTCGCGCAGAGCCGCCGCCATTGACCGCCACTGTTGCGCCTCTGCCAGGCACAGCAGAGAGACCTTTGCCTGGACCGCGAAAACGGCTCATCGTTGCGTGCGACGGTAGGTGCTGAATCCATTGATACCACTGCTTTTTGCAATTCTTCTCATACTAACCTGCCAGATAGGTACATGGCTTGATTCGGATAATGGACTGGCAAAGGGCCAGCTGGTCCCACCTTCCAATGTCTCTCGAATAACCTGGGGAATGAAAAACACTTCGCGAGATGGAATACCGCAAGTCGTCTACTATCAAGCCGGTGTCGGCTCAACGGGTGGCTCAATTTCGCGCTTCTTTGGAGGTGCTGTTGGCGCAGGTCTAAAAGAGAACGTTCGGGAAGCATACTCATATCTGTCGATAAATTACAGAGCTGGGGACGAGATTTTCCTGCTCGGCTTCAGTCGTGGCGCCTATACTGCTCGAGCTGTGGGGGGCATGATAGGCGACCTCGGCCTTCTCACCAAGGAGGGTCTGATGTTCTTCCCCGAGATCTATGAGGACTATCAGCATCGTAACGATACCAGATACGTTTCGAAATTCCGAGATATACCATTTCCGGATAAGCCACCATTCGATGACCCAAAATATCTTGAAGAACTTGAAAGGAGAGGGTTGACTGTGACGCGAATTCCGATCAAGGCAATTGGCGTTTGGGACACTGTCGGCAGTCTAGGAGTACCACGCATCCCATTACTGGAGAACCTCGGCCTACAGACTAGGAGAATGAAGGACTTTCGCTTTTATGATACACTGCTCTACGATGGCATAGAAAATGCTTTCCAAGCTTTGGCTCTCGACGAACGCCGAGCCCCATTTGCGCCGACGCTGTGGGAGAAGGGCTCACGCAACACTCGGACGAACTTGAAGCAGGTCTGGTTCCCAGGTGTGCATTCGAATGTCGGAGGAGGTTACGACGATCAAGAAATCGCGAACATTACGCTCGCATGGATGATGTCGAGACTAGAGACTTTTATTGACTTCCGACCGGAGTATATCCAGTCGTTGTACGAGTCGAACAGGCAGTACTACAAAAGGACGAAACAAAAACCACGTTGGTGGTCGTTTGGCGAGATTTACAACAGTATGACTGGAGTCTACGCACTGGCTGGAAGCACAGTGCGGACACCTGGCAACTACTATCGTGTTGATCCTAGGACGGGTCGACCTACGAAGAAGCTTCTGAAAAATACGAATGAGTATATTCATGCTTCGGCGCGATCGCGGACGGGACTCGGTGGCCCAGGCGTGCAGGATCGTGGCGTCTACGAATCCAGAGCACTCCGAGAGTGGCAATTCTCGACAGAGGAGCCTGCCCCGGGTACCCAAGAGCCGTTGATCGTCTGGACCGACCACTCGGAGCGGAATGAGGGACAGAAGGTCATCCCTGAAGCGATTTTGTTGCCTACAGAGCGAGCCCTTGTGCAAAATAGCCCGAAGGTAGTAGAGGATTATGTGCTTGATATGAAAGCACCAACGAAGAGGAGGAGCAAGAGGAGGAGTAAGCCCCCGGAGTAAGATAATTGTACGGGAAGTTATAACTTTGAATCTGACTATGAGCGTGCATTTTTGCAATGTTGGTACCGTGGTCCTGCATGGCTGGAGGAGGTTTGGACGATGATATTGAGAATCGAATAAGCTGAAGCAGTGACATAGTCTTGAGCAAACATTAGTTATGAACCTTTTTCTAACTCTACAACATCGTGATTGGGCTATACAAATCTGGCGTTCCCATCTCCATCATAAACGTGTCGCAGGCGCATCACGGCAAACCACTCACCTTGATCCAGAAAACGACTTGAGGGCATTTCAGGATCTGATAAGGTAGGAGCGCTCCCTTGTTGGCATCGCGTGAAAACGCTAACCCAAACCCGGATATTCTACAAGTAGAGACCAGATTTGAAGGTTCTCGTCAATACTTCGACCTTGAATCGTTACTGAATTCAGTGGATGTTCAGTGCTCGTAGCCTGAAAATGCCGGACCATGATCGGAAGTCGTCGATGATTTTGTGAGAATGATAACGACGGGGAGGCATATGGAAGGTATGGGCAGCTTGACTCGTCTGGAAACGGATGTTGAAGAGCTAGCAGTTGTCAAGACTGTCAAAGAGGAATAGAAGACGCTCCGTTCATCTGACTCTTGGTCCAGTTCTTATTGAGAGAAAGTACGAGCGGATAAGTCAGGGAGCGTTCGGACTTGAAAGCTAGAAGGAGAGGCAAAGGAAACCCTCCTGGACAATGACCAGAGTTGAAGATAGCTAACGTTCTCGCGTTGTGCGACAGGTCGTGGTTATGCGTGTAAGCCACCTCACGTCATCTCATGGCCCTCATTGCTAGAAGACAGCGACGGCGGCTTCCGAACTAACCAGGCGTGGTCAACCACTTCCGCTACCTGGATATATTGGCCCTCATCGTCGGCATCTGCGACGATGTTCGCCACACGCGTCACTTCCAGCGTCCGCTGCCACTTCCAACTCATAACCTGCAGTCCCAGCCACCATATAACTCCCCATGCTAGCGTCGAGATTCCGATGACGGGTACGATATACCACTGTACGCCAGTGCTTTTCGTCGAGAAGGAGGAGGCGACATCCGGCGGGGCGAAGACGGCGACGAGCAAGAAGCCACAGGCAAGGAAGTAGATGACAGCGTGGACGGGGTATTTTCCAAATGGCTGGAAATTTGCTTTGTTTGTCCAGTCGCGTCTGGGATTTAGGTGTAGGAATAGGAGGCCCCCGGAGACGAAAAACCCCACAAGAACGATGATCACGTATGCGTAGAGGGAGATAAGGACGTCGTAGGCGATTCCAGGCTTCAAGAAGGAGGTGATTGCGATGAGGACGACGGATGAGAACCAGTGCAGCGCGAGTGCCGCAACTGGTGTCTGCTCGAGGTGATCTGTTGCGGTCTGGTTTGGCGTTCGATGCTGCAACCGGGCCCACATACGAGCCACGAATGTGGTTGTCCCTGTCGCGAAGAACAATGAAGCTGGCAAGATTCCCTCTTTGGCAATTTCTTGCTTCACTATTTAATTTTTGTCAGTCAAGTATACCTTGTAGCGCTCCTTGGGGAGGTCACCATACCGCGAGAAGCTGTGAAGGTCATGACTACAAGATTCCCAAAAATGGAGAACGCGATCAGGGCAGCCATCGCTTTCGGCGCCGCGCCTTCTCCGAATATGTCCCGGAAGAACAGGGTTGCCAGGTCCAAAGGAGATTCCAAGACTTCTGCCTTTCGTACAGCGCAGAACTGACCTAGCGGTTAATTCTGTTCTCAGGATCTCGCTGGGAAAGCATTTACTTACGTAACTAATATTGACCAGAAGGAAAAGCAGTACGGTCATAAGCATAGCGATCAACGTGTATTTAGGGAAGCGCCGTCTGGGCGCTTTGACTTCGCTTAAAACCTGGGGCTATCAGTCAACGTAGTCCTAGGAGATGCGGCCTCTACACTTACGTAGAATGGTTGTTTGAAATCTGAATAAGTAAAAACGCTGAGCAACAGGGCATTTGCGAAACTTGGAGCGTTCTGCACGTCGCCTTTGAACGCCTTGTTAAGGTCGAAGTTGTCGGTCGGAAAATCATCAGCATTCGCATGGCCACCAAAGGTATATCCTCGGGATCGGATGAAGCCAAGGGTGATGATGATGAGCAGAATCATGACTTTTAGGACGGCGAAGATATTGTTGAGGATGATTCCACCTCTTCTAGAGGCGATATGAACTAGACACGCGCAGCTGAGCGCCCCGATCGCCAGCCCAATGACGGAACCTCGAGATGGATCGTCATAGCCTGCTGCAGACATTACATAGATACCGAAGGCAATCGCATTGCCTGACAGGTTGCCGAGGATAATGAAGACGATTCCGTACATGCATGTTGTCAAAAGATGTGGAAACATGTATTCGAGCTTCAACTAGTGAGTCATCTCAACGAATTGTAAGCAAGTGGTGTCCATACATAGTTCTTCTCCCCACCTGATCGGGGCACGCTTTTCTTGCTTCCCTCTTGGACTCGTTGGCGAGGGACGGATAGGCCTAATTCGAGCCAAACCAGCAGACCTGAGGTAGAGATGACGGCCCCTGCGACCCACAATAAGAGTGAAGCTCCAATGCTGCCTGTGCCCCTCAATATGAGGGCGGGAGTGACGAAGATTCCGGACCCGATGCTGCGATTCAGATGCAGAGAGACGATTGTGAATCTTCCCAACTTCTGTTCGGAGGTTGGTGCAAACTCTTCTCGTCCGTGGCCACCCTGGACATTTGCAAGAGCACGATCGTAATCAATTGGGTCGAAAGACATGTCAAAGAGTAATTCTCGATGTGAGAAACCGGCATATTGGAGCAACATGCGGAACCAAGCACATTTTTACCTAGAGACCAGACAGCCAAGCCTCTGGTCGTTCCAGGGCGAAAAGAAAAGGAATCAAATACGAGGCAGACAGTTGGGCAAAACTGGTGCTACGCTATGGGATGGTTCTGAGCAGCCAATGATTCTGCAGCAAGAAAGGGGTACGTGGTGCCATAGCAGTGCTTAGCGTACAGAAGGAGTCCACTAGACATGCGCCGGCGAGGCTGTGAAACACTACCAAGGAAAACAAGTCAGGCACAATTGATAGGGCGCCGCTGCAGACTGCAGTATTGTCAATTGAAAAGTGGCTCGCCTTAAGCGCTGTCGAAAACTGGCGCAGGCTGAGCGCAGGCAACTAGCGTAGCTAGGGTAGCTAGGCTTTCAGGATGCTAAATTTGTACAAGGCAGCCGCAGCTACTCTTTTGGAAAAGGGACATGACATTTCTGATCCCTTCATCGGTGCTGTGATGGCAGGCTTTGGATTTTCACCACAAAACACTGTTCGGGGAATGGTCGCCGCCTGCCGGATTTGTGAAGCTCATTTTGTTCGGGAACGTTAAGCTGGTTGTCGGCAGAGCCGAAGGGCTAAACTGGCAATAGACTTCTCTACGGTTGCGTATGCGTCTCACATGCGTCTGAAGTTCTAGGCGCAACGAATGGGGTGAATCATTGATTGTGTGTATGCCTGTGTAGGCGCTGGCAATTCTACCGAAAGGTACAAAGTGTGTAGTCACGTGACTAGGGCTTGGCACCTTTAACAAGGCGTTCGTAGTGATAGCTTTAGCTCTACATTCGTGCAGAGACTAAACGTTGGAGAGAGGAATATGCTTCTCTCGTCCAGCGAGGGGCCTTATCGGTGGGCTTCTTGACAGGCTTGGCATAGCATGATACTGGTACAGGCAAGACATAGGGACAGTTTATGCGAACGACAAACTGATTTTCCCTGTGGAAGATACCTGTCCTGAAGCACCCCGATGTTCTTGTTCGCTCGTCCTGCATCACCCAGCTTAGCAGGTAAGCCTAACTGGAAACTAGGTGCAGACCTAAGCCTAGCCAGGTTGTAAGTCTTCAGTCTGTGCCTCTCTGGCTTTTTAGCATCTCGTTTTCGTCTTCAACAATCGGCGTAGGAGGCTGAATCGTTGTAATGGAATCCGGCGAGGCTTCCACGTCACCCACCAACAAAAAGGGGCAAGGGGCAGACTGGAGAAGGCTGACCAAAGAGGAATTGCGCGACCTGATCCAGAGCCTCACACACCAGGAGTCCGAGACGGGCGCCGGATCCGGGAATCACACCTCCAAACTGGCTCGAAGAAAACATCGGCGCAGTACCGTTATGGTCTAACGAGACAGACTACGCACACTGCAAGTTCTGCCTCAGCTGCATGTTCACGGTGCCGCTGCTCGCCCACGATTACAAGGACAGAGACTCGGCCGACTTCAAGCACAAGCATTTGAAGGAGGTCATTACGCTCACGCATATCAATCCGTCGAAGTTGACCAACGACTACACGCCCAAGGATCTCTTAGACGGAGCCATCGGCGGGTGCCCCCTTTGCTCCATGGCCGTCGGGACGTCGTGGTTTCGCGGAGACTTGCCATTCGACACAGTGCGGTGGGTGCGGAATCCGCTTTGGCGGAAGCGGGCACAGATGATGCTGTTCAATCTATACAAGCGGCACGATGACGAAAGGTTTGAAAAGCTGGATATAGGCGCAATGTGTCAACTTGCTTTCGGAACTAACCTCTCAACGGATATGTTGCCGGAGAACGATATGGCTGGGTTCTGGGGTACAATCCACATGTGGATGCCGGAGAATTTAAAGGAGTGGTATAGTCGTAACAGCTATCTCTATACTCTGCGATCTACACTCGGGCCACCACCTTGGTCTCCCAGGTGCTCGTCTACGGGGGATCCTGAAGCTCTGAATATAGCTGTGTGGTGGCTCAAGCGCTGCTTGGGGGAACATGCGCAATGTTCCTCTGCCAGTTCGCAAGCCGATCCTTCACATCGTCCTGCTCGCTTGGTATATGTTGGCAGCTCTTCTGGCGACAACGAGACAAGACTTTTCATTAATGATCAGGAGAATGTACCAATACCGGCGTATCTCACCCTTAGCTACTGCTGGGGTCAAAAAGAGTTCCCATGTCTGACAAAGGAGACTCTCGAGACTTTCATTGAGAGAATCGATGTCAATGCTCTACCGGCTACACTTCGAGAGGCCATCCAGGTAACTCGACATCTAGGCTACTCATACATCTGGATCGACGCGTTATGTATCCTCCAGGACTCGAAAGAAGATTAGCAAACAGAGCCTATTAAGATGGGATCGATATATCGTACATCTCTCCTTACCATAGCCGCAATGGGAGCACCGAGTGTCTTCCACGGACTCTTCATGTCAAGGAATCCGCTGTGCTATCAAGACCTACAACCCTCCAACTCCAAGTCCGTCTTCTCGGCCCGCGCCGGCGACGTCGATCCGGGGTTCAAGCGCGAATTCGAAGTCCTAGGCCCAGCCGCATCACCTTTGCAAACGCGCGCATGGTGCGTGCAGGAAGAACTGTTGGCACCGAGGACGCTCTTCTTCGGAGCCTCGGGGCTGTTTTGGCAATGCACTGAGTGCGAGGCCAACGAAGGGTATCCCGTAGGTAGCAAGCATGGCGATTCCCACAACCTGAAAAGGGAGGTGATGCAGTCGCTTGCGGCGCCGGACGTCGAAGTAAGGGGAACTTGGAGATCTATCTTGAGGAGATACACAGGCGGCAAACTCACGTACGCATCAGACAAGCTTGTCACCATATCTGGTCTTGCGCAGCTTCTTGCCTGGGCCAAAGGGGAGGAATACGTTTCCGGAATGTGGAAACGCGATGTCTTCCACGACCTCCTTTGGTATTCGCTCGACGGTCAATGGAAAGAGAATCGTACGCTTCAACTTCTCGACAACGAATGTCCAACGTTCTCGTGGGCATCCGCCGAGACACAAGTCAGTACGGGCCGTTCGCATACGACTGGACGCCCGACATTCCACTTGATGGCAGCATCGTGCGGGCATGGTACATGTGCCTTGCGCGGCAGGATGGGTACAAGCCGCCAGGCGCATTGGGGTTAATCATTGTGCAGGTAGACCAGGCGCGATCGGCGTGGAGACGGATCGGGTTTTTGTGGCATTCGGGTTTCTATGAGTCTTGGAATAATACGGCACATCCGAAGTTAAGGTTCACGGTGCAGAATAGTGCGAATAATGAGATTGATTGGGAAGAGACTGTAAAGCTGAGGGCGCCGAATCCGTTCTTACTTGATACCGGAGAGGATTGTGTTGAGATAGTTCTCGTTTGACTTTCTTTCCACTCCGAGATCTTCAAGATACCGAATAAATGCTCTTTGAAACCATTGGTCGAATGTGGTCTGTCCTTTATAGTGTTCGGGGATGACTTTCAAATCGTCTACCACCAAGGTATCGCCGGAGATGTAGATCCTTATTCAACAAGTTGTGAGCGGTAGAAGAGGGAAGCAAGAGGCAATAACATGTGGGACGTACCGATAGCCACACTCAAACCACCGCCGCTTCCGTCTTAAGAATTGCCGTAGCCTAGCTCCAACACCCACCCATTCGTTGGTGGCACCTTTCGCAGGTCAGCTCGAGACTCGCGAAAATCACAGGTACCACACTTCGGAAGATTCGTACGGCTTGTACTAGGTCATTCGCAGCTTCCAAAAAGCCGATTGGCACATGTTTTCCCGGCATTCCTGTGACCTTCATTCGTGGTACTTTGCCCGAGGTACCCGGAGAGGAAGGGTTGACGATCATGAACTCAAAGAAAGCCAAATTATAGACCTGGTTGAATGAATCTTCTGCACCTTTCGACGTTAAGGTGTCTTTAGCATGTGACGTTGTGATGATCGGAAGGTCTCGACGTAGGGATGCCTCGACTTCTTGATCAAAGTGATCGTTGGCAAATTTGTTGGCCTTAAAACAGAGCGGGATGACACGTACAGGAAGGTGGCAGCAAGGAAGAGTGCTGAGAGGCTTCTAATAGTGAAAAGAGCTTACGCATGGTAATGGGAAAGGAGAACCAGATGTATGTTCGGCAGGGTCGTAAAGATCAACCGTAGGATTTGTGCGGCGTCACGCCTGGTCCGAGATGTACGTGATCTCCTGTGTGTAAGAAGTTGGGCTGGCAGTTGTCAGCTCATCATGTTATCACAGTCTAGAAACTTGCATCTGTCATCAAGCGGAGTCCTTCCCATTCTCTACCTACTCATTAGTTGTATCTTTTTGGCTTTCGGCTCAGCACCGACATGTGATTACAAGATTGCTGTCGCGGTTTCCACGAAGAACAGACTTGCATTTTCTCCGCCGGTTCGAGGGGTGAACATCGACCTCTTTCGGTAGGGGAAGAGGTTCGGGATGAGGTTTGTGGGTAGGGGTTAGAGCTTGCTCCGCTTTCGGGTCAATTGTCGGAGACTTCATCTCGCAGCACACTCTAGGATCACCGGTTCCTGTATCTTTAGAAGGATCTTGCGACAAAAGACTTCATGCAATCCCAGCAATTGAACAAAAAAGAAGTAGAGATGGCATATCACGGTTAGACTGGTGCGCCTTCAAGACCTGGCTCCCAAACGTCATAGTTATGAAGTGCATCCAATTACTTCAATGCACCATCCTGGCTCAGATTTTCGGCATTGCTTTGTTCTTCGTACTCCAGTAATATCGTGAGTGGATCCGAAGTTAGCCAGATCCGCTTTAGGGAATAGTTCATAAAATTTCGTCTCGGGGGAGTGGTAATGGTCAAATCAACTTCGGGGCAGCCCTGAGCTAGACCGGGTAAGATACAATCACGACAATGATGCGTGGGGTCATAGGTCCGACAAGTTTCGCTATGCTCTCATTGATCCCACCACCGGTCCTGAAACATGCTCCTAGCTGCCCAGGGACAAAAAGCGGTATCTTCTAAAACTAGTATTCATAACAGAATGACAGCGCATCGCTGTCCGGTCCGTAAATGTATCTTGAACGAGCATTCAAAACCATAAGGCTTTGTTTACCACGTTCAAGTGGATGAGCAGCAAGGGGGTATCAAGTTCGTGAATCCCATTCCGGCGTTGAGATTCTGAAAGTATTGGTTCCGTTCAAGCGAACGTAAGTTTCGCCATGTTGCTAGTGTCACTGGCTGAGTTTGTAGTTGGTCCGGCGTGCTCTGACTGTTCGGTGTCGATAGAGGACGGAGACTCTGTCCTTTTCGAGGCATCTGCAGGAGGCTGTGGTGCTGGGGTTCCCTCACGCTCACTTCTCGTGGAATCGTTATCAGAAGTGGCTGGAGTCCCTTTCTGTATCTGGTTTGGGGTGTCTTTGTCTTCGTCGCTGTGGTCAAACATTTCGGCATCATCTGAATCTGTCAAGACTTCAGTGCCATCGCCGAGAAGAATGATCCTACCGCTTCTACCTCCAAAGCTCCGGGATCGTTTGTCCAAGTCCAGTTCATACTCATCGGGGCTATCATTGTCGAACTGATGGCGCACGCCTGGGCCGCGAAACTCAGCTACAAGAGATGTGTTAGTAAATACTTGGTCTCTCGGACCAGAACAGAACTTGCCGTACTCGGGCGGGGCACAAGGTCCGTCGCCGTCTGCGACTCTCTTTCCGATCAATTCGTACCACTCCTTCTTTGACCTTCCATGTAGAAGTCCAACGATAATCATAGTCATGTTGTCACAGCCCACGCCGCCCGTCTCACTATTTGAAGCCAGGCAGTTGTCCATCATATTCTCACAGATGAGGTGCAGATCTTGCTTCGCCGCAATACCTCTTCGCACGAATTCGACGACGGCTTGCGAGGACTGGCAATCCCAAATGCCTGAAGAACGAGTCAGGCACAACGTGGAAAATCAGTTGGTATTAGAGCAGGGCTCACCATCACAGGCGATGACCAGAAACTCATCGTCACTTGTGACTTCGTGGGTGACCACGTCAGGGAAAGCAGTCACGATTTGTTGTTCAGGTGAGAGGTCGGCGCTCTTCTTGAATTCAAAATCACCAATGGCGCGAGAGAGCGCAAGGTTGCCGTTGACACGGCCAAAGTCAACGAATCCTCCAGCTGCAGTTATGCGTGCCTTTTCGCCTATAAATGTTTTAGCAAAAGTGTAGGCCAGAAGTTGGAAGGGACATACCTTCGTTCTGCGGCTTGTGGTCGAAAGACAAGGGTTTCGCACGTCCTTTGACTCCAAGAACGGATCTAGAATCACCAGCGTTTGCCTGTAAACCTTAGTTTGTTGAGTAGGTCAGCGTATAAAAGGGAAGACTTACTACCCAGATCTTGTCTCTTGATATAATGCCGACCGACGCGGTGCAGCCAGAGACTTCCTCTTCGTACTTTGGATCTGCAAGGCTTAGCGCTTGCGCGATACAGTGCAGTTTACAACCAGCTCACCGTTCAGTATTGCTCTGTCAGTGGCCAGAAACCCGTCTTTTAAGGCCTGTTCTATGTCGCCAGTTTTGAAGGCATCTTGCTTAGCAACAATCTTATGGACAGATTCTCCAGCAAATTGTGCCACTTTTTCACCGCCATGCCCGTCATAGACTCCAAAATATGCGAGTCGCTTGTCAGGCGGCGTAGGTGTATGCTCTTTCCCTTCTGTCGCAGGCTTTAGGTCTAGCACAGCGGTATGTGCGTCTTCCATGCTGATGCGCCATCCCTGCATCGCTGAGAGGCCATAAATAACGCATTCGTCAGCTCCTTCATCAGATGTCTATCGGTATTGGCTGTTAGCAAAAACGTACAAGAAACAGAATTGGGAAAGGATGCGGGCGGATCCAGGTCGCCGGGTAGCATGGCACATGAAAATGCCAAACATTACAACAGGAAGAATCATACCTTATCAATCACCGGCTCTGACAGAGTTTGACCCATAATCACTACCGGTCGCGACTGGAATCCCACAGGAATCTCATAGGCTGAGGCTGCCTTGGAATGACGGCCTTGGGAATTTGTGAGGTGCTGTGGTTGGTGCTGATGGCTCTATGTGCGCTGCTGACTAGTATGTGATAGTTGTGCAAGCTCGTTGTGGGCTCGTAAATAGCACAACTGTCCGAGATTAATATCTTCACCGGAAAAAGGTCGCGTGCAATATGAGTGGGCAGAGGCGGTCGAGGCTTGCGTGCGATGAATGACGAGGGCCGAGACGGCCGAGAAACAGTGCGCATGCCAAGCCCTACCTACCGCTAACAGTAAGCAGGGAACCCGCTGCTCGTTTGCTAGGTTCATACAGATACACTCAAGGTATGCTTTGCTGCTATTTTATGTGTAGGTTCTGGCCGTTATAACGGCAGTAACATAATCTCTAGCAGAATTTAGATAAACGCGAGACTACCCTGATGGCTACGCTGTGACTTCGGTACCTTTCCTTCACCAACGCTGGTTGGGACATTTCCAAGCCTTATCTTCCCACTCACTGGGGACATGTCCAGATTTCCAGCGGAAGATACTTCACTGAGACCAGTAGCGACCGAAGCGCTT
>Ga0335075_10007928_pt1 | contig 16311 bp, 22 predicted proteins | sample Lox_Sample_24_FD_206723 | JGI IMG/M metagenome (GOLD analysis project Ga0335075, IMG submission 206723) | Soil microbial communities from Loxahatchee National Wildlife Refuge, Florida, United States - Lox_Sample_2.4 | ecosystem: Environmental > Terrestrial > Soil > Wetlands | place: USA... | reverse complement strand
CATTAACGCCGTTGCCTTGCAAGCGCTTTGGCAGCTCCCTCAAGCAGCCCGAACGCACAGGCATCCGCCCACCTCACCGAGGCCGCAACTTTGAATCTGAGATCTCGGCCGTATGTATTGCAATGATCGGAGTACAAGCCCCTTAGCGCCTGTTCGAAATGGTCACGCGGCATCATCTTGTAGGGCGCATCATTGTGAATTTCGAATTCAGCTGGGGCCTTCGCCATTGAGATGACAGCCAGACCGCGGTTGAACTCTCCGTCTACTCGCTCCTTGAGGCGGGTTCGGTAGGGAATTCCATTCACGGTTGCCAAAACCGCGCTTCGCAAGCCGGTGGCTCGGCCGATCCGCTCTACGATCTGATCATAGACGAAGTCGTCGATAGACTGGGTAAGTCGACCCCAACGTCGCTGTTTCGCGGCCGTGAAGTCGGCAAGATATGCTGCATCCACCGGCGCTTGGTGCAGCATATAACTATAGGTGCCTGGAACGAGGAGCTTTTCCACATGAACCCCCAATATCAAGTGGCGCGCGTAAGATCGTCGCGAACAGGGCTTCACTTAGTTGTAATATCGGAAGAGTCAAACGCGCCGCCGGAGCGGCGCTTACGTAAATGCCCGTAGTTATGCTGAAGCTACAGGGGTAAATCGTTCAGGGAGATGTCCTCTCCAGCGTAAGGGATGGGCCGAGCCATATCGATCGACATCGCGCGCGGTAGGCTGCCAAGTGATTGAGCTCGTCTGAATCCTGCAGCCTGGAAAAGCCCATCGACGCCGGGCCCGCTGGCGTTGGGCCGGGACGGCCCCATATCGCCTTCCAGGCCGAGACCCGTGCCATGGTCGATGATTTCCACGCCAAGGCGCTGGCCTATGGCGGCACGGATGCGAGCCCGCCCGGCCTGCGCCCCGATTATGATCCCCATTATTTCGGCGCCTTCGTCCGCGATCCCGACGGCAACAAGGTCGAGGCGGTCAGCTTCGCGGCGGGCTGAACGGCCCAGGCTTGCGGACCGGCCGGTCTTTGCCGCAGGATCGCCCTCGGGGATCGGCAAACGCTCTTGAGGCAGGAATGGCTATGGCGACTTCATCCGAACCCCGACTCGATCCGAACATGCGGACCCCGCCGATCGTCTCCCGCGAGGAATGGGACGCCGCCCACGCCCGCATGCACGAACGCGAGAAGGACGTGACCAGGGCCCGCGACGCGCTCGCCGCCGAGCGCCGGCGCATGCCGTGGCTCGCCGTCGAGAAGGACTATGTCTTCGAAGGCCCGGACGGGCGGGTCGGCCTGGGCGATCTGTTCGGCCGCTGCCGCCAGCTCATCGTCTACCGCGCCTTCATGGAGCCGGGCGTGTCGCGTTGGCCGGAGCGCGGCTGCATCGGCTGCTCGCTGGTCGCCGATCACGCCATCCACCCCGTCCATCTCAACCAGCGCGACACCAATCTCGCCTTCGTCTCGCGCGGGTCGCAGGCCGATCTCGCGCGCCAGAAAGCGAAAATGGGCTGGGAGCATATCCCCTGGTACACGCTCACCGACGGGTTCGACGCCGATTTCGGGGTCGACCAATGGCACGGCACCAACTTCTTCATCCGCGACGGCGACCGGATTTTCCGCACCTATTTCACCAGCGGCCGCGGCGACGAGCAGATGGGCAATCTTTGGAACTGGCTCGATATGACCGCGCTTGGCCGCCAGGAAATATGGGAGGATTCGCCCCCCGGCTATCCGCAGACGCCGCCTTATGACTGGTGGGTCTGGCACGACAATCACGAGGCGGAGCCCGAGCGGGAATAAGCCCTGCAATGACCTACGCCAGAGACGCCACCGGGCCTTATTATCACGGCACGAAGGCCGATCTTCAGGTCGGCGATCTGCTCTCGCCCGGCTTCGCCTCCAATTATCGCGCGCAGAAGCTCTCCTGGATCTATTTCTCCGCCGCCCTGGAATCAGCGATCTGGGGCTGCGAGCTGGCCCAGGGAGAGGGTCGCGAGCGCATCTACATCGTCGCGCCGACCGGCCCGTTCGAGGACGATCCCAACCTCACCGATCAGCGCTTCCCCGGCAATCCGACCATGTCCTACCGCTCCCGCGATCCGCTGCGCATCACCGGCGAGGTCGCCCAGTGGGAAGGCCACAGCCCGGAACGGCTGCAGGAGATGAAGGACGCCCTCGCCCGCATGGCCGCCGCGGGCGGCGCGGAGATCATCGACTGAAGCAGGCGCGAGCCCGTCAGGCGGCGGCGCGCCTCGGCGCGGCGGGCGTCTCCCGGGCCTTCCCGGCCGCCTTGTCGGCATACATGGCGAGATCGGCGTCGTGCAGCAGGGTGGCGAGATCGGTGCCGCCGCGCGGGCTGGCGGCGACGCCGATGCTGATCCCGATCGAGAGGCTGGCGCCGCCGCCCGGCGCGAAGGGCCGCGCCACGGCCCGCCGCACCGCCGCCAGCTCCGCGCCGGCGCGCTCCTCCGCCCCGTCGAACAGCAGGGCGAATTCGTCGCCGCCCAGCCGGGCGATCGTCGCCGCGCCCGGGGCCGCGCCGCGCAGCCGCTCGGCGACCGCGATCAGCACCGCGTCGCCCGCTTTGTGGCCGTGCAGGTCGTTCGCCTGCTTGAACCGGTCCAGATCCGCCAGTGCCACCAGCACGGGCCGCCCGGCATCGAGCCGCGCCTGCAGGTCGTCCATGAAGGCGCGGCGGCCGGCGAGGCCGGTCAAGGCGTCGAAGCGGGCGAGCCGGTCCAGCTCCTGCTGCGCCGTCAACATGCTCACCGTCTCGCGGAACTTGCCGAGGATCATGCGCGCCTGCAGCAGGGTGATCAGAACCATCATCGCCGCCATCGCCCGCATGCCGAGATAGTCGTAGCTGGCCAGCTTGAGCACGATCGGCGCCACCGCCGCGCCCATGCCGGCGATCGCGGCGCGCGGCACGGCGATCAGGCTGCTCGCGGTGACCAGGGCGCCGATGCCGATGAACACCGGCGCGGTCATGCAATAATAACGCTCCATCTCGACGAAGGCGTTGACGCACCAGGCGCCGGCCACCGCGCCGAGGCCGATCGCGACGAACAGGGCGCCGCGCAGGCTCCGATAGGCGGTTTCGAGGTCCGCCGGCGGCGGCCGCAGCCGGATGCGGAGCAGGAGGAAGAGGCAGGTGCCGACGATGAGGATGGGCGGCGCGAGCTGCTGCCACAGAGGCAGGTCGCCGAGCACGGCCAGCGCCATCGCCACCGCGCTCGCGGCGACCGCGAGGCAAAGCAAAGGGAGGGAGGCGGCGAGCCGCTGCTGCTGGAGCCGGATCAGCGGCGCGCGGACCCGCTCCGGCACCGGCGCGGTGAAGGGCGAGGTCCACCCCGCCATCCGCGCCCGCCAGCCGGCCGTCGTCCCGGTACCGCTCGTCATCCCACCCCCGATCTGGTCGCGGCGAGGCTATCGGGGCGGGTTGAAAATATGGTTAAGCGGGCGCGCCGGACGCCGGCGCGCGGCCGGACGCGAAGGCCGCCGCGCGGCAACCGCGCACGGCCCGGCGCGTTCCTCCTTCATGCTCAGCCATGTCTCCCTCGGCACCAACGATCTCGATCGCGCCGCCCGCTTCTACGATCCCGTCCTCGCCGCGCTCGACATCAAGCGGCGCCACCGGGACGAACGAATCATCGGCTATGGCGGTTCGATCATGTTCTTCAGCGTCGAGGTGCCCCTCGACGGCGCGCCGGCCAGCGTGGGCAATGGCGCCCATGTCGCCTTCTGGGCGGAGACCCGCGCCCAAGTCGACGCCTTCCATGCGGCGGCGCTGGCGCATGGCGGCAGCGACGCGGGCCCGCCGGGCGTCCGGCCCGCTTACGACCCGCATTATTATGCCGCCTTCGTCCGCGATCCCGACGGCAACAAGCTGGAGGCGGTCAGCTTCGCCGCGGCCTGACGCTCACCAGCTTTCGCTGGCCGCGCGCAGCCCGCGATGCTCCTCGATCCGCCGCAACGTCGCCGGCGACACGCTCGGCGGCAGCGCATCCAGCGCGAAGAAGCGCGCCTCGGCCACCTCGAAGCCGTCCGCGCGCACCGACCCGGTCGGGCGGGCGCGGTAGAGATGGACGGTGTCGCGCTTGCCCTCGTGCGTGGAGGCATGGATGGAGACGAAGGCGAGCGCGGCGACGCCGCAGCCCAGCTCCTCCTTCACCTCGCGGCGCGCCGCCGCCTCGGGCGCCTCGAACGGACGCACGCCCCCGCCGGGCAGGACGAAGAGATCGGTGCGGCCATAGGTGTTGCGGACCAGCAGCAGCTCGCCCGCCTCGCTGAACAGCATCACCTTCACGCCGCGGGTGCGCGGCCGCAGGATCCGCCAGAGCCGGCGCTGCACGCGATAGAGGGGATCGAGCAGCCATTTCACGCGCGCAAGCTAGCGCGGCCTTGCGCGCGCGTTAAGCAGGATGCGCCACCGGCCACACCGATCGCCGCGCTTGCGCCGGCCCGGCGGCCCGGTGCAGGATAGGCCATGGCGAAGACGCGCTCCGAAACGCCGGTCCTGCTCTCGGGCGGCAATCCGCAAATCCCCAAGGGCGAGGGCGACGCGCCGGTGCAGGCCTATATCGCGGCCATGCCCGGCTGGAAAAGCGACGTCGGCCGCCGGCTCGACGCCTTGGTCGAGGCGACCGTGCCCGGCGTCCGCAAGGCGGTGAAGTGGAACTCGCCTTTCTACGGCGCGCCCGACCGGGAGGGCTGGTTCCTGTCCTACCATTGCTTCGCCAAATATCTGAAGCTCACCTTCTTCCAGGGCAATGGCCTGGACCCGAAGCCGCCCGAGACCTCGAAATATGAGGCGGTACGCTATTTCCACATCCGCGAGGACGAACCGCTCGACGAGGCGCGGCTCGCCGACTGGTTTCGGCAGGCGAGCCGGCTTCCCGGCGAGAAGTTGTGAACGCCCCGGCTCAGGCCTTGGTCACGGTCACCCGCAAATAGGTGGCCGGGATCTCGGTCCGGTCCGGCCCCGCCCGGTTCTGCGCCGCGAACAGGTCGGTCAGCTCGGCGTGCAGCGCGGCCTCCCGGCCAGCCTCCGCCGCGGCCGCATAAGCGTTCATCGTCGGCCCGTAATAAAGCCGGAAGATATCCAGGAATTCGGCCGGCGGCCCGTCGTGGCGGAAGAGCCAGGTGGCGGGCGCGCAGGCGATCCGGTCCGGCGCGATGCCGGCGGCGCCGAAGCGCTCGCGGACATTGGCCTCGACGCCCCAGGTCACCGGGCTGACGAAACCCTCGGGGGGTGGCGGGGTGTAGGCGGCGCTGATCTTCAGGATCTGCGCGACCAGGGTTGGATCGCCCGGGATCCAGTTGCCCATGACGATGCGGCCGCCCGGGCGGACCACGCGCACCATCTCGCCCGCCGTGTCGTGCGGACGCGGCGCGAACATCGCGCCGAACATGGTGAGAAGCAGGTCGAAGCGGTCGTCGGCGAGGCCGGCGAGATTGGAGGCGTCGCCTTCCTCGAAGCGCAGATTGGCCAGGCCCGCGGCGCGCGCCCGGACATTGCCGGCGGCGACCAGATTGGCGGCGATGTCGACGCCGAGCACGTCAGCGCCGGCGCGGGCGGCGGGAAGCGCCGTGGTGCCGTCGCCGCAGCCGAGGTCGAGCATCTTCAGGCCGGGCGCCACGCCGAGCTCGGCGACGAGGGCCTCGCCGGCCTCGCGCATGGTCGCGGCGATCCGGGTGAAATCGCCTTTCTCCCAAAGTATCTTGTTGGGGTTCATCGTGACTCTCCTTCGTTTCGGAGGCGCGCCTAATCCGGCCGGCGCGAGACGACAGGCTCCCGCGATCAAAGCATCGCGCCGCGCGACGAAGCCGGCCGATTCGACTCTCTCAATATCGGAACATAAGATGAACATTGTATCCGAGTCGGAGTCGATCATGCCCAAGCCGGAATTCTATCGCTGCTTCCTCGCCTCCAGGCCAGGCCACGCCCTGCGCGCGGCGCTCGTCGCCCAGCGGGCGGCGGCGGGCCAGACCGACCGCGTCGTCCCAGCCCACCTGCTTCATCTCACCTGGTGCGTGGTCGCCGAGACCCTGGAGCGCGATCGCTTCGTCCTGCCGCGGGTCCAGGCCGCCCTGGACGGCCTCCGCCTCGCCTCGGGGCCGCTCTGGCTCGGCCGGGTCCGCGGCGGCGCCGGCGGGGCGGCGGTCCAGTCGCGGGGCCCCAAGCCCGAAATCCTCGCCCTCTACCACAATCTCGTCGCCGCGCTGGCGGCACGCGACCTCCAGCCGCTGCACCGCAAGTCCGGCTTCAAGCCGCATCTCACGCTCGGCCACGATCCCTGCGCCTTCGATCCCTTCCCGATCCTGCACCTCTGGGTGCCGGACGAGCTGCTGCTGATCGAGAGCGAGGTCGGCAACACGGTCCACAACGTCCTCGCCCGCTGGCCCCTGCTGCCGCCCCGCCAGGGCAGCCTCGCGCTCGATCCGCCGCCGTCGCCGGCCGCCGCCGATTGGGCTTTCGGGTGACCCATGTTAAATTCGGCGTGGTCGAAGCGAATTGCCCGTGATTTCAGGGTCATCCCGGCCTTCGACAATCGAGTACGGACCTGGGCCAAGCGGCCCCGCGGCTCAGTCGGCCCGCACCGCCCGCACGATCCGGATCGGCCGCTCCAGCATCTGCCCGCGCATCGCGCCCGCGCCGGCATTCTCGACCGTCGTGCCGGCCAGGATCCGGCGGACGACGTCCATCCCCTCGACGACCCGGCCGAAGGCGGCATAGCCCTGATCGTCGTCATTGCCGCTGGACGGGCGGCGATTGCCCTGGTCCATCGAGGGCATCGCGCCCGCGACGATGAAGAAGTCGCCCATCGCGCTGCCCGGTTCCCGGCGCGCCATCGAGATGGTGCCGTCGACATGCCTGAGGCCGGTGCGGCCGGTCGGCTCATGTTCGATCGGCGGCAGACCGAGCATCGGGCTGCGGCGGATCCCGCCCTGGATGAAGCCCTGACCCGTCCGCCGCGGCGTGCGCGAGGCGCGGTAGAAAGTGACTCCGTCGAACTTGCCCTGGTCGACATAGGCCAGGAAATTGGCGGTGGTGATCGGCGCGCGCCGCCCGTTCAGCTCCAGCAGGATCGGGCCGGCGTCGGTCTCCAGCCGGACGCGCATCCGCTCCGTGAGGGGCGCCGGTGCGACTGTGTCGGCGCTGCTGGCGGCGGCGCCCGCATCGGCCGGCGCGTTGGCAATGGGGCTCTCGCCGCAGGCGGCGAGGGCGAGGCAGGCGAGCAGGGCAAGCGTCCGAATCATGCCGCGCACCTTATCCCGCCGCTCCGCGCCGGGCGAATTTTCCTGCACGGGCATTTTAGGATCCACGCCCGGCGATGACCGTCGACCCTCGCCGCGCCCGGGCGCCCCGCGCGCGGATCCGGAGGATGACAGGGCAGCGCAAACGCGCAGCCGCCGCCACTTTGTCACCTTCCGCCGCCGCGAGCGGGCCGATATCATTGCCGCTCCCTCCCGCAGCGAAGGACCGCAGCCATGTCCACTTCTCCCTGGGGCGCGCCCCGCAGCCACAGCCGCAGCGCCGGCATCGCCGACGACATCGATTACGAGATCCGGGGGCAGGAGCTGCAGTTCGTCGAGATCGAGCTCGATCCGGGCGAGAGCGCGGTCGCGGAAGCCGGCGCGATGGTCTGGAAGGATGCCAGCGTCGAGATGACCACCGTGTTCGGCGATGGCCACGGCCAGGAGGGCGGCTTCATGGGCAAATTGCTCAGCGCCGGCAAGCGCCTGGTCACCGGCGAGAGCCTGTTCACCACCGTCTTCACCCATCAGGGCAGCGGCAAGGCCCGGGTCGCGTTCGGCGCCCCGGTGCCGGGCGCGATCATCCCGGTGAAGCTGGACGATATCGGCGGCGCGCTGATCTGCCAGAAGGACAGCTTCCTCTGCGCCGCGAAGGGCGTCTCGATCGGCATCCACTTCCAGCGCCGGATCATGACCGGCCTGTTCGGCGGCGAGGGCTTCATCATGCAGAAGCTGGAGGGCGACGGCTGGGTGTTCGTGCAGATGGGCGGCATGGTGGTCGAGCGCGAGCTCGCCCCGGGCGAGGAGCTGCATGTCGACACCGGCTGCATCGCCGCCTTCATGCCGAGCGTGGAATTCGATCTGGTCGGCGCCGGCGGGGTGAAGAGCGCGCTGTTCGGCGGCGAGGGCCTGTTCTTCGCCCGGCTGCGCGGCCCCGGCAAGGTCTGGATCCAGTCTTTGCCCTTCGCCCGCCTGGCCGGCCGGATGCTCGCCGCGGCCATGCCCTTCGGCGGCGGCAATCGCGGCGAGGGCTCGGCGCTCGGCCCGCTCGGCAACTGGATCCAGGGGAATAGCTGAATATGGGCCAGGCCATCGCCCATGTCGCCCTCGTGGTGCGCGACTATGACGAGGCGATCGCCTGGTTCACCGGCACGCTCGGCTTCCAGCTGCTCGCGGACGACCATCAGGCCGAGCAGGACAAGAGGTGGGTGCTGGTGGCGCCGCCCGGCTCGCCCCCCGGCGGCACCGCCCTGCTCCTCGCCCGCGCCGCGACGCCGGGGCAGGAGAGCTTCGTCGGCGACCAGGCCGGCGGGCGCGTCTTCCTGTTCCTGCGGACCGACGATTTCGACCGGGACTTCGCGGCGATGACCGCCAGGGGCGTCGAGTTCGTCCGCCCGCCGGCGGTCCAGCCCTACGGCAAGGTCGCGGTCTTCCTCGACCTCTACGGCAATCGCTGGGACCTGATCGAGTTCGCCACTGCCTGATCGGGGCTCAGCTCCGGCCCGGCGTCCAGTCAGGCGGCGCCAGCTCGAAGCCGGAGAATTGGAAGGCCGGCGAGACGATGCAGGAGACCAGGGCCCAGCCCCGGTCGGCCCGCGCCGCCTGCCAGTGGCCGGGCGGGATGACCAGCTGCGGCACCTCGCCGGCGAGCACGTCCGGCCCGAGGCGCGTGGTCCCGACCGGCCCGGCCCCGTCCGCGGCCGTCTCGAGCAGCAGCGCGCCGCCGGCGTGGAACAGCCAGAGCTCGGTCGCGTCGACCCGGTGCCAGTGCGAGCTTTGCCCCTGCTCGAGCAGGAAATGGATCGCCGTCGCGCTGCCCCGCCCGCCGTCCGGCGCCGCGGCCCGCCAGGTCTCCCGATACCAGCCGCCCTCGGGATGCGGCGCGAGCCGGAGGGCCTGGATCAGGGCGCGTGGATCGGTCATCCCGTTCCCATAGCCCAGGGCGCGCGCCGCGTCCCGCTCAGACGCGATGGACGAGCCCGAGCAGCCGCAGGAGCGCATAGACGCCGAGTGAGGCGGCGGTGGCGATCAGCGCGGCGAGCAGCGTCCCGCCCGCGCCGTCGGCGAAGGGCAGGCCGCCCGTGTTCATGCCGAAGAAGCCGGTGACCAGCGTCGCCGGCAGCAGCAGCGCGGAGAGGATGGAGAGGACATAGAGATTCTGATTGGTGCGCTGCGCCGCCTGCAGGTCCGCCTCCTCGCGCAGCAGGCGGAGCTGGCCCTGGATGGAGAGCATGTCGCTGTCGATCGCGCTCAGCTGCTGGGCCAGCTTCTCCACCGTCGGCAACAATGGCGGCGGCAGCTCGGCATCGCGCTCGAGCCGGCGGAAGACCGCGCTCATTCCGCCGAGCAGCCGGTGGAACTGCACCACGCGGCGGCGGATGCCGATCAGCCGGCGGTGGTCGAAGCTCTCGGGACGGTCGAGCAGGGCATCCTCGAACGCCTCGATCGTGCTCGCCTGCTCGCGCGAGACGCCGGCGATATTCTCGACGATCGCCGAGACGGCGAGGTCGAGCGCGGCGGGGGCGTCGCGGATCGGCACGCCGTCCCTCTCGATATGGCCGCGCATGATGTCCGCCGAACGGAGCGGGTGATGGCGGGCGGTGATCATCAGGCGCGGCCCGAGCGCGAGCCGGAGCACGCCCGTCCGCTCCGCGTCGAGCCGGTCGAAGTCGCGCTCCACGTCGTGCAGCACGCAGCCGACATAGCCGCCCTCGACCAGCGCGCGCTGGTGGCGCTCGGACGAGAGCAGCATCTCGCGCAGCGGCCGGGGCAGCACGTCCGAGGCGTCGATCCAGGCCCGCGTCCACTGATCGGCGAGATTCAGGTGCAGCCAGCGAAACTCGCTGTCGCCCGGCGCGCAGCGCAGCGATGCTTCATCGGCGCAGGGCGCGGCCCGACCCCCGTCGAAATCGAGCGCCCAGATGATCGACGGCTTGGTCAGCACGGCCACCCCCCGCCGGCCTCTGCCGGACACCGGAGCCATAGCAGATTCGCCGCGCCGACTCACCCGCCCCGACGGCGCCGCACGCCGCGGCGGCGGACAAAAAAAAGGGCGCCCTGGGGGCGCCCTTCCAGGAACCGGCTTGGAGTCCGGCTTACATGCCGACCGTGTTGGATTCGACATTGTTGCTGCCCGCGTCGCGGACCGCGTCGGCGGCGTTCTGGCCGGCGTCGCGAACCTGGTCGGCGCGGTTGTCCAGCGTCTCCGCGGTCGTGCTGTTCAGCGTGTTGTCGGCCATCCCTTCGATGCTCTCGGCGGCATTCTCGGCGGCGGCCTCGATATTGTCGGCCTTGTTCTCGGTCGCGCTGCGGTTGCAGGCGCCGAGAGCGACGAGGCTGGCCACGGCGGCGAGCTTCAACACAGTCTTCATAAGGCATACCCCTTTGGAACATGACGGGGCGCCCTGGCTTTGGCCCGGACGCCCCGGATGCTGCGTAGACATCCGGGAGCGGAAAGCGCGCCGCGCGCAAAAGGTTCCCGCCGCGCGGCTCGGTCTACCGCATTTAGCGCGGCCTTAACCCTTGGCGCCTAGGGTGCGCGCTCGAAACGACGGGGCAAACAGGCATGAGCTTTTCCTTCTCCGATTTCTCCGCGGCGCTGAAAGCGGGCCACCGGATCACGCCCGAGGATGTGCTCGCGGTGCGCCGGGCGGTCTGGCCGGACGGCCGCGTCTCCGATGCCGAGGCCGGCCTGGTCTTCGACCTCAACCGCCTGATCGCCGAGCCCTCGCCCGAATGGCGGGGGTTCTTCATCGAGGCGATGACCGACTATGTCGTCAACCAGAAGACGCCGCGCGGCTATGTCGACGAGGCCAATGGCGACTGGCTGATCGCCGAGGTTGACCGGGACGGCGAGCCGGTCAGCCGGCTGGAGCTGGAGCTGGTCGTCAAGGTGATCGAGCGCGCATTGAACTGTCCGGCGCGGCTGCGCGGCTGGGCCCTGGCCCAGATCGAGGAAGCGGTCGGGCGCGGCACGCGGACGGTCGATGCCGATGAATGCCGCCTGCTCCGCCGCCTGGTCTTCGCCCCCGGCGGCGAGGGCGCCCTGGTGGTCGGGCAGGACGAGGCGGAAGCCTTGTGGCGGCTGAAGGACGCCTGCCTCCAGTCCGACAATTGCCCCGAATGGAAGACCCTGTTCGTCCAGGCGCTGGGCAATCACCTGATGGGCTTCTCCTCCTACGCGCCGCTGGCGCGCGAGGAGGCGGCGCGGCTCGAGGCCTTCGTCGACGACCATCGCGCGTCCGTGCTCGGCTTCTTCGGCCGGATGCGGGGCGCCAATCCCCTGGCCGAGGCCAGGCAGCTGTTCGGCGAGAAAGCAAGCGTGGACCACGCGGCCGGGCTCGCCGAGGCCGAGGCGGTGACCCCGACCGAGCAGGGCTGGCTGGACGGCAAGATCGAGGCCGACGGCGCCCGCGATCCCTATGAGGAGGCCCTGCTCGCCTTCGTCGCGGCGGAGAAGCGCGCCTAGCCTTCGCGGACCTCCCCGGGCAGCGCCCAGTCGATCGGCGGCAGGCCGCGGCTCTCCAGGAAGCGGTTGGCCTGCGAGAAATGGCGGCAGCCGAAAAAGCCGCCATGCGCCGAAAGCGGGCTCGGATGCGGCGCCTTCAGGACGAGGTGGCGCCCGCCTTTGTCCAGACTGTCGATCTGCGCGGCCTTCTTCTGCGCGTAGCTGCCCCAGAGCAGGAAGACGACCGGGCTCTCCTGCCGGTTGACCGCGGCGATGGCGGCGTCGGTGAAGCGCTCCCAGCCGCGCTCGCGGTGCGACGCCGCCTGGCCCATCCGGACGGTCAGCACGCTGTTCAGCAGCAGCACGCCCTGCTTCGCCCAATGTTCGAGAAAGCCGTGCCGCGCGCGCGGGATGCCGAGATCGGTCTCCATCTCCTTGTAGATGTTGACGAGGCTCGGCGGGATCTGCGTGCCCGGCCTGACGCTGAAGCAGAGGCCGTGCGCCTGGTCGGGCCCGTGATAGGGATCCTGGCCGAGAATGACGACGCGGACCTGCCCGAGCGGGGTCAGGTCCATCGCCCGGAACCACTCGCCGCCCTTGGGAAAGATGCGTCGCCCCGCCGCCTTTTCGGCGATGAGGAAATCCTTCAGGCCTTTCATATAGGGCTGCTCGAACTCCGGCCCGAGCGGCCCCAGCCAGCTCTCGTGCAGCTTCACCTCGCTCATCGGCCCAGCAGCGCCAGCGTGCGGTCGTCCCGCGCGCCCTGGTAAAAGGCGTCGAGCGCCTCGGCGAAGAGGGCCGGTTCGTCCGCCGCCGCCTCGAACAGGGTCAGCGAGGAGCGGAATTTGAGCGCATCGATGCCGCCGAGGATCGCTTCCGCGCGGTCGCCGCGATGCGCCAGCGCCGCCGCCACGCCTTCCCGCAGCCGCGCGCCGAGGACGGGATCGGCGAGATAGGCGCGCGCCTCGGCCGCCGAGCGGATCGCATAATGGACCGCCATCGGGCTCGAGCCGAGCCCGGCAATTTGCGGGAAGACGAACCACATCCAGTGGCTCTGCTTGCGGCCGGCCTTCAACTCCGCAAGCGCGGTCGGCCAGGCCGTGGCCTGCGCCTCATGGAAGCGGGACAGGTCCTCCACTGGCGGCCGGTCAGCCCCGGCGGCGGCGCTGCTGCGCGTGCCACTGCCGCACCGCCCGCAGCGTGTTGGTGACGTGGTTGCGCCAGTTGAGGTCGGAATAGGAATAGATGATCCGGCCGTTGGGCGCGATCACATAGGAGGTGCGGTTGGTGAAATTGCCGCGCTCGGCCGAGAAGCGCACGTCATAGTCGCGGATGATCGACCGGCTCGCCATGCCGACCGGAAAGGCGTTGCGGCAGGCCTCGACCGAGAAGCGGCGGAGCCGGTCATAATCGTCGGCGGAGAGGCCGATCACCTGCGCGCCGGCGCGGCGGAAGTCCGCCGCCGCTTCCGAAAAGGCATGGGCCTCCAGCGTGCAGCCCTCGGTGAAGGCGCGCGGGAAGAAATAGACCACGACCGGGCCGCGGCGCAGCGCCTGCCTGAGGCTGAACTGGAACGGTCGGCCGGCAAGCGCGCCGCTGGTGCTGAAGTCCGGCGCGATCCGCCCGGTCGGCAGCGCGGGATTTGCCGCGGCGGGCAGCAATGCGAGGGTCAGGGCGAGAGCGGGGGCGAGCAGGCGCATGAGCAGGCGACTCCCTTCGTCGAAGCGCCCTTCGAATAGCCGCAAAGGCGACCGGCCGCCAGCGCGACGAGGGCGCGCGTCCGCGCCGGAGCGGCCTGCCGCCGCGCCCGCCCGACCTTGGCGCGCGCCCGGCGCTTTGCTAGACGTGGCGCGGGGGTCCGGAGCGGGAGAATGTGTATGAAAACGAAGCTTTTGGCCCTTGCCGCCATGGGCGGCCTCGCGGCGCTCCTGCCCGCACGGCCGGGCACGGCGCAGCCGGCGAGCGGCGGCGCCTGCTCCTTGTCCCTTCGCGCCGAGGCGGACGGCGAGAGCTTCGACATCATGGGCGGACCGGAGGGGGCGGCCCGCGCCCAGGTGGTCCAGCGGACCGGCACCGATTTCGCCGCCGTCGCCTCGCGGCTCTGTGCGGCGCGCGTGCTGACCGCGGCGAACCTCCGGCCCTATAATCGCCTGCTCGTGCGCAGCGCCCCGGCGGCGACCGAGCCGAACGTCTATGACGACGCCGAGGAGGCCCAGGGCGCGCTGATCATCGAATTCGCCTTCGAGAATGCGGCGCCGACCCAGGCGCAGATCGAGCATGGCCTGCGTTGCTGGCGCAATCCGCAGGGCCAGGGCTGCCAGGTCGAGGATGTCGGCCCCTAGACCTCGATCGCCTCGGGCCGAATCGGTCTGAGGCGTGAGGCAAGGTCGCGACCATTTGAATGGAGCGGGCAGTCAGGCGGTCAGGCGGCCATCACCCGGCCGAGCACGCCGGCGGAGAGGAAGAGCCGTTCCCGCATGTCGGCGGGGATCATCTCCTGAAGCAGACGGTCGAAGGCGGGGCGGTCCTCGCGCGCGGCGGCGCGGACCATGTCGAGCGCCAGCGCCTCGTCATGGCTGAGCCGCGGGCAGCAGGGCGGCGCGATGCAGAAGGGATCGGGCCAGGCCGCGCCGATCTCCTCCAGCAGCAAATGGAGATGGGCGGCGGCGCGAACCGATTCGAGCCGGTCGGCGACCGCCTGCATCGGGCAGCGCCCGAGCTTGTTCATGACGACCCAGAGGCGGAGCGCGGTGGCGAGGCGGGCGTCATGCGCCTCCAGATCGCGGATGTCGGGGGTGCGGACCAGCAGTTCGGCAAGCATGAGGAGGACATTATTGCGACTAGTTCGCAATAGCAACATGCTTCGTCACACTTTGACGTCGCTTCGTCCCTCGATCTGCAGCGTGTCGCTCTCATGCTCGGTGAAAGCGCCGCCCTCGCCCCGGAAGGCCGCGCGCAGTGTGGCGGGATCGACGCCCCGCTCCCAGCGGGCGATGACGATGGTCGCGACTGCATTGCCGACGAAATTGGTCAGCGCCCGGCACTCGCTCATGAAGCGGTCGACGCCGAGGATCAGCGCCATGCCGGCGACCGGGATGCTCGGCACCACCGAGAGGGTCGCCGCGAGCGTGACGAAGCCCGAGCCGGTCACCCCCGCCGCGCCCTTGGAAGAGATGATCGCCACCGCCATCAAGGCGAGCTGGTCGCCGAGCGAGAGCGGGATGTTGCAGGCCTGGGCGATGAACAATGCCGCGAGCGACATGTAGATGCAGGTGCCGTCCAGGTTGAAGCTGTAGCCGGTCGGCACGACCAGGCCGACCACCGGTTTCGGGCAGCCCGCCCGCTCCAGTTTCTCCATCAGCGACGGCATGGCGCTCTCGGAGGAGGAGGTGCCGAGCACGAGGAAGAGCTCGTCCTTGATATATTTGACCAGCCCCCAGAGCGAGAAGCCCGCGGCCCGCGCGATCAGGCCGAGCACGACGATCACGAACAGCAGGGACGTCGCATAGAAGGTGCCGATCAGCGCGCCGAGGTTGAGCAGCGAGGCGATGCCATATTTGCCGATCGTGAAGGCCATCGCCCCGAAGGCGCCGACCGGGGCGGCGTACATCAGGATATGGACGATCCGGAAGATGACGGCGGTCAGCGTCTTTAGCCCGTCCTGCAGCTTCGCGCCTTTCTCGCCGAGCAGGGCCAAGGCGATGCCGAACAGGATCGAGACGAACAGGACCTGGAGGATCTTCCCCTCGGTGAAGGCGCTGAAGAATGTGTCGGGAATGATCTCGAGCAGGAAGCCGGTGACGCTCTGGTCGTGGGCGCGCTGCACGAAGGTCTCGACCTTGGCGGCGTCGAGGCTGCGCGGGTCGACGTTCATCCCCTGGCCGGGATGGACGAGATTGGCGACCACGAGCCCGATGGCCAGCGCCAGCGTCGAGACGGCGAGGAAATAGCCGAGCGCCTTCAGCCCCACCCGGCCGAACGCCTTCAGATCCGCCATGCCGGCGATGCCGGTGACCACGGTGAGGAAGATGACCGGGGTGATGATCATCTTCACTAGGCTCACGAAGCCCGTGCCCAGGGGCTCCAGGCCTTCGCCGAAGCGCGGCCAGGCCCAGCCGGTGAAGATGCCGAGCGCGATCGCGACCAGCACCCAGAAATAGAGCGTCCGCCAGATCGGCCGCCGCGCCTCCGCCATGAAGCCCCCTCTCTTTCCCGCCTTTGATAGAGGGGGCGAAGGCCGCTGTCAGGCCATTGATCTCGGGGGCCGCCCGGGCGTAGCTGGCGCCATGAACGAAAGCGCCGCCCAGGTCGCGACCATCGCCCACCAGATCCAGCTGGCGGTCGCCCCGGTCTTCCTGCTCGCGGGCATTGCCGGCATGATCAACGTGCTCGCGCACCGGCTGGCCCGCGTCGTCGACCGCTCGCGCCAGCTCGAGAACGAGCCGCCGGGCGAGAATGAGGTGGTGCGCGCCCTCTATTTCGAGGAGCTGAAGATCCTCGACCTCCGGATGCGGGTGGTGAACTGGTCGCTGGGCGTCTGCACCGCCGGCGCGCTGTTCGTCTGCGTGGTTGTGGCGATCCTGTTCGTCGCCGATCTCGCGAAGATCGCCTTC
>Ga0335075_10007927_pt1 | contig 16311 bp, 16 predicted proteins | sample Lox_Sample_24_FD_206723 | JGI IMG/M metagenome (GOLD analysis project Ga0335075, IMG submission 206723) | Soil microbial communities from Loxahatchee National Wildlife Refuge, Florida, United States - Lox_Sample_2.4 | ecosystem: Environmental > Terrestrial > Soil > Wetlands | place: USA... | reverse complement strand
CCGGTGCTCGCCGCGAGCGACTGAACGCTGATCAGAAATGTAGTGGCGACTTTTTCGCTAAGATCTTGATTTGCCTACGCTCAACCTTCGATTCTGCGCAAGTTGGGCTAGCCCTGCCTTCGCCGAATGAACCCCAGCCCGACGAAACCGGTCGCGAGCAGTGCAAACGTGCTGGGCTCCGGGATGTGCACCGCCGGTCCACTAGTGAACGTCGTGTTGCCGGAGGGTAGTCCTGCGGCAGGGCCGACGGCTTTGATCGACTGGGCCTCGTATGAGACGTCAGTGCGGATCGACGGCCCGATCGTCGTCGTGATTGTGAACGTGCCCAGGTCGGTTAAGGGAGCCAGGGTAACTGTGCCGGTGTAGTCGGCTTGGACATTCGCGATCAGCGGGCTGTCGGGCGGATTCTGATCGAATGCCTTCGGACTGACCAGCGGATTAGAGAAGGTGTAATCCGTTGAGAGTAGCCCCGTCTCGCCAATCGAGGTGTAAGTCCCGATGTCGAGCACTGAGAAGAACGACGGATTCCCGGTGGTGCCAATATCGCCAGGCGTCGCCTTCTGAAGGGCGTCGAGCGAGACGTCGTAAGTGTAGGTATATGCACCCAGCGAGCCACCGTGGCTGGCCAAAGTAACTATGTAGCTGGCCTGGGCACCCCAAGTGCAGCCAAACCCCATGCCCAATCCTGCGGCCCAAAGCAGGGTTTTGCGTGTTATGCTCATGCGCACCTCTTCCGGTAGCATCACTGGCTGCGGCCAGCACGGCTCAGTGGGTTGTTAGTTCAGCGTGGCGCTCAATACAGATAATGGAAATCCGCGACTGTCACGTTGCCGTGAAAAAGCCTTGATAAGGCATCATGATTTTTGATAACCTACAACGAACCGCAGAATCGAGTGCCTTCCCGACAATATAACCGATACGTAATAGCGACCCATCGCTACAGAAGGATCGGTGTCAGATCTCGCGGCAGAGGGAGTTTCGGAGCGACTGGGTTGGGGCGACCTAAGGCGAGGCGCTCTTAACGCTGGATTCCCAGTCATGGGTGCAGCACCGCACAGGTGATTTCCCATCAGCGGTATAGGCTCCAAATTTGTGCGCTGGGTAATGGCACTGGTCAGGCGGCCTGCGGCACCGTGACCCCGATCATGTCGCCCTCGCGCGCGACCCCGGCCAGCCGCGCCTCGCTCCAGCCTTCGGTCCCGGCGCATCGGCAACACCATCCACCGATAGTCGGCGGCGGAATCGACCACCCGCAGGCCGTCGGCCATCACAGTACCCCATTCGACGATCAGCCCGCGCGGATCGCGCACGGCGCGCACCCGATAGGCGGCGGACTTGTACGAGAACGGCGGATACCCCAGCACCGCCCGCGGGTGGCAACTGCATAGCGTGCAGACGACCAGATTGCGCAAATCCAATGTGCTCTCCAGCACCTCTAACGGCGGCATGCGGAGCATCGCAATGCCCATCGCCTGGGCCGCGCGCGTCCCGTCCTCCAGCATCAGGGCGCGGAACTCCGGATCGGTCCGGACGCGCGCCACCATGCGCCCGCCCTGCGCCGGGCTGGCCCTGATCCGTGATCGCAATGCGTTCGGCGATCTCGGCCGGGCTGCCGATCCATTTCTCGGCAAGCACCCACCAAGGGTCGCGAGCAGCCTGTCGCCATCGGTCTCCAGGATCGTGCCGGTTCCAGCCAGTGCTCGAAGAATTCGTCCCCTGGTCGTCCCTCCTGCCACACGGAAGGCTGGTCGAACGCCACGTGATAGAGCGAGCGGCGCTCGGCAGGCCGGGCGAAGGTCAGGTCCTCGGGTTGGCGAAGGCCCGCAGGCGCCGCACCACGCGCCCGCGCATCCGCCGCAGATTATGTGGTGTCCGGATGTGCGCCGGGCCGCAGCTCTCCGGCCAATCATTCTTCTCCAGCACCACCGTGCCGGGAGCGAACGCCGCCATCACCGGTGCTCCAGCACCGCCGAAAGCTCCGCCTCGGTGACCACGCCCTTGCGCAGCAAAGTGACAACGATCGAACGGATCCAGCGCTGGCAGTAGCTCAGCCGGTGATACTCATCCTCTGGGATTTCCTCGATCCCCCGGCGCAGCTCATCGACGGTCATCAGCCCCTTGAGACTGAGCACTGCTCGCAGTGTATCCACCTATTTACCGAATTCACTCAGCACATGCGGCCCGGTGTCGATCGGCGCGCACATGAATTTTGCCACACCGCCGAGGTCGTGATGAGCGCGGGGTACGTCCCGGTCCATACTGCCGACGATAAAGCGCCGACCGCGCCGGGGGCAAGCTTGGCAGAATCGGCACCGGCGAGCAGCATGATAGCGGGGGTGCCGCACCGTGCGAAGCCGAGTTGAGCCAATGGCGGACTGCGTCCGCCCTACGCCTTCGGTGGTGTTGCCATGACCCCGTTCGGGGCGCGCCTCCGTGGGCTGCGTGCCGAGCGCGGCGTCACCCTGAGGCAGTTGGCCGCCGAGCTGCAGGTGAGCGCGGCCTATCTGTCCGCGCTGGAGCACGGCAAACGCGGCGCGCCGAGCGTAGGGCTGGTGCACCAGGTCAACGAGTTCTTCGGCCTGATCTGGGACGACGCCGATGAGCTGGCGCGCCTCGCGCGACTGTCCCGCCCGCGGGTATTGGTGGATACCTCCGGTCTCACGCCCGAGCAGACGGCGTTGGCGAACCGTCTGGCGCAGACCATCCGGCGCTTGCCGCCCGAGACCGTGGCGAGCATCCACGCCACACTGGACGCAACAGCCCCGCAGCCCAAGCCCAGACTCCGCCGAGCCGCCCGCCGCACCACTCCCCCTCCGCTTGCGGAAGGAGGGCGGGGCGAGGGGTCGAGCACGCCGGATTGACTGCCGCATGCAGACGGCCGACCCACCGTGAAGACGCTGCTCATCGTGTGTCATTCCCGTACCGGGGGCGCCCAACAGATGGCCGAAGCCGCGCGCCGCGGCGCCAGGATCGAAGCCGAGGTAACGGTTCGCCTGCTCCCCGCGCTGCAAGCCCAAGCAACCGACATGTTGGCGGCCGACGGCTACATCTTCGCCACGCCGGAGAACCTCGCAGCGTTGGCCGGCCAGATGAAAGAGTTCTTCGATCGCACCTATTACCCCGTGTTGGATCGCATCAATGGCCGGCCCTATGCCACGCTCATCTGCGCCGGCAGCGATGGCCACAATGCCGCACGCCAGATCGCCCGCATCGCCACCGGCTGGCGCCTCCGCGCTATCACCGAACCGCTGATCGTCTGCACCCACGCCCAAACGCCAGAGACGATCCTGGCGCCGAAGATCATCGACCGCATCGAGCTGATCCGCTGCGAGGAGGTCGGTGCCGCCTTGGCCATCGGAATTGCGGCCGCAATTTTCTGAAACAAGCGCCTCTCCGACTGCCCTGGCGCACCTTGCAGAACGCCACGGGCTGCTGAATACCGGCCTGACCCTGGGGTGCCGGCTGTTGGTCGATGTCGCCTTGGCACAGCCTCCGCCAAGTCACGATAGTTGCGCTCGTCAAGCTCCTCCTGCTCGCGCACGGCACTTCGTCGAGCATTGGGCACGTAAGTCATCGAACTGTAGTGATGTTGGCGCCCTGTCTGCGCCGCCGAAAGGACACGGCACCGGACACCTTCGAGCACCGCCACCCCGAGGCGTTGTCGGAGAAATCTTGACTTGTGCGCGTCGCCCGTGCCTCATAATGGGGCGTTGGTCCAAGACTCGGGGACTATCAATCGAAGACTGTGACAGCATTGTACGCGTCGAGTGACGCCGTCGCCCTACCGACCACTCCGGGCGCATCAAAATCATCTTGCATGCTTGTGGGTTGCTCGTCCTCACGACGCGAGCGTAGTGGCGGCGTAGTGATGCGCCCGATACAGCACGAAAGAAGAGGCGAAACATGGGGAGGGTCATCATGCTTTCCGGCCCCGTCGGCGCGGGCAAGACGACCGTTGCCCGTGAGCTTGTGTCCATCCTGCCCGAGCCGCTCTCCTACATCGAAGGGGACACATTCTGGTCGTTTATCAAGAAATCCAAGGGCCGGGATCGAAGAGAGAACTTTCGTACCATCATGCGTGCGATGACTGCCGCGGCCTTGCCATTCGCTCGGTCCGGCTACGATGTCCTGGTCGATTTTTCGATTCCACCTGAGTTCTTGAAGACCGCGCAGATTATCCTCAAGGATGTGCCGCTTGTTTATGTTCTGCTGCGGCCGAGCCAAGCCGTGTGCGCGGCCCGAGCCTCCAGCCGAGCGGAAGGCAAGATTACCGACTATACTTCCTATATCGGCTTCTATCGGCTTTTTGAGACAGCAGATCATTACACCATTCAAGATGACGAAGCGGACGCCTCGGCTGTCGCTAGACGTATTAAGGAACAGATCAGCGCCGGCACGTTTCGTGTCTCGTGAGAAGCTGGGCTCTCTGCCTTGGATAGCCGGGAGCGACTGACTCCTGCTGAGGCTCCCGCCATCGGCAAATCAATCGCATCGGCACCTGGCCAACTGGTGAGTTGAGCGGCGTTCGCCCTCGCCGTAAGAGCGTGTGTCCTCATTCCCTCGAAACCGCTGTGAACGGGAGCATGCCATGAAGATCGCAGTCATCGGCGCCGGAAACGTCGGAGGTGCCCTCGGAACCTTGTGGGCCGACAAGGGACACGAGATCATGTTCGGCGTGCGTGAGCCGTCAAGCCAGCGGCTCGTCCAGCTCGTGAAATCGATCAGCGGCCAGGTGCGGGCGGGAAGCGTACGCGAGGCCGCGACCTTTGGTGAAGTCGTCGTCCTCGCCACCCCTTGGCCCGCAACCGAGAATGCCATTCGCTCGGCCGGCAATCTTGTCGGAAAGACCGTCATCGATTGCACGAACCCGCTTGCGCCGGATCTATCGGGCCTGGTGGTTGGCGCAAACAACTCCGCCGGCGAGGAAGTGGCCCGATGGGCTATCGGTGCGAGGGTGGTCAAGGCCTTCAACACGATCGGCGCGGCAAATTTCGCCAACCCGCACTTTGGCGCGGAGACGGCGAGCATGTTCATGGCGGGCGACGATGCGGCGGCCAAGGCGGTGGCCACACGGCTGGCAGCGGAGCTCGGCTTCGAGGTACTGGATGCAGGTCCCTTACTCGCCGCACGATGGCTGGAGCCGCTCGCCATGCTGTGGATTCACCTCGCTTACAAACAGGGGTTCGGGCCCACTGGGCACGCCTTCAGGCTTCTGCGTCGGTAACTTGCTTACAGCTCTCCCGCTTTGCGGGAGAGCTGGACGCGTATTGTAAATTCCATCGTTCATTGCGGACGGGCAAAAATGGATAACTAGCGAGGTCGTCTTCGACCTCAACGGCGATGACCTGCTGTACACGCGGAAGGCTCATTGAGAGGGCCCAGGCTACGCCCGTCACCATCATTGCCGGCCATCTCGCGCGGTTGGTGCTACCGTGCCGGAACGGACAGTGTCGCAGCCTGGCTGAGCTGTGAGTACACCAGCTCCAGCAGCCTTTCCCTGGCACGAACAGCAATTTCGTCCAGCGACGGCGTCTGGGCGATGCGCTCCCTGGCATAGCGCCTGACGTCATCAAGAGTGGGCACCCCTGGCAGATCGACTTCGCTCCAGAATGTCTCCGCCTGGGTCCTTGCCGACGAAATCCGCGCCTTCAATTCCGCCCAGCCCGGCCTGTGCGCCAGTGCGTCATGCACCTGGGTCGCGATCTGATTGATCGGGAAGGACGCGGCGAGCTGGCAGGCGACCTTGTCGATGACGAGCCTGCCCAGCCGCTGCTCACCGCGGATGAGCTCCTTCGGCGGAACATGCAGGTCCCACACGAGCCCGAACCAGGACAGCATGCGCAAAGCGTAGTACGTGGGATCGTACTCCCACCAGCGGAACCCCTGTCGTACCGACGTCTGACAGGCGTGATGGTTGTTGTGCCAGCCTTCCCCCATGGTCAACAGCGCCAGCATCCAGTTGTTCCTGGACTGGTCGCCGGTCACGTAGCGTTGGCGACCGCTGAGATGGGCAAGCGAGTTGATGCTGAATGTCGCATGCCAGACCGCGACGGTGCTGCAGCAGAATCCAACCGCCAATCCCGGCCAGCCGGCGATCAACCACGTTGCTGTGCCGAGCAGCGCCGCCGGCAGGTAGGGATGCCGGTCGAGCCACATGAGCTCCTGGTATCGGGTCAGGTCTCGCACCACGGCATAGTCCGTGTCGCCATTCCGCGGCACGAAGATCCAGCCGAGATGGGAGTAGAGGAACCCACGCTGCACGGGTGAATGCACGTCCGCCGCGGTATCCGAGTGTCTATGGTGCAGCCGATGCTTCGCTGCCCACCACAGGACGCCGCGCTGAGCGGAGGTCTGCGCGAGGAAGGCCAGGCAGAACTGAAAGATGCGCGACGTGCGGAATGCGCGATGCGCGAAGTAGCGGTGGTAGCCGGCTCCGATCGCGAAGATCCGACCCACGTACAGCACGATCGCCAGCACCAGGGCGCGCCACGTGAGTCCGGTAAGGAACACCGCGAGACATCCCAGATGGACCAGCACGAAGGCGATGCTGGAGGGATAGGCGATGTCGTCCGACGGTTCCTGGGTGCCTGGCGTCATGGGGGGGACCCTCGTCTGATCTTCTGCAGCTTCGGCTCGCCGGTACCCATATCAGGTCGCGGAAGCGGCCAGCGGGCCGACACGATGTCGTCACCCCCGCGCATCCGCTGGATCTGCAGGAACCCGCTCACTCCGGCAAGCATTGCAACAACGCGGCTCTTCGGTCCACCCAGCCGGTGCTGGCTGCCCTCGCGTCCGGCAAGCAGGCGAGGAATGGCCGTCGCCTGGATTGGTGTCGGTCGAAAGAGACGCGCCTTGTTCAGCGCCCGCAGTAGCGGCTCTGCCAAACCAGGCGCCGCAAAGTTGTTCGATGACACGAAGTGAAATGCTCCGGCGCACGCCGCCACAGGGTGATGCCTGCGGCGGTCGGGGAACTTGGCACTACTCTTTCACGACGGTCGGCTCGCCCATTCGGTAGCGCTTCAGGACCTCCGGATCAGGGTCGCAGCCCAGGCCCGGAGCGTCCGGGACGGTCACCTTGCCTTCGTGAGCCGTCACTGCCTGATGCAACGGGCTGGCTTCCAGATCGATGAAGATGCGCTCGAAGGGCGCGTCGGGTGCCACTGCCGCGTTTACGTGCAGCGACGCCAGATAGCCGGGCCCGAAATAGGCGTTGTGCGGTACCAGACGGACGCCGAACGCCTTGGCCACGGCTGCAATCTCTAGCATCACCGACGGGCCGCCGATCTTGATCACGCTTGGCTGTGCCACATCGATCGCATCGGCCTCGAACTTGCGCCTGAAGTCATGCAATCCGCCAGCATTCTCTCCGGCAGCAACGGCGATGCCGCCTTTGGCGCGCACGCGTGCCAGGCCGGCATCGTCCTCGGGTGGCCACACCGGCTCCTCCAGCCAGGTCAGGTCGTATTCACGCAACCGGCGTGTCATCGCCAGAGCCTGCGTGACGGTCCAGGGGCAGTTCGTGTCAACCATCAAGCGGCAGTCCGGCCCCAACGCTTTGCGCGCCGCCGCTATCATCGGCACCTCGATCTCATGCAATTTGATATCGCGATAGCCGCGCCCCGCTGCCCGTTCGCAGGCGGCCGCCACCAAGTCGGGTGCGCCATAGCGCAGCAGGCTCGCATATGCCGTGAGCTGGCGCGGTGCGGCACCGAACAACCGGCAGAGCGGCAGCCCCGCGGCTTTGCCGGCGATGTCCCATAGCGCGATGTCAAGCGCGGAGAGTGCATAGACGTGCGGCCCATTGCGGCCATACAGGTGAAACGCCTGTGTCAGGCGCCGGCGTAGTCCCGCGATATCAGTCGCATCCTGGCCCAGCACGGCCGGCGCGAGTTGCGTATCGACGACGGTCCGGGTTGCCGCCACGCAGGCATGGCCGAACCCTTCGCCCCAGCCATCCAGGCCCTCATCGGTCCGCACACGCACCCAAAGCGTGTTGAGCGCGTCCCAGTGGGTGCCGATGAACGCGACCGGCTTGGCCCCCATGTCAAACGGTACGCGTGTCAGCGAAGTTTCAATTGCGGTTATTCTCATGGCCCTTCCCGGCGCGACCTGAGGGCGGAAGTAAGCCGACCGCCAAGGAGTTTGTCCACTCCCGCTGGGTAAGGTACCCTGGCGGAAATGTCGGTCGCGTGAAGCGAAGCACCGTTGTGCGCCTCGCACCCGGCACCACCCGCACCTGCCACGCTTCGCGCGGCGACCCCGGGCCAGGCTCTCTCCCGCGGGAGGGGGAGAGTGGGGTGCGCTTGACCCTGTGGCGCCTGTCGGCGGTAGAATAGCCGCAACTGCCCGCCCGGCCGCGGGGGAGCGGACCGGGCGGTCTTGTCGCGCGCATTCAGGAGAGAAGATGCCAAGCCTCAGTTACGCCTCGCCCACAACCGCCAACGACGCCATCGCCTTGTTGGCCGGGGCCTCTGGCCAAGCCAAGTTGCTGGCCGGCGGCACCGACCTTCTGGTCCAGCTTCGGTCGGGCCGCGTGAGGCCGGACCTGATCATCGATACGAAGAAAATTCCAGGGATCATTGGGATTCGAGAAGAAAACGGAGACTTCATAATCGGCGCGGCGACGCCCGGCGCCGTGATTGAAGCGCATCCGCAACTGAAGCAAGTCTGGCCCGGCGTGGTCGAGGCGATGGACCTGATCGGGTCTACCCAGATCCAGGGCCGCGCGAGCCTGGTCGGCAATCTGTGCAACGCCTCGCCGGCCGCGGACAGCGTACCGGCGATGATCGCGGCCGGCGGCGTGGCGGTGATCCTGGGTTCCAAGGGCAGGCGCGAGGCGCCGGTGGAGGCAATCGTCGTTGGCCCGGGCCGGACGTCGCTGGCGAAGGACGAATTCATCCTCGAGATCCGACTGCCGAAACCCCCGCCGCGCACGGGAGACGCCTACCTGCGCTTCATCCCGCGGACCGAGATGGACATCGCTGTCGTCGGCTGCGGCGTTTGCGTGACGCTCGATGCTGCTGGCGTCTGTACCGCCGCGAAGGTATCGCTCGGTGCGGTCGCGCCGACGCAACTGGTGGTCAAGGATGCGGCGGACGCGCTAATCGGGCATACGCTCGACGACGCGACGCTGGCCAAGCTGGATGCTGCTGCACGCGCGGTGTGCAGGCCGATCACCGACAAACGCGGCACCATCGAATATCGGACCAAGGTCGCCGGCGTGCTTGCACGCCGCACGGCGGCCATCGCATTCCAACGAGCCCAAGGGGTTCAAGTAAAGGCACACTGATGAGCAAGCATCACATCTCCACTACGATCAATGGCGAACCGGTCGAGTTCCTGTGCGAACCGCAGGAGACTTTGCTCGACGTGCTGCGCAACACTCTGAACCTGACCGGCAGCAAGGAAGGCTGCGCATCCGGCGATTGCGGCGCCTGCAGTGTCATCTGCGACGGGAGGCTGGTTTGCTCCTGCCTGATGCTCGGCGTCGAAGCCGAGGGTCACAGCATTGTCACGGTAGAAGGCATCGCCAATGGCGATGAGCTGCATCCGGTGCAACGGAAGTTCCTGGAGCACGCTGCCTTGCAGTGTGGGTTCTGCACGCCCGGGCTGATCGTCGCCTCCAAGGCGCTGCTCGACGAGAACCTGAATCCGACCGAGGAAGAGGCGCGCTACTGGCTTGCCGGAAACCTTTGTCGTTGCACAGGATATGACAAGATCATCCGCGCGGTGATGGACGCCGCGGCCGAGATGCGAGAAGAAGCGAGGGCAGCATGAATTATATCGTTTCAAAGCCGGAGCTGAAGGCCGTCGGCACCCGACCCGTGCGCCCGGATGGCGTGGACAAGGTCACCGGGCGCGCGACATTCGGTGCCGACATGGTGCTTCCCGGCATGCTGTGGGGCAAGGTTAAGCGCAGCCCGCACGCCCACGCGCGTATCGTAAGCATCGACACGTCGAAGGCCGAGAAGCTGCCGGGCGTGAAGTCGGTCATTACCGCAGCCGACCTGCCGGAGATCGCCAGCGAAGAGGCATTCGTCGGTGAAGGTCCGATGAATTTTCGCGATCTTTCGCGCAACTGCATCGCCCGCGACAAGGTGCTGTACGAAGGGCATGCCATCGCCGCCGTGGCGGCGACCAGCCAGGCGATCGCCGACCAGGCGTTGGAGTTGATCGACGTTCAGTACGACGTGCTCCCGCATGTGATCGATGTCGAAGAGGCGATGGAGCCCGATGCTCCGATCCTGCATGACGACCTGTTCACCGCCAATGTCGAGCCGACACCGACCAAGCCGTCGAACATCGCGAAGCGCGTCTATTTCGCCAAGGGCGACATCGAGGCTGGATTCCGCGAGGCCGAGGTAGTGGTTGAAGGCCGCTACACGACGAAGCCGGTGCACCAGGGCTACCTGGAGCCGCATGCCTGCATCGTCACTGTGGCTGCGGACGGCCAGGCGCAGGTGTACAGTTCCAGCCAGGGCCACTTCATGGTGCGCGCTTATTGCGCGAAGCTGCTGGGCTGGGACATCGCCAATATACGCGCGGTACCGCTGGAGATCGGCGGCGGCTTCGGTGGCAAGACGCTGATCTATCTTGAGCCCTTGGCCCTGACCATGTCCAAGAGGGCGGGTCGGCCGGTGAAAATGATGATGACACGTGAGGAAGTGTTCCGCGGCACAGGCCCGACTTCCGGCGCGATTGTTGAGGTGAAGATCGGAGCCAAACGCGACGGCAGGATCGTTGCGGCGAAAGAAATCCTGAAATACCAGGCGGGCGCATTCCCGGGCTCTCCCGTGCAGCCGGGTTGCATGTGCGGCTTCGCCATGTACGACCTGCCGAATGTCGAGGTGACCGGCTACGACGTGGTGTCCAACCGGCCAAAGGTCGCCGCCTATCGCGCTCCCGGAGCGCCCATCTCGTCCTATGCGGTGGAGAGCGCACTGGACGACCTTGCCCGCAAGTTGCGAATGGACCCGATCGCGCTGCGCGAGAAGAATGGTGTGCGTGACGGCAGCAAGACTCATTATGGGCCGACGCATCAGAATATCGGCTTCCTGCAGACCCTGGCGGCGGCGAAGAACAGCGATCACTGGAAAGCGCCGCTGAAACCCGGCCAGGGACGCGGCATCGCCTGCGGATTCTGGTTCAATATCGGCGGCGAGTCCTCCGGCGCGGTGCATATCAACGAGGACGGGACTGCTGCTGTGGTGTCCGGGAGTCCGGATATCGGCGGGTCGCGTGCATCGATGGCGCTGATGGCAGCCGAGGTGCTGGGCATTCAGGTGGAGAAGGTTCGGCCAATCGTCGGCGATACGGCGTCGATTGGATTCACCCACGTCACCGGCGGCAGCCGGGTGACCTTTGCAACCGGCATGGCTGTCACTCAGGCGTCGGAACGCGTCGTCGAGCAGCTTAAGGCGCGGGCAGCCCAGATCTGGGAGATCCCGCCGGAAGCGGTGGACTGGAGGGACGGCGCGGCATATCCGGCGGGTTCGAACGCGGGCGCGTTTGAGCCCTTGTCGCTCGGCGAGATCGCGCTGCGGGCTGCGAAGACCGGCGGACCGATCAGCTCCGAGGTCTCGCTGAATGCGCAGGGCGCCGGGCCGGGCTTCGGCGTGCATATCTGCGACGTGGAAGTGGACAGCGAAACCGGCGGCGTGAAGATCGTGCGCTACACGGCGGTACAGGATGTCGGCAAGGCGATCCACCCAAGCTATGTCGAGGGGCAGATCCAGGGCGGTGCGGCGCAAGGCATCGGTTGGGCGCTGAACGAAGAATATATCTATAACAACAAGGGGCAGATGGAGAATCCCGGCTTCCTGGATTACCGCTGCCCGGTCGCATCCGACCTGCCGCTGATCGAGACGATCATAGTGGAGGTACCGAACCCGCGCCATCCGTTCGGTGCACGCGGCGTCGGAGAAGTGCCGATCATCCCGCCGATGGCGGCGGTCGGCAATGCGATCTGCGACGCCATCGGCATCCGCATGACCGACCTGCCGATGGCTCCCCCGAAGGTGCGCGCCGCGCTGGACACCCAGGCGCTGCCGAAGGCGGCGGAATAGGTGGCCTGGGCGGGAGATCAGCATCTCTCGCGCGAGCGGGAGAGGTGATGTGCCTCGGGTTATCTTCTCGGGCTCGGCCGCTGGCCGGTTTACCGGCGGGCGGACCGAGCTGGAGGTGTCGGCGACCACATTCCGGCGATTGGTAAGGGAACTAGATGAACGCTTCCCTGGCCTGGGCAAGCAGGTCGAGGATGGGATGGCGGTGGCGATCGACGGAGTGATTTACCAGGACGCGTATGCGGCACCGCTCGCGGAAGGGGCGGAGATCTATTTGATCCCGAAGATCGCAGGGGGGTGATACGGCGGCGGGATATGCCGCCCCGTCGGATTTTCAGCACCACTGCACTCTGACGGCGCATTTCCTGCTGGGGCTGCATGCCGTTGCAGCCATCTCGCGGTCGGTGTGACTCGACTCACATCCGTTCATGACCGACTCCTTGCGGCGCGCAGCGATCGACTGCCGTGCTGCCCGTGTCGCGTTTTGCTGTAGCACGGGCAATCGATGTGGCTGGCCGCGATAGGCAAAGCGGCCAGTCGTCTCGTCAGCGCTTGAGTTTCGCACGATCCCCGAACACGCCCGGATCGGTGATATCGTCGCCGGCCTTGGACCGGGAAGCGGGGACAGGATGGCACGCACGGAGAAGGACAAGATGCTGGCCGGGGAGCTTTACGATGCGAACGCCCCCGAGATTCAGGAGGAGTTGGCAGCGACACATCGATGGCTCGCGCGCTATAATGCAGCACTTGATATGGCTCCGTCCAAGCGGCACGCGCTGCTGCTGGAGCGCCTCGGCGTTGTAGGAGAGGGCGCGGTCATCCGACCGCCATTCCACTGCGACTACGGCTTCAACATCCGCCTGGGCGCGGGCGCATTCCTGAACTTCAACTGCGTGATTCTCGACGTCGTCGAGGTGACGATCGGCGAACGCACTCAGATTGGACCCGGTGTGCAAATCCTCGCCGCTGATCATCCGCGTGACCCGGTCGGGCGGGCGTCCGGCCTTGAGTTTGGCCGTCCTGTTCGCATTGGGCGCAATGTGTGGATCGGGGCGGGGGCGATCATTCTCCCAGGCGTCAAAATCGGGGACGACGCGCTGGTCGGTGCAGGCAGCGTGGTCACGCGAGATGTGCCGGATCGCGCTACCGCCTTCGGCAACCCGGCACGCGCGCGGTCTGACGCGTAGCAAAACCGCGCCGTCAGGGCGCGTAGCGACCAACCCGGAACGCCGTCAGCACCACTCCAAGAACGGCGGCAGGCAGCGGACCTGCTGGATCGGTCGGATGGTTCAGCGCGTACTCATACGCCTTCACCAGCGAATAGTTGCCATCATGCGATCCATGTTGAGCAGTGAAGTCGGGGACGATTTCCTCTGTGTTCACCACCCGGAGTGTGGGCACGCCGTTACCGTTCATCATGTAGGCGAGCTGTGGATCGCCTGCGCGAGTGGCTGGCAAGTACATCAGCGGACTGCCGCGAGGTGCTGCCATTTGTAACCCCCATGTGCGCAGGCTGTTCAGGGTTGGCTGAAGCGGCGCGGATCGACGGCAGGCACGACGTCCCGTGCCGCGCCCGGATCGCGCCCGACGATCAAGTCCGCCACCAGCTTCCCAGCGGCCGGTGATGTCTGGATGCCATAGCCGCCCTGCCCCACGCACCAGAAGAACCCATCCGCGGCTGCGTCCCATCCGAACGCCAGGCTGTGGTCGGGGGTGAAGGTGCGCAGACCGGCCCAGCTATGCTCAACGCGGCGAACCTCGATCTCCAGCGCGGCCTGCATCCGGTCGATGCCGAGCGCGATGTCCAGCTCGTCAGGGCGCACGTCATGTGCATGCATTGGTGTCTGGTCGGCGGGCGAGACCAATAGCCGTGTACGCGCTTCCGAGCGCGCATACCAGGTGCTGGCGACATCCCCCACCACCGGCCACTCGCTCGCATCCCAGGGTGATGGGTCGATGATGGCAGCGGTACGCCGGCACGGGGTCAGGCCGATCGGCCGAACGCCGGCGATCGCGGCGACCTCGTCGCCCCAGGCACCGGCTGCGTTGACCACGACGGGAGCATGGAAAACTCCGCCGGCGCTGGTATGGACCTCCCAGGTGTCGGCCCGGCGTTCGATGCGCCCGACACGATGGCGCAGCGCCAGCACGCCGTTATTGCCGCGAAGCTGGCGCAGGAAACCTTGGTGTATCGCGGCGACATCCATGTCGAACGCGTCTTCCTCGATCGCCGCGGCTGCCGCGTAGTCGGGACGCAGCGCCGGCACCATCGCCCGCAACTCGTCGAGCGCGATCGGTCGGAGACCGATGCCGTCGGCCAACAAGCCGTCGAGCTGTGGCACCTGCGACGCCGGCGCGAGGAACACGCTCGGACGGCGCTTCATGAGCGGTACCTCGGCAAAACCGGCTGGAGGGGATTCGAAGAAGGCGCGTGAGAGCCCGGTCAGCCGCCGTACGTCCGGTGGGCCGTAGTTCTGGATCCACACCGCGGCCGACCGCCCGGTGGTGTGATAGCCGGCCTCCTCCTCGGCTTCGACCAGCGCCACACGTCGGTCAGGCGATACGGCGGCGGCTGTCGTGGCCCCGGCGATGCCAGCACCGATGACGATTACGTCGAAGTCTGTTTCCATGTCGGGCAGCATGGGCGGCGTTGGCTATGCCGGCAAGTTCGGACACGGCGCGAGCACCGGCTCTCACATCCGGCGCATCGTGAAACGGATAAGCCGACTCGACCGGCACATGCCGGCAGGGCAACGTTGTCAGGTCCGCCGGTCCCCAGTCCGGCGTGTCCACAATCAAGATTGCTTCGGCCACCTGCTCGTAAGCCGCGCGGAAGTGAGTCTTCGATCGCAACGCGATGATGTCGAAATCCTCGACCCGCAGGCCGAACTGCAGGAAGGGGCCGAGATCAATTGCCGTCTTGTAGTTGCTGGTGACGATGACGACCACGCCGCCAGCGCCTCCTGCCGCCGACGGATCGAGCCGCACCAAGTGGCCATGCCCAACAGGACCGGTCGCGCGGTACTCGATGTCGCCGGCGGCGAGGGCTCTGTTGCAATCTCCTGGCAAGGGCACGCGGAGGGCGGCAATCGAGTGAGCGGTCCCGTCAGGTTGCTTTGAGTTCGAGCCGCTCGCTGACGAACCGGAGGGTCTCCGAGAGAGCGCAGGCGCCGAGCCCGAAGGCGGGTTCGACGCTCAACATTATAATTGCAAACAGAATCTTATAGCAACAAATCGAGCACTTGGCAGCGTTCGTCGGTCAACAGAATTGCATGCCCGACTGGGTCTGCCTCGGCGAAGGCGATAGGCGCCCCCCAGTTACAGGCGGTGGACCGCTGCGTGCGCACCCGCTTGATCGCCGCGCCAAGCGCGTTGACCGCGATTGCCGGCATGGTGTCGAGGGGATCGTGCGGCGTCGGCTCGGCAAAGGTCCTGTCCAGGCTGAGTCCGTCTTCCAGGGCCGGGCATGGCCTTTGCTCGGAGAAGGAGCCGAAGTTGGCATAATCACGCTCGAATTTACTACACCTCTCCTCGCTTCGCGGGTGAGGGTGCTGCTGCAGGTTGCACCCTCACCCTGGTTCGCTGCGCGAACCGACCTCTCCTGCAGAGCGGGAAAGGTGCAGCACGAGCTCGGCTTCCCTCAGTTCCGCGGTCTCGTGACCCTCGGTGAACCCGCGGGCGACGGGCGCCAGCAACGCCTGCGCCTCCGCCACCCGACCTGTCCGCATCCACAACCTCGCCAGGCTGGTCGCCGCACGCAGCTCGTAAAAGCGCAATCCCTGCCGGCGCGCAATGTTCAGCGCGGTCTCGAGCGCCGCCTCCACTTCCCGCGCCGCCGCGCCCGAACCACCCAAAGCAACCGCACGCTGACGATACACCTCCGGGCGCACATAACTCTGTCCGGTCAGCTCGATCATGCGCCGGCACTCGGTCAGGGTGGCGAGCGCCTCCTCGAAGCGGGCGTTCTCGATCAGCAGTTCCGCCTCGCAGAGCACGAAGAGCGGCCACCACATCCGATCCTGAATGCTCCCAGCAGTCTCGCGCGCCTGGCGGATCTGCGCGATCCCGGCATCCACCGCGCCTGATTTGCCCGCCAGCCAGCCATGCAGGACCTCAGCATGTCCGCGCAGCCAGGCGACGCGATCGACCACTGCGGCCAGCGCCGGCGCCACCGCACCCGCAGCGGCAGCATCGCCCGTCACCAGCGCGGCCAGCCCGAGATGGACCAGCACATACGCGAGCGTCGTTG
>Ga0335075_10007926_pt1 | contig 16312 bp, 12 predicted proteins | sample Lox_Sample_24_FD_206723 | JGI IMG/M metagenome (GOLD analysis project Ga0335075, IMG submission 206723) | Soil microbial communities from Loxahatchee National Wildlife Refuge, Florida, United States - Lox_Sample_2.4 | ecosystem: Environmental > Terrestrial > Soil > Wetlands | place: USA... | reverse complement strand
TTCCGAGCCTACTCCTACATCCTGGTGATTCTTGGTGCGGCAGGCTGGGCGGCACGCCGAATGATGGTCCGGCGCGGCCGTGGCGCGGATAGTGGCACCACCTTCATTCTGGCGATCGCAGCCGGCGCCGTGCTTCATGAATTTGTGCTGTTCGGTGCGACGCCAGGCGCGTATTTCCGCTATCAGCTTCCTACGATCCTTTCGGCGCTCATCGTGGTCGTTCTCGCGGTACAAAGTCGGATTGCAGGATCTAAACGCAGAGCTCCGACCAGCATGCTGGCCCAGGAAATGGCCGAAAGCGTAGAAACTTGATGTCGACTGCAGGCTGGACGCCGGTGTCTTCCCGAACTGCGTCGCTCTTGCGGCAAGCGGTGGGTCGGGGAAGATGGCTGATGGCGCTTGCTGCGATCGTTGCGGGATGCGTGGACGCATGGCTGCTTTCTGGCTGGGATCGCATCGATCCGGCCAATCTAACTTGGCTGTCTGGAGATCCAGCTGTCTACCAGGCTGGCTGGGAGTTCCTCCGGCGCGAATCACACTGGAGTTTCCCGCCGACTTGGCTTCCCAGCCTTCACTACCCTTTCGGCATCAGTGCGGCCGAACTCGACGTACTTCCGCTGGTTTCGGTTCCGCTGCGCCTTGTGCCTCGCCTGCTGCCGCTCGATTTTCAATATCTCGGCCTCTGGTCCGTTTTGTGCTTCGGGCTTCAGGCCTATTATGGCTTTCGTTTATCGGCGCGCTTCTCCGACGGAGATACCCTACTATCGTTGTTCGGCGCCATCTTTTTCCTGCTTTCGCCGCTTCTCGCCGTTCAGCTCGGTTATGGGCATTATTCCCTTCTTGCCCAATGGGTCATCCTTGCCTGCACTTATTACTACTTTGCACTGATGGAGAGCGCATCCGCAGCCGACTATCTTCTTCCCTATTTTGTACTGGTTGCGATTACAGGTTTCATCTCACCCTATATCACACTTTTTTCATTACTATTCGGCCTCTCTGCCATTGCCCGATCTTGCACCGCAGCGGGCACGGCGCTTCACGCTCGCAGCAACGAAACTGACGGCACAATCGGCAACGCGTACAGAGCAAACGTCGTCCATTCTCCCGGAGTGCGGTGCCTGTTCTGGGCACTGGGGCTGGTTGCGTGCACAGTAACGGCATGGCTCCTCGCGGGTTTTTTCGCTCCCGGCACGCATGCGCAGCTTTCCGGCGACGGCTACACGGTATTTTCGACGAATCTGCTTTCCTTGATTGATCCTGGACAAACAAGCCTTTTTCTTCGGCAGTACGGTAGTCTTCCCGGACAGTATGAAGGCTATGGTTATCTGGGATTGGGCGTGCTGCTGCTCGGGTTCATCGCCGTCGTGCGCCGGCCGGCACTGTTGGGCAGACTCATTTCGCCAGGGATCCTACCGCTTTTCGTCATGGGTGCCCTGTGTTTCCTGCTCGCGCTCTCGGTCAAGATTACAATCGGACGAATTACCCTCTTCGAATTGCCAGTGCCGCGGGCAGTCTTCAATATGCTCGCGATATTCCGTTCCTCCGGACGCCTGCTCTGGCCAGCGTACTATCTCCTGGTACTTGCAGCCATTGCGGGGGCGGTCGCCGCCATTCCATCGCATGGTGCAAGGCGGGGTGTTTTTTTCGTCTGTCTACTCCTCCAGTTCATCGATCTGATGCCGCTTCGCACGGAGGTCTCGACGGAAGCGCGGGTAGAGTACGACAATCCGCTAAAGTCCGCAGACTGGGCTTCAATTTCCCGCCTTCACCGCCACCTAGTGATTTTGCCTGCCTATCAGTGCGGCCCCGATGCAACACCGGGAGGACCTGAGGCATGGCCGTACTTTGCCAGGCTTGCCGCGAGGGGCAGGATGACCTTGAACAGCGTCCACGCGGCGCGGAATCCGGCAGAAACCTATCAATTCGACTGCGAAAGCATGCCAGAGCAGCTTGTTACGCGCGCCCTGCAGCGTGATACCGCCTATGTCCTCGGCAACGATTTCGCATTGGTTGCTTCGTCGCGTGACGGTCTCCAACATTATTGCAGACGCGTAGATGGACTTAACCTCTGCACCTACGACCCGAGCCGAGCGCCGCAATCCCGCATTCTTTCGCAACAGCTGCTGCCGCCATACAAACTGGGCACAACATTCCGTGCGCAAGAGCGGCCGCCTGCGTCCATGATTCTGGCCAATTTCGACATGAAGCCGGCCGTGGCGCGGTGGACCATAGGACATCTCGCGGCACTTTACGTCAGGCTTGCCTCGGCGCCGAAATGCGATTTGCAACTTCAATTAACATTCGCCACACGCGGCGCGCTATTGAACCGGAATCACACCCTCCAGCGGGCATTCATTTCGGTGAACCGACATCCGATCGACCGGCTTTTTTTCTCTCTGAAAGGGAAGAACGATAAACGTACCGTTATAATACCACGCGCACTCGTCGGAACGCAGATTACTGCTATCCAGTTTGCGCTGCCCGACGCAGTGTCCCCATTTGAACTTGGAACGGGTAATGACACCCGGTTGCTCGGCCTATATATATCGAGCGTACGAATCACGTCAGCTGGCGCGGGGGCCGTGCTGCATCGCAATAAGGCGGCGGCCACGGGCAAATAGCCCTCCATATATTGGCATCCAGGGGCGGAATGGACGTAAAAGAAGAAGAACTCTTGGCCGGGACGGTCGGGGACCACTGGTATTACCGCTCCAAGCGGCTCGCGCTGGATTCGATACTGCGCAGGATTCCCTTTCGCCGTGTCCTCGATGTCGGCGCGGGATCGGCCATTTTCTCCAAGCACCTTCTGGATGGCCCCGCCGAGTCGGCCACATGCGTGGACCCGGCCTACCCGGAAGAACGCAGCGAGGCCTATAATAGCGGGGTGATTCGCTTCGTCCGGGAAATTGCGCCGGGAGATGCCGATCTTGTCCTGCTCATGGATGTCCTGGAGCATGTGGATGACGATGTCGGCCTGATCCGGTCTAGCCTCGCCGGCGCCGCTCCTGGCGCTTTCGTGCTCATCAGCGTTCCGGCGTTCCAGTCGCTGTTCTCCGCCCATGACCGGTTTCTCGAACACAGGCGGCGCTATTCGATCCGCTCGCTGGAGGCGGTGGTTGAAGCAGCAGGGCTCACTGTGGTCTCGACGCGCTATTTTTTTGCGATGATCCTGCCGCTTGTCGCGGCTGTCAGGGTCCTGCAGCGCAACGGACCGCCGCGAAGCAGCCTCACCGTGCACACGCCCTTCGTCAATGCCATGCTGACTTTTGCCCACCGGGCGGAAATTCCGTTCTTCCGGTACAACCGGATAGGCGGATTATCGGTGTTTTGCCTGGCGCGCATGCCATGAACGGGGAAATCCGTCTTCTCTCGGTCGTCGTTCCCGTCTTCAACGAAGAAGCGGTCATCGATGAATTCAATCGCCGGACACTCAGCGTATTGCGCGAACTGCCTTGTTCGGCGGAGCTGATCTACGTCAATGACGGCAGCCGCGACCGCACGCCTGAGATCGTCCGCGGCTATCTGCAAATCTCCGACAACGTCGCGCTGGTCGATCTCAGCCGGAATTTCGGCAAGGAAGCGGCAATGACAGCCGGCATCGATCATGCGGAGGGAGACGTGGTGGCGATCATCGATGCGGACCTGCAGGATCCGCCGGAGCTGATCCCGGAACTTCTGCGTGTCCTTCGGAGCGGCGACTATGACGTCGTCTACGCACAGCGCGCCAGCCGCAGCGGCGAAACGTTCCTCAAGAGGACCAGCGCCCATCTGTTTTATCGCGTGATCGGAAAGCTCACCGGCATCGACATTCCCCGCGACACCGGCGATTTCCGCCTGATGAACCGCCGCGCAGTGGAGGCGCTGCGCAGGTTGCGCGAGCACCATCGCTTCATGAAAGGGCTGTTTGCCTGGATCGGCTTCCGCCAGGTGGCGCTGCGCTACGATCGCGACGCGCGCTTTGCCGGCGAATCGAAATTCAATTACTGGCGGCTCTGGAATTTCTCGCTCGAGGGAATAACGTCCTTCACCACGGCGCCGCTCAAAGTGGCATCCTATGTCGGGCTGGTGACTTCGGTCGGCGCCGCATTTTACGGAATGGTTATTATTCTTGGCACGCTCGTGTTCGGCAATCCGGTACCCGGCTATCCCTCGCTTCTGGTCGCGGTTCTGTTCCTCGGGGGGCTGCAGCTGTTGACGCTGGGCATCATGGGGGAATATCTGGGCCGCGTTTTCAACGAGTCGAAGCGGAGGCCGCTCTATTTCGTGCGGGAACATCTGCGCCCGCGTCGCGAAACGGTGTCTGCCGCAGCCGGCAATGCGCCGCAACCGACCGAGGAAATGACGGCACGCTGAACGCGGCCGCGGGCATAACCGACGACGCCTTGCGCAACCTTGTGTATGCCGTTCGATGCGATGAACACCTTGCCGACAGTCAGAGAGAATTACGGCATCGCCATCGTGGCGAATGACAAGGTGCTGCACTGGCTTCTGCCCTTCCTCGAGAGCTACCGGGCGACCAATGCCGGCATCCCGCTGCACCTTATTCCCTTTGACGACAATGTGGCCGCGACACGGCGGGCGGCGGAGCTCTATGGCGCAATCTGGGTCGAGGACGACACCGGCGAAGTGGATGCGCTGGCCAGACGGCTTTATCCGCTGTTCCCGCATCATCGCCGGCGCCTGCGCAAGCTTCAGGCGCTCGCGCTTCCGCTCGACCGCGTGATCTATCTCGATGTCGATACGATCCTGTTCCGCAGCTTTGAAGAAATTTTCCACGCCCTGTGCCCGGGCGAAACGGAGTTTGTAATCGCTTCGTCGAGCAAGGATTATGTCTACAACAGAAATCGCAGCCGGCACGCCTTCCTCGAAGGCGCAACGCTTTTCAACGACGGCTTCTTTCTCACCTCGCGCCGGACATTGTCGCTTGCCGATTTCGAACGTGTCATTGCCGTCGACGAGGCCCTGTTTCATTCGGTGCGCAAGCGGGGCATGCTGTTCGCACAACCGCTGGTCAATTTCGTCGTCCACCGGCTGGGGCTGAAGGTCAAGGCTCTTGCCGATTGCGTGCCGCACGCATCGAATGAAAGCTTCTACAAGGCGGAAGGCGTGACACTGACCGCCAACGGACCGCTTGATTGGGAAGGCCGCGAAATCTATTTTGCGCATTGGGCAGGCGCCACGGGCGCACCGAGGCGGCGTGTATTTGATGCAATTTGGCGGGATTACGAACGGCGTGCAAGCGAGCGGATGAGGGCATGACCTTGCATTCACCCAGGGTACGGTTCGTTTTTTGAACCCGGTCGTCTTCCTCGCGACGCCCGTTGCGATCTGGTGGGCATGCTCGGTGGCGGTCCTCGTACTTTCCTTTGCCGCCAGCCTCGCGCACCCGCTTCGTGCGCGGCGCGCCCGGAACAGCGGCGAATGTCCCCCGCTGAGCGCTCTTGTTCCCATCAAGATGCTGCACGCGAATTTCGAAGAGGCGCAGTGCTCGCTGTTCGCCCAGGATTATCCCGGGTTGGAAATCATCATTTCGGCCGCCGAAGGCGATTCGCCGGCCATTTGCGCCGCCCGGAAAATCCAGCGCGAATTCCCGCAGGTCAGCTCCCGTCTTCTGCAATCGCATTGCAATCGTGCGGCGAGTCCGAAACTGAGCACGTTGTGGCCGGCAATCTGCGAGGCGCGCAACGACGTGATCCTCACCAAGGATTCAAATCTGCGCCTTGAGCCCCACGAACTCACCAATCTTGTCGTTCATCTCCGGCCCGGCACGGGTCTCGTCAGCACGATTTCGATTGCGACCGATCCACGGTCCTTTCCCGCATGGATCGAAACCTCGATCATCAACTGCTATCATGCCCGTTTGCTCATGCTCGGAGATGCGGCCGGCCTTGGTTTCGGCCTGGGCAAGGTCATGCTGTTCCGGCGATCGGACCTGATGCGGGCCGGCGGGTTTGACCGCCTCGCATGGGCTCTGGGGGAGGACATGGCGCTTTCGCAGGCGATGGCTTCCCTGGGCCTTCGTACCGTTCTCGCCCCGAGCGTCAGTCATCAGCCGCTCGGCGCCAGGCACTTTTCGGATTTCTGGCAGCGGCAATTGCGCTGGACGATCGTCTGGCGCGTTCAACTTCCGGCGGCTTTTGTCGGGGATATATTGGGCTCTGCGATTCCCACCGCTGCAGCGGGCGCGATGGCCGCGAAATTCCTGGGATTTGATGGACTTGCTGTCGCGGCTGGCACGCTCGCCCTCTGGTTCGTGCTGGAAACCGTCCTGTGCGCCGCGAAGGGCTGGCCGCTTTCGCTATGGTCGCTCCCGGCCTTTCTCGCCCGCGAGATGCTTACGCCGATTATATGGCTCCGCGCGTGGAGCACGCGTAACGTCACCTGGGCCGGCGCGAGATGCGAGGCCGGCGGCAATCCCTGGACCGCGCGCGCGATGGCCGGTGCAACGGCGGTACGAAGCTCCAGCAAATGACGCAATCCACGGCACTCGGCATCATCGATGCGATCACGGCCCTGGCCCTGCTCGGTGTGATCGCCATCGGCCTGGGGTTCCTCGTGCTGCCCGCGCTTTACTTGCTCGAATGGGCGCAGGGCAAATTGCGCGCAGGGGCCTCGAATCCTCCGTGTGCCGACGAAAACATACCCGCTGTCCTGGTCCAGATGCCGGTCTACAACGAGCCGCCGGAAGTCGTGGAAGGTCTGCTGGTCTCGGTCGCAGCGCTCGACTGGCCTACGGAGCGGCTTCATCTGCAATTGCTCGACGACAGCTCGGCCGGGCATCTCCCCGCCGCGCAGGCGATCTTTAGCCGTCTCCGCAGTCGCGGGTACCGTGTCGATCACCTTATCCGCGAGCACCGCGACGGTTACAAGGCCGGAGCGCTTGCTGCCGGGTTACGGGCCAGCGACGCGCCTTTCGTCGCCATCCTCGATGCGGATTTCCGCCCACCACCCAACTGGCTCAGGGCCGCCATTCCAGTCCTGATGGCGGAACCGGCCGCCGGCTTCATCCAATCCCGCTGCGAATTTTCCAATGCGGAGACGAACTGGCTTACCCGCGCGCAGAGCCTGCTCTTCGATTCCCATTTCATCATGGAACAGGGCGTGCGCGCGCGCGCGGGCATGCTGTTCCAATTCAATGGAACGGGCGGCATCTGGCGCCGGCGGGCCATCGAAGAGGCTGGCGGCTGGACCGCGGATTCCCTCTGCGAGGATCTGGACCTTACGATCCGCGCCGCGCTTTCCGGCTGGAAAGGACTCTTTTCTCTGCACCCCGCCGTGACCGGTCTTGTGCCCGACCAGATGCGCCATTGGCGGATTCAGCAACGGCGCTGGGCCACGGGTTTTGCACAGATTGCCCGCAAGCTCACCGTGCCGATCTGGTGGTCCCATTGGAGCCTCACCGAAAAGTTTCAGGCCGGGTTCCTGATCTTCTACCAGTCGGCGTTGCCCGTCATCGCGATCGCGGCCGTGGCGCTCTTGATCGACAGCGCGCTGCATATGGGCATCCCGCCTTTGATAACCCCGCTGATCGCGGCGATTTTGATTCTTTTTCTGCCGGTTGTGGTGGGAATGACCTTACCGCCCTACCTCGAATTGCGCCGGGGCGGCGTCCTGCGCTACCTGAGCGCCGTTTGCGCGATTCCTCCCCTGATTCTTTATTTGAGCCTCGCCAATGCGCGGCCGATCGTGGCGGCTTTCTTCGGCCGCAACGAAGTGTTCAAGCGCACACCCAAGCCGGTTCCGGGGCTGCCTATTCCGCGGCAATGACCCCCATTCATGCACCGTTCATGTGAACTGCGACTTGATCCGCGTCGTCGCGGGTGGCGGTGCCCTGTCGGCCGTGTTAAGCACGCGCCCGCTGAAACGCCCCGCTCCGGCGTTTTACGAAGGTCCGCTCGAGGAGGATTTCGCGGCCGGCCATGCCCATTTCGCTGTTTTTCAGTCTCGACCACGCGATCTTTCTCTCGTGTCTCGCCATCCACTGCCTGTTCGGTGCCACCGTGTTCTGGATCGCGGTGCAATATTTGCGGTATCGCAGGCGGGGACTCGCGCGGGAAGCGCAACTCTTGCGGCTCCCGTTGCCCCGTGAGGACGAACTGCCTTGTGTCCTGGTTCAATTGCCGACCTTCAACGAAGGCGCACTGATCGCTCGCATCGCCGGCGCGGTGCAGGCGCTGGACTGGCCGCACAACCGACTGCAGGTGCAGATTCTCGACGACAGCACCGATGGCAGCATCGCGCATAGCCGGACAGCGGCGGCGGCACTGCGGGCGGCCGGGATTGCTGCAGACGTAATCCTGCGCGGCCATCGCACTGGCTTCAAAGCGGGCGCACTCGCCGAGGGGCTGCGCCACTCGGATGCGGCGTTCGTTGCAATCCTCGATGCCGATTACACGCCTGCGCCGGATTTCCTGCGCGCCATGATGCGTCCGCTCTTGAACGATGCAAAACTCGGTTTCGTCCAGGCCCGCTGCGACTATCTGAATGCGGGCGAGAATGCGGTGACCTATGCCCAGCAGCGCGTACTCGACGCGCATTTTGCCGTGGAACAGGCGGCTCGCAACTGGTCGGGACAATTGATGCCCTTCAATGGCACCTGCGGCGTATGGCGGCGGGCGGCGATCGATGCGGCGGGCGGCTGGCAGGGCGATACGCTCGCCGAGGATCTCGATCTCAGCTATCGTGCCCAGCTTCTCGGCTGGCGCGCGCTCTTTCTGTCGACGATTGCCGTAAAGGGCGAATTGCCGGGTTCGATGGGCGTATGGCGACAGCAGCAATTCCGCTGGACGAAAGGTTTTGCCGAAGCCGGCCGCAAGCTTCTTTGGCCCGTATGGCGGTCGCGGCTGTCGCTTGAACAAAAGCTTGTCTCCACGCTGCATCTGGGCGGCGGAATGCTGGGACCGCTTTTCGTGCTCACCATGGCAACCGGAATCGTCGACCTGATTTTCGGCCAAGGTCCTGGATGGGCGAGCATTTCGCTGCTTGCATTCTCCCTGCTTGGCGGGGCAATCATCGGCCCGGCAGTGCTGATGCTGACCGGGCAGATCATGGTGCGTGGATCAACGCTTGCGTTCGAACTCCCGCGGCTCCCGCGCGTCATCGGATTGCAACTTGCCAATGGACTTGCCAATCTCGGCGGAACGCTCGAAGCCCTGATCGGCCGCGCCACCGCGTTCGAGCGCACGCCCAAATCCGCAGAAGACGGAATTCGGGGACATTATGCGCCTCGAACCTGATCATGGCGCCCGCCGTGCCGCGATTCTCGCGGCACGGCCGGACGTGAAGCGCCTTTTCGGACCCACTGCCCGCACGGCCTGGCTGGGATTGGGCGTAGTGATACTGCAATTCGGACTGGCTGCGCTTCTCTGCCATGCGCCGTGGTGGGCGATATTGGCCTGCGCGTTTTTCATTGGCGCGTTCGCCGTCCATTGCCTCAATTGCATTATTCACGAATGCACCCACAACCTCGCCTTCAAGAAAGGCGCGGCGAACAGGACGCTCGCCATTTTCGTCAACATTCCCTCGCTCGTTCCTTCGGCGACGGCGTTTCGTCATTATCACCTTCTGCATCATCATCACTTCGGCGTGCGGGGAATGGATTCGGACGTTCCCACCAGTTGGGAAGTGCGGCTGGTCGAGAACCGCGCGACGCGCAAGCTCCTGTGGCTGCTCCTGCTGCCTGTGAGCTACGGCCTGCTGCATCCCATTCACGTGCGCGCCCGCATGCCGCTCGACGGCTGGTTCGCCATGAACGCCGGAACCGTTTTCATCGCCTGGGTCTGCGTACTCGGATTTCTGGGTTGGCCTGCAGCGATCTATCTGCTTCTGTCGACATACTTCGCCACCGGTCCGCATCCGTCGGGCGCGCACATCCTTCAGGAACATATCGCCTTCGACGGCGGCAACGGGATGGCGTCCTATTACGGCCCGATCAATCTTGTTTCGGTCAATCTCGGTTATCACCTCGAACATCACGACATGCCGGCTGTTTCGGGCTGGCGCTTGCCGGCGCTCCGGCGAATGGCACCAGAGTTTTATTCTTCGCACTACCACCACAAATCGCGTTTGCTCGGCCTTCTGCAGTTCGTGTTCGACCGCCGGATCGGCCTCGACAGCCGGCCCATACGGGAATTGCAGCCGTTTCGTGCCACTGCCAGATCTGCTGCCTGACAGAGCACCGAAAAGGTGAACAAGAATGAAAAACAAAGCAGTTCCAAACGTACCTCCAAAGCTCGATCTCGACGAGCTAATGGAACGCATCCGCTCCGAACTGGCAAAACAGAGTGCGTTCCAAAAGCACGACCTTTCCGCTCCGGATATGGGGAACACCTCCCAGGGTTTTGAACGGCGGAATTGGACGGCACGCGAACTTCTCACTTTACCCACTGCCGAGTTCGCGCACGCGGTGCACTTCGCGTTTCTCGGCCGGGAGCCCACGCCCGACGAATTTACCCGCCTCCGCGACCGCCTTATCCTTCAGCACGTCGGCCGAATGCGGGTGCTTCGCGAATTTCATGATTTGCCCGAGGGAAGACAACGTCGCACGCACGTTGACGGCTTCTGGCGTGAATCGCTGAAGGATCGCATCTACTGGAGCCCGCCGGCAAAGCTTGGACGCTTTGCGGGGCGCGCGATTGGTGATTTGTCGCGAACACCCCAGCGCATTCGCGCGTTCGTGAATCGGATGGAATCGCTGGAGCGTGGTTGGGCGGAGCTGAGCATGGCCACAGCAACATTCAAGAACGTCCAAGCAAACACGACCGCGGAGTTGAGGAGACTCCAGAAAGATGTTGCCCAATTCCGGAACGCCTTGGAAGATCTGAAAAGGGGGGTCGACGGGCTTGAAGTTGTCCTCGATGCGAGAGTTGAAAGTCTGGCGGCCAGGATTTGCCAGATCGAGGAATTAACAGAACCCGCCCCCGACAGCGAGCAAGCGGGCGCACCGGATGCCTCAAATCCGATTGCGGGATCCCCTGGATGAGACCTCGCATTGCCATCGTCGTTCCGCTCTCGCCAAGCGGCGAACGTGGCGGTGCAGAGCGATTCTTTGTGGGGTTGCGGCAGGCACTCTGCGGTGCCGGAATGGCTGCCGAGCTGGTCGAAGTCTACAACGATGAACATGGCTTTGAATGTGTAAAAAGGTCATACTTGAGGTTCTATGATCTCGACCTGCAATCGTTTGACGGTGCCATCTCTGCGAAAGCACCGTCCTATGCGATACGGCACCAGAACCATATCTGCTACCTGATGCACACGATGCGCAAATATTATGACATGTTCGATTTTGTATTCTCCTCTCCCAGTGAAAGGAACTGCGCAGAGAGAAATCTGATTCAGGCACTGGACACAAGTGCTCTCCAACCGACCCGCACGAAACGAATTTTCGCCATCGGCGACGAAGTCGTGAAACGCCTGTGGAGATACAACGGTCTCAGGGCCCACGTGCTGCGTCATCCGACGTCTCTGGCAGGTCTGCACGATGGGCCTTTCGGATACCTGCTATTGCCCGGGCGTCTTCACAAATGGAAGCGGTGCGAGCTGACAATCGAGGCAATGCAATACGTAGAAGCGCCGATCCAGTTGCTGATCTGTGGAACAGGCGTCGAAGAGGAGCGACTGAAAGCTCTCGCAAAGAACGACGGACGTATCCGCTTCCTGGGACACCTTCCCGATTCCGAGCTCATTGCAGCTTATGCCGGCGCCCTCGCCGTGGTCTTCACCCCCATCCGCGAGGACCTGGGGCTTGTCACACAGGAGGCCTTCCAGAGCGGCAAACCGGTCATCACCTGCATCGACAGTGGAGAACCGGCTCGCCTCGTGCGCGATAATGAAACCGGCTTCGTTTGCCGACCGGATCCCAAAGAAATCGCAGAACGCATAGGACGATTCATAAACCACCCGGGATTGGCCTCCGAAATGGGATCGCGAGGCCGCTCGTCGATCGAGAACATCACGTGGGATAAGGTAGCCAGCACCATTGTAGACGCCCTGGGGTTTGCTTCCGCCGCTGACAATTGCGCGCAGTGATTACCGTGGCTGACGTTGCGATATTCGACATGCAACCGATTTGCCCAGCAACGGGTGGCGGAAGGCTGAGGCTATTGGGCCTATATCATGAACTTGGCGAGGCCATCACGGCGCGTTATCTGGGTACCTATGACTGGCCTGGCAATCAAGCGAAGCGACAGCTTGTCTCACCGCAGCTTGAAGAAAACCTCGTGACGCTGAGCGATGCACATTTCGCAGCCGTGCAGGAAACGTCCAAAATGGCGGGCAACCGCCCGGTCATTGACTGTACGTTTGCCGAATTCGCACACCTTTCACCGGCCTTTCTGGCGGCTGCACGCGAAGCGGCTGCTAGGGCCGACATTGTGGTCTTTTCCCATCCCTGGATCTTTCCGCTTCTGGAGGGGCAACTCGATCCTCTCAGACAGCTGATCGTTTATGATGCGCACAATGTCGAGGGTCTTCTCAGGACCGAGATTCTGGACGATGGCGGCGAAGGCACGCGTATTGCCCGCACGGTGGTCGCCACAGAGTTCAAGCTGTGCCACACAGCTCACCTTGTACTGACCTGCTCGACAGCCGATGGATCAGCGTTTTCCCGCCTGTACGGGATCTCATCGGAAAAAATCCGCGTGTTACCAAACGGCGCTTTCACGGACGCCATTGTACCGTCTACCGCCGGAGAAAAAGCATCTCTGCGCGCAGGACTCGGGCTGGATAACCGTCGCCTTGCTGTCTTTGCTGGAAGTAATTACGGGCCAAACGTGACAGCCGCTGCTTACATTGCCGAAGTACTGGCGCCGGCATCTCGTCACGTCCAGTTCGCGGTGCTCGGCGGCGTCTGCGCGTCTTTCGAGAGACGGTATCCAGAAAATGTCCGCCTCGTCGGTCCGGTTTCGCAAGGGGTCATAAATGACTGGCTGCGGGCAGCCGATGTAGCTATCAATCCGATGTTCAGCGGTTCCGGAACCAACGTCAAGATGTTCGATTACATGGCCGCCGGACTTCCTATTGTCACAACACCTGTCGGCGCCCGGGGAGTGGTTTGCAGTGAAAAGGCGTTTTGCACGGCGGAACCCCGGATGTTCGGGTCTGCAATAGACACACTCATGGCGAACCCCCCTGTCGCCTTGGAACTTGGGCGCAGCGCGCGCAGGCAGGCGGAAAGACTCTATTCCTGGCGGCGCATATCCCGCCATCTCGGCCGCGTGCTTAAGCGGAACACCGACCGGCTTTGCGCTCCGGCACCGTTCTTCTCCGTCGTTATTCCAACCTACGACAGGCACGCTTTGCTTGACCGGCTGATGCAGCGGCTTGCCGCTCAGACCTGGCGCGATTTCGAAGTCATTGTCGTGGATCAAAGCGAGGCGGAGTGGACCGGCGTCACGCGACCTTTGAATTTCGATCTGTGCTATGTGCATTCCGACGTGCAGGGCGCGGTCCTAGCCAGGAACATGGGAGCCGATCTCGCCCGGGGCCATGTGATCGCATTTACTGATGACGACTGCGAGCCGGTGTCCACGTGGCTCGCCGCGGCACAGCGCGAATTCTACGGTTCCGATATTGTCGGTCTGGAGGGCCTTGTCGCTTCCGACGGCATCGATGACGCTGCCCGACGTCCGGTGCGCAACGATGGCCTCGAGGGACTGGCGTTCATGACCTCCAACCTGTTTGTTCGTGCGGACATCTTTCGCGCCCTCGGTGGCTTTGACCTGCAGTTTGACCAGCCCCATTTCCGCGAGGACACCGACCTCGGCTGGCGCGCGCAGCAGCTTGGCAAGATACCGTTTTCACGCGCAGCGCGCGTTTTTCATCCTTCCCATCCGCGGAACTCCGTGCGCGAATCGCTCCTCGAGCGCTCGCGATACTTCGAAAAGGATGCGCTTCTCCTCCGCAAACATCCCGAACGCTATCTGGAACTGGCATTGCGGGAACGCCAATGGACCCAAAATCCCTATTTCTGGGCCTTTTTCGAGAAGGGAGTGCAAAAATATGAGGTGCAAGTGCCGCCGGAACTGAAGGCGTTGATGTCACAGAGCTGTGCCAAATGCGATACCGCGGCAATCGGCACGAAGGACACACTGTCGTCGTCGCCCTCCGCCTGGTCCGAAGAGAGGCTGAATTGACCAGCGTTATAGAAGCTTCACAACTAACCAAGCGGTACCGCGTTTACGAGCAGCCAGCGGACAGAATCAAGGAAATATTTCTCCGCAGGCCGCTTCATCGTGAAGTCGTGGCACTCGATGATGTAAGCATTTCCGTCCAACGCGGCGAACGTATCGGACTTCTAGGAGTGAACGGCGCCGGCAAAAGTACGTTGCTGAAGATACTGAGCGGCGTGCTATCACCGACACGCGGCACGGTTTCAGTAACTGGAAGTGTTTCGGCTCTCTTGGAACTCGGAGCGGGATTCAGCAAAGAACTCTCGGGCCTGGATAATATACGTCAGTTCACCATGCTGCACGGTTTCAATCAGCGCGCGCATGACGCGGTAGTGGACCAGATCGTCCAATTCTCCGAACTGGGCCACTTCATCCGGCATCCGCTCAAGACATACAGCAGCGGCATGATCACCAGGCTCGGTTTCTCCTGCGCCACTTTCATCGATCCCGAGATTCTCATAGTCGATGAAGCCCTCAGCGTGGGCGACAGCTATTTTCAGAACAAATGCCTGCACAAGATACGCACGCTTCTTGAGCACGGAATCACGTTCCTGTACGTGAGCCACAGTCCGGATGCCGTACGGGCACTATGCACGCGGGGCATTCTGCTCGAACGCGGCAGAAAAATTGCCGATGGAACGTCCAAGGATGTCTCAAATCTGTACTCGAGCCTGCAGTGGGCGCGCTGTCAGGATATGGGTTTCGCTGCCGACGATGCAATTTCGGAGACCCCAATTCCGGCCAGCGCGAAGACCCGACCTGCCGCTGTGGCATTCTCCGTTTCACCCCAATTCGCTGCGCGAACTGATCCGCTCCGACAGGGCAGCGGGCGTGTCAGAGTAACAAATATCATAATTGTGAATGAAAGCGGTCGCGAGACCGATGCCGTTGCTTTTGGTGCGCGAGTTGCGATCCGGGTTTTCTTCGAGGTGTTGACTGATCTGAATTCCCGCACGGCCGTTTGCGTCGGCATAGCCGACAAGCGTGGAACGGAAATCATTCACTTCAATTCTCTCGATCGCGGAATTGACATCGAGGAATACGGAAGAGGCCGCTATCACACGGACTTCATCTTCGATGCGCAACTTGCGCCGGGCGAATATTCGGTCACATGCGGCGTGAACTCGATGAAGCCGTCTCCCCACGCAGCCCGCCTGCTGCTCGTGGACTCGCTTTACGATTACAGGGTTGGTGGCACCCGGTTTGAGGTCAGTCCGCACGGGTTGCCCGGATCGGTGTGGGGTAAAGTCTATCTTCCCTACGAAGCCGCCATCGGCCAATGCGATCTGGTTGATGCAGGATAGGTGATCGATGCTTTCGTTTTCGGTGGTAATCAACACGTTCAATCGTGCCAAGAGTCTTGCCTGCACGCTCGCATCCCTCAGACAGCTGGACTATCCGCTCTTCGAGGTCATCGTCGTGAATGGGCCATCTACTGACAGGACGGACGCGGTCCTTTCGCAGTACGAGGGACAGGTCAAGATTCTAAGCTGTGCAGAACGCAATCTCGCCATTTCGCGCAACCTGGGAATTGCGGCTGCCGCAGGACAGATCGTGGCCTTCATCGATGACGACGCCTATCCAGATCCAGCTTGGCTGGACTGTCTGTCTGTCGCATTCAAGGATGACGAAGTTGCGGCAGCCGGCGGACCAACCTATGACTACACGGGATACAAGCTCCAGGCAAAGTACAGCCTGGCGACGCGGACCGGTGGTGCCTGGGTCAGCGCGGCAGATGACCGGAATCCGACGGATCTGCTCGATCGGCCATACTCCAACGTATTTCCCTACACGATAGGGACGAATTCATGTTTCCGCCGCGCACGGTTGGTCGAAATCGGCGGTTTCGACGAGGAGTTCGAATACTATCTGGATGAAACAGACCTGTGTCTGCGGCTGATCGACCGCGGCTATCTGGTGCGTGCTCTAGACGACGGCTTCGTTTACCACAAGTTTCTCGAGAGTCACATGCGCACGCACACCCGCTCCCTGCGCGACAGGTTTTCGGTACTCAAGAACCGCGTCTACTTCGCACTCAAACATGGTCGCGTCACCACCTCATTCTATCATGTATGTTGCGATCTCGTGGCTTTCATTGATCAACAGCGGAAGGATTTTCTCTGGAACGTGGAGCATGGCTTTCT
>Ga0335075_10007925_pt1 | contig 16314 bp, 10 predicted proteins | sample Lox_Sample_24_FD_206723 | JGI IMG/M metagenome (GOLD analysis project Ga0335075, IMG submission 206723) | Soil microbial communities from Loxahatchee National Wildlife Refuge, Florida, United States - Lox_Sample_2.4 | ecosystem: Environmental > Terrestrial > Soil > Wetlands | place: USA... | reverse complement strand
CTCTTGGAGCAAGCGACGAGCGTCGCGAGCCCGGCCGCGACTGCGACATGCGTCAGCCGCCGCCAGGTGCCCGCGCGGCTACCGACGAACCCGCTGCTATCATCACGCCGTCCGCGAAACCCGTTCATCCCCATGCCTGATTCCGTGCCGTCCCTGCCGTCCGCCCCGCGTCGCGTGACGCGGTTCGTCTCGCGCGCGCTGCTGCTGGCGCCCGTGTCCCTGCTGGTCCTGTCCCCGACGCATGCATCGCTGCACGCGACGACGGCGGATGGTGCGCCCCAGGCCATGGCCGCGTCGGCTGCAGCGGCGGTCACGTCGCCCAAGGAGCAATTCGGGTTCTCGATCGGCGACGACTATCAGCTGGCGACCTATGAGCAGCTGACCGCCTATTGGAAGAAGCTCGACGCGCAGTCGGACCGCATGACGCTGGTCGACATCGGCAAAACGGCCGAGGGTCGATCCCAGTGGATGGCCATCATCACCTCGCCGGAGAACCATCGCAAGCTGGAGCGCATCAAGGCCATCGCTCGTCGCCTGGCGCTGGCAGAGGACGTCACGACCGAGGCCGAGGCGCGCACCCTCGCCGCCGAAGGCAAGGCCGTCGTGTGGATTGACGGCGGATTGCACGCCACCGAGACGCTGGGCGCGCAGCAGTTGATCGAGACGGTGTACCAGCTGGTGAGCGGCACCGACGCCGAGACCAGGCGCGTGCTCGACGACACGGTCGTGCTGGCCGTGCACGCCAATCCCGACGGGCACGAGCTGGTCGCCAACTGGTACCTGCGCGAGTCCGACCCGAAGAAGCGGTCGCTGAACTTCCTGCCGCGGCTGTACCAGAAGTACGCGGGTCACGACAACAATCGCGACTCGTACATGGCGGCGCTCAACGAGTCGGCCAACATGAACCGCGTGCTGTACCGCGAGTGGTACCCGCAGATCATGTACAACCATCACCAGACCGGGCCGCTCGGCACGGTGATGTTCGCGCCGCCGTTCCGCGATCCGTTCAACTACGTGTACGACCCGCTGATCCCGACCAGCCTCGACCTGGTCGGCGCCGCGATGCACACGCGTTTCGCCGCCGAAGGCAAGCCGGGCGTGACGATGCGACGCGGTTCCAACTACTCGACGTGGTGGAACGGCGGGCTGCGGACGACGGTGTACTTCCACAACATGATCGGCCTGCTCACCGAAACGATCGGCAGCCCGACGCCGATGTCGATTCCGTTCCGGCCGGAGCGCCAACTGCCGAGTGCCGACCTGCCGTTCCCGATCGAGCCGCAGACGTGGCACATGCGCCAGAGCATCGAGTACTCGCTGACGGCCAACCGCGCGGTGCTCGACCTGGCGTCGCGCTACCGCGAGCAGTTCCTCTTCAACATCTGGCGGATGGCGCGCAACTCGATCGAGCGCGGCAACCGCGACACCTGGACGACCTATCCGCGTCGGCTGCAGAAGCTGCCGCCGAGCACGCCCGTCAATGCGTCCGGTGGCGAAGGCGCCAACGCGGGGCCGTCGCGTGAGCTCTTCACTCAGGTGCTGCGTGACCCCGCGTTGCGCGATCCGCGCGGCTACATCCTGCCGGCCGACCAGGCGGATTTCCCGACGGCGATCGCGTTCGTCAACGCGCTGATCAGGGCTGGCGTCACGATCCACAAGGCCAGCGCGCCGTTCAGCGTGCAGGGCAAGAGCTATCCGGCCGGATCGCTCGTCGTGAAGACCGCGCAGGCGTTCCGTCCGCACGTGCTCGACATGTTCGAACCGCAGGATCACCCCGACGACTTCCAGTATCCGGGCGGTCCGCCGATCCCGCCGTACGACAGCGCCGGCTGGACGCTGGCCTTCCAGATGGGCGTGCAGGTCGATCGCATCCTCGAGGGCTTCGACGGGCCGTTCGAGAAGGTGGCCGACCAGCTGACGATCGTGCCGGGCACCGTGACCGGACCGACCACGGCCACGGCGTACGTCTTCCCGCACACGACCAACCAGGCATTCCGCGCGATCAACCGGCTGCTCAAGGCAGGCGAACAGGTGACGTGGCTGCCGGACGGTCGCTTCCGCGTGGCCGCGGGACGGGCGACGCGGGGCCGTCTGACCGAGATTGCGACGGCCACCGGCGTGAGCTTCGAAGGCGTTGCCGGTGCGGCGCCGCAGGGCGGCCAGGCGGTGCGCCCGGTCCGACTCGCCCTGTGGGATCGCTACGGTGGATCGATGCCGTCGGGCTGGTTGCGGCTTGTCCTCGAAGAGTTCGAGTTCCCTTACGAAGTCGTCTACCCGTCGCAGGTCGACGCGGGCGTGCTGGCGAGCCGGTTCGATGCGGTGATCCTGCCCGATGGCGCGATCCCCGAGCGCGAGGGAGGCTTCGGGTCGCGCATGCCGAACCCGGCCAGCGTGCCGGCCGAGTACCGTGAGCGTCTCGGCAACTACAGCAACCAGACGACGCTGCCGGCGTTGCGCGGCTTCCTCGAACAGGGCGGCACCGTGTTGACCATCGGCAGCGCGACGTCGCTGGCCGCCCATCTCGGACTGCCAGTCGGCAACAAGCTGGTCGATGCCGGCCGCGCGCCGCTCAAGGCCGAGCAGTACTACGTGCCGGGCTCGGTTCTGCGCGTGAAGGTCGACACCACGCAGCCGCTGGCGCACGGCCTGCGGGCCGACACCGACGTGTACTTCGACAACAGCCCGGTGTTCACGCTGCCGGCCGACGCGGCGGCCCGCGGCATCACGCCGATCGCCTGGTTCGACACGCCGACGCCGCTGCGCAGCGGGTGGGCCTGGGGGCAGAAGTATCTCGACAAGGGTGTGGCGATTGCGGAGGCCAGGGTTGGCAAGGGCACGCTGGTGCTCTTCGGCCCGGAGATCACGTTCCGCGCGCAGCCGCACGGGACGTTCAAGTTCCTGTTCAACGGCATCTACCGCACGCAGGTCGCGGCGTCCCGCGAGGGTTCGCCGGAGCCGGCTTCGCGCTAAGTTCAAGAGTCAAAAGTCAAAAGTCAGAAGCGGGCACCCTGCGCAATCGCCGCCGGCCTCATCGGGCCGGCGCCGCTTCAGGGGCACGTCCGGGACGTGCCCCTTGTATATCGTGTTCCTACCACCGGACGGCGGTAGCCCGTGTGCCCCTGGAGCCTCGAGCTCGTCGTTGGTAGCGAGGGCGCCCCGTCCGTTGGCGTGCACCAGAGCCCGTACCGTTGACCGAGCGTGAGCTCGCATGCTGCAAGGCTGGGCGCGTGTGCATCGCCGTGGAGGAGGATGCGATGGCGACGACAGTCGAGGTCTGTGTCGGGATCGATGTGAGCAAGCGGTGGTGGGACATCGCCGTGAGCCCGGCGGTGGTGCCGCCGTGGCGAGTGCCGGCCACCGAGGCCGGCCTGACGGCGCTGATCACGACGCTGCGGACGTGGCAGGTGACCGTCGTGGTGGTCGAAGCGTCGGGCGGCTACGAAGAGGCCCTGGTCACCGGGGTGGTACTGGCCGACCTTCCCATCTGCGTCCTCAATCCGCGGCAAGTGCGCGATTTCGCTCGCGCGTGTAATCGGTTGGCCAAGACCGATCGGCTGGACGCGACGGTGCTGGCGGACTTCGCGGCGCGGATGCGGCCGACGCCGCGCCCACTGCCCGAGCCGGCGCTCCAGGAGTTGCGCGCCCTCGACGTGCGGCGCCAGCAATTGCTGGAGATGCTCGGCGCCGAGCGCAATCGCGTGGCACTGGCCAAGCCCGCGGTGCGCCCCAGTCTTGAGGCCATGATGGCGGCGCTCGAGCAGGCGATCGCGGCTTTGGACCGGCAGATTGGGGATCGGCTCAAACACTCGCCCGTGTGGCAGACCCGCCTCAAAGATCTGCAAGCGGCGCCCGGCATCGGGCCGATCACGGCCCGGCGCCTGTTGACGGCGCTGCCCGAACTCGGGACGGTCACGACGAGAGCGATCGCGGCATTGGTCGGCGTCGCGCCGTTCAATCGCGACACCGGCGTGTTTCGCGGGCAACGGCACATTGCCGGCGGGCGGACGCACGTGCGTCAGGTCCTGTTTATGGCGGCACGCGCCGCCACACGCACGAAAGCCGACACCCCGCTCCGCGCGTTTTACCGGCAGCTGCGCGCGCGCGGCAAACCCTACAAAGTCGCCATCATCGCGGTCGCGCGCAAGCTGGTGGTGATGCTCAACGCGATGGTCCGTCACCACGCCACGTGGGCTCCGCCCGCGGCGAGCACGGCCCCCTCACCCGCCTGAGGGGGCCGCGCGCAGACCGCCAACGCACTTGACGGGGATACCGTTGCTACCAGCGGGATCATCCACATCGACTGCCGCCGCACCGTGCCTCGACGATGTTCTGGATCTGCCCGGTGGCGGGATCATCCAGAACGACTGCTCCCGCGACGTACTTCGGACGACTTTCTGTATCTGGCTGGGAGGGGCGCCTCCCCGAGGCGCCCGTCAGTAAGAGTTACGGAATTCTGAGCTTCTCGAGGCTTCGATCCAGCGCGGCGCGGTCGTGCCAGGTGCCGTGGTGGATCACGCCGGCGCGATCCTGCGTGCGCGTGACGTCCTGCAGGGGATTGGCGTTGAGCACGAGCAGGTTCGCCTTCATTCCCTTCGCGACCGTGCCCTCTTCCTTGTCGGTGCCGAAGTACACGGCCACGTTCCGCGTGCCCGACACGAGCGCCTCGTACGGCGTGAGCCCCGCCTTGACCACGGCCGCCAGTTCCTGGTGCGTGGCGATGCCAGGCACATTGAGGATTTGCGGCGAGTCGGCGCCCAGGAGGATGCCGACGCCACCGTCCTGCATCTGCCGGAGCAGCTTCGCGCGGAACGCCATCAGTCGTGTGCGCTGCGCGGCGGTCGGGTTCTGTGGTCCGTTGCGGAATCCACGCAGGCCGTTCTCCCACTGCGTGCGCACCGACACCGGCATGTACGCCACTTCGGGCCGCTTCATCATCGCCTCGACCGCCTCGGTGCCCGCGAAGTTGAGCATCAGCGTCTCGGTCGGCACGAGCCACACGCCTGCGGCCTTCGTCTTCTGCACCAGCGCCGGAATCTTGCTGTCGTCGAGGTCGGCGGCGATCAGCGTGCCGAAGAAGCCGCTGCCGCTGGCGCCGATGGTGACACCGTCGCGCACCGCGGCTTCCGCGTAGCCATCGAGATGGTCGATGGAGCGATAGCCGGCCTCGATCGCCCGATGCACGCCGACGGCCGCCGGGACGTGACCGGCGAACGTGATGCCGACCTCGCGCGCGGTCTTCGCCAGCGCGTCGAAGGCGTCGAGCGGCACGCCGGGGTGAATCTTGATCAAGTCGTAACCGGCCGCTTTCTGGTCGCGCGCCATCTGCGCACCGGCGGCAGCCGTCGTCACCGACTGCCCGTTGGCAGACGGGCCGGCGGTGTAGATGCGAGGTCCCGCCAGTTCGCCCTTCGCGACGCGATCCCGCAGCGTCAGCTGTGCGGGATGTCCCTGCATGCTGCGCAGCGTGAGGACGCCGTAGGCGACGTTGAGCGCGAGGATGCGCTCGTTGAGCGCGGCATCAGGACCCGCCAGGTGACCGTGCATCTCGCCGAGCGCCGGCAGCACGTACTTGCCGGTGGCATTGACGATCTGCGCGCCGGTCGGTGGCGTGATGCTGCCGACCGGGCCGAGTTCGACGATCCGGCCGTCGCGAATCACGATCGTCTGTCGTTCGAGGACCCGCTCACGATCCATCGGCACCACGTTGGCGCCGACCAGCGCCAGCACGGTGGGTTGCTGTCCCTGGAGAACGAAGCCCGAGGCCACAATCGCCGCGACTGTCGCGGCGATCCCGAAGTGCAGGGGAGTACGCATGCCGCACAGGATAGTCCGGGTACCGGGTACCGGGTACTGGGTACCGGGTACGGGGTACCGGGTACGGGGTACGGGGTACGGGAACCGGGGACCGGGATCCGGGGACCGGAAACGGGACGGGAGGGACGAATGACGAAGAAGAGGTAGGGACCGCTCTCCGAGCGGTCCATGACTGCCATCGCGATGTCCGAGACTTCGTGCTCTGCCGCCGTGACGGGCGGCCGGGACGGCCGTCTCTGCCTCACTGCGTGCACGGCGCACGAGCACGATCGAGTGGGCACTGCCACTGCCACTGCGACTGCGCACTGCACTGCCGACTAGCCGACTGCCGACTGCCGACTGCCGTGCTCCTCGAGGCCGACTGCCGACCGCCGACCGCCGTGCTTCTTGAAGGCCGACGGCCGAACGACGAAGGCCGGCGTCGATCCGCTTCTGACTTTCGCCTTCTGACTTCTGCCCTACATCCGACGGAGAGGTGTGGGCGGCAGTGTGTCGGCGGGAGGAGACGCGGGCTCGCGCCAGCGCTGCTTGTCCTGGTACATCCGCGAGTCCGCCGCCGCGAGCAGCGCTTCGGACGAATCGCCGTCGCGCGGGAAGACGGCGGCGCCGATGCTGACGGCAAGCGTCAAGGTCCGCCCGTCGGCCAGCCGCACCTGGTGCCGGCGGATCTGTGACTGCAGATCACGCAGCCGCTCCTCGGCTTCTTCGCGACCGCACTCCGGCATCATGATCACGAACTCGTCGCCGCCATATCGCGCGCACACGTCGTAGGGACGCACCGCCCGTCGCAGGATGCCGGCCAGTTCACGCAGCGCGAGGTCGCCGACCGGGTGGCCTTCCTTGTCGTTGACCAGCTTGAAGTCGTCGACGTCGACGAGCAGCAGCGCGAGGCGTGAGGCCTGCCGTCCGGCGCGGGCCAGTTCCTGCGTGAGGTGCATCCACAGGAAGCGCGTGTTGGGCAATCCGGTGAGTGAGTCGGTCAGCGCGTCCTCCTGGGCCTGCGACAGCTGCAACGCATGGCTGACCACCGGGCCGGCCTGGCGCGCGACCATCTCGAGCAGCCGGCACTCGTCCTGCGTGTAGCACTCCGGCGTGACGTGGTAGACCGCGAGGGCGCCCACCAGTTCGTTCTGCTCGCCGTAGAGCGGGCAGACGATCGACGAGCGCAGCCGCGTGTGGGCGCTGCCACGCGCATCCATGAAGGTCGCCGGATCGCCATTGGCGATCGCGCGCTGTTCGCGCAGCGACTGGCCGAACATGCCGGAGTCGGCCGACACGTGCGTCGAGGCGAGCGACTCGGCCTCGACGCCTTCGGTGAAGGCCGCGCGGAAGGCTTGGCGCGACGTGTCGTACAGATAGAGCACGGTGCTCGAGTACGGGATCACTCGCCGCAGCTTCTGCGCGAGCAGCTGCGCCGTGCCTTCGACGCCGAGACCGGCCGTGATCGCCTGCGAGATCTCGAACAGGGCCACGTCCTCCCGACGGGCCGAGACGATCGACACCAGGGAGCTGTCGACGGTCCCCTCGAGACGTTCGCGCGGTTCCAGGCGGGGGAGCAGCGCGATGAAGTGCTCGACCAGGTGCGGGTCGAGCGACTTGCCCTCTTCCTCGCGGAGCACGGCCAGGGCCGCCTCGCGGGTGAGACGGTCGCGGTAGGGGCGGTCGCTCACGAGGGCGTCGTAGCAGTCGACCACCGCGAGCACGCGCGCCCCGACCGGGATGGCCTCCTTGGCGAGGCCCTCGGGGTAGCCCTTGCCGTCCCACCGCTCGTGGTGCGATCGCACGAAGGCGGCCACGGCGGGCGGCAGCGGCACGTCGCCGATCAGATCGGCACTCACCTGCGGGTGGATGCGGATCTTGTGGAACTCCTCGACCGACAGCGGACCCGGCTTCGAGAGGATGTGATCGGGCACGGCCAACTGGCCGATGTCGAGCAGGAGCGCGGCGGTGCGCACGGCGTCGATGTCGCTGGCCGGCAGCCCGACCGCACCGGACAACGCCGCCGCGTAGTGACGCCGGCGCTGGAGGCGCTTGCCGGAGGGATCGTGCTTGGCGTCGATGGCGCTGGCCAGGGCCTCGACCAGGGACGCGTGGACGTAGTCGGCGTCAGGCGTCAGGGTGGCGTCCAACGCCGCCCGCGACCGGCCAGCGCCAACCAGGGCCGCACCCACACCAGCCCCCACGAGCAACGCACCCGGTACCACCTGGCCGGCCAGGAACAGCAGCCCTCCCGCGAAGACGCACCCCGCCACGACGGGCACGAGACGGGCGGGGGCGAACGACGCAGCCACGGTATGGTCCGGCTAGTATCGCCTGTCGGTCTCCAAAGATCGACCACACCATCTGCTGCCGACTGGCCCGTCACCGTCCCTGTCCGGTTCCCGTTTCCCGGTTCCGGGTTGCGGTACCCCTGAACCCGGTACCCCGAACCCCGTACCCAAACCCTGCACCCCATCCCCGTTCCCCGGTTCCGGGTTGCTGTAACCCCGAACCCGGCACCCGAACCCGTCCCGGCCGCTCCGGGTCCGGTACCCGATACCCGATACCCGGTACCCGGTACCCGGTGCCCAATACCCGGCTCCCGTCCAGCCTGACATGCCGCAGCCCGGCGTTGACGGTCGTGCTGCGGCGGTGTCACTGTGAGGGGATGGTCCCGTCGTTGGGCATCCGGCTGCGAGCGCTCTGGCTCGTGCTGCTCCTGGCCCTCGCGCCGGGACCGGGTGCCCTGTTCCTCGCCGGACACGCGTCCGACGGGGCCGCGCACGCGACCGCCGCTCCGGTCCACGACCCGTCCGACCACGGCATCTCCGCCGGCGCGCTGGGCGAGGTCACGAGCGACCGGCACTGTCTCTACTGCCAGACCGCCTCGTCGGTCCGCTTCGGCGGACTCCAGGCCGATGCACGTCTCTCGACGCCCCTCGCGGTCGTCGTCGACTGGCCGAACGCGCCGGCGGCCGCGCTGCACTCACGGCTGCGGCAAGCCCTCCCTGCACGCGCACCACCCCCAACGCTCTGAGTCGGCCCGCGGCCGACCGGATTCGCGTTCTCACACTGCAGGTTTCATCACGACGTCCGACGGGCGGCAGCCCCGTCGGTCGATCGGCCTGTCCGTCCGATCGGGTCGGGATGCTTCGGCATCTTCGCTGCCTGGGGTGGTTTCACATGTTCGTGTCTGCTTTCCTGTCCGGGTTGCCGTTGCGGCGCCCGGGTCGCCTCGCCGCATTCGCTGGCGTCGCCCTCATCGGTGCCGCCGTCGTCCCGGCCTCACTGCGTGCCCAGCCGGCGCCCACGGGCATCAGCCAGGCGCCCGCCGCGACCGCCGGCCTGCGTGGCCGCGTGCTCGCCGGTGAATCGCGCCAGCCGGTCGTCGGCGCCACCGTGTTCCTCGAGGAGCGCAACATCACGGTTGCCACCGACGGCACCGGCGCCTTCGTCATTCCGTCGCCGGGCAGCGGCGAAGTCCATCTCCGGGTCAGCGCCGAAGGATTCCTCCCGCTGCGCCAGGAGATCCAGCTGACCGCGACGCCGGCGCCGCTCGAGGTCACGCTCCAGGACGACCTGCACTACGCCGAGGCGGTCACCGTCGGCCCCGGCCCGCGTGATCCCTTCGAGGCGTATCAGCCGACGTCGGTGTTGTCGGGCCAGGAGCTCGACATCAAGACGGAGGGCTCGCTCGGTGGCCTGCTGCGTACCCAGCCGGGCGTGTCCGAGCGGTCACTCGGGCCCGGCCCGTCGCGACCCGTCATCCGTGGCCAGGATGGCGACCGCGTGCTGGTCCTCCAGAACAGCCAGCGCACTGGCGACCTTTCGAGCCAGTCCGGTGATCACGGCGTGACGATCAACCCCGCCGCGGCGACGCAGGTGGAGGTCGTCCGCGGTCCGGCGACGCTCCTGTACGGGCCGAACGCGATCGGCGGTCTCGTCAACGTCATCTCGAACCAGATCCCGATGAAGCCCGTGACCCAGACCACCGGGCGGACGCAGGTGGACCTGGCAACCAACGCGGGCCAGGCGAGTGCGGCCGGCGACCTCACGCTCGGGAACGGTACGTGGGCGTTGAACCTCGGCGCCTCGGCACGGCGGTCAGGCGACTACGACACGCCCGAAGGCTCGGTCCTCAACTCGGGGTCGAAGGGCATGTTTGGAAGCATCGGCGCCGCACGGACGACGCAGGACAGCTACCTCGGGGTCGGCGTGCAACTGGACGACACCGAATACGGCGTGCCGGTGATCCATGGGGGCGAGATCAAGCTCACGCCGGAGCGGCAGGTGTACGGCGCCCGCGGTGAGTTCCGCAACCTGCCCGGCCTCTTCAGCTCGGCTCGCGGGTCGGTGGCGCTGCATCGGTATCGTCACGACGAGATCGAAGGGGGTGAGGTCGGCACGCAATTCAGCAACGACGTGCTCGATCTCGACCTGCGGGCGACCCACAAGGCGATTGGGCGGCTGACGGGCACGGTCGGCGTCTCGGGCTACACGCGCAGCTTCGAAGCCATCGGCGAAGAAGCGCTGTCGCCGCGCGTCGATCAGGACGTGGTCTCGGCGTTCAGCTACCAGGAAGTCACCTGGCCGCACGTCACGATGCAGTTCGGTGGGCGGTACGACCGCGCCAGCTTCTCGCCGGCCGGCGGCCTCCGTCCGCGCACGTTCGACAACGTCTCGTTCTCGCTCGGCGGCATGGTGCGTCCGACCGACCAGAGCACGCTGGCCGTGAGCTTCGCGCGCGCCGCCCGTAATCCGGCCCTCGAGGAGTTGTACTTCTTCGGCGTGCACGCCGGCAATCTCTCCTTCGAGGTCGGCAACGACGCCCTCGAGTCCGAGATCGCCTACGGGCTCGACGTGTCGTGGCGCGTGCGCCTGTCGCGCGTGTCAGCGGAAGTGACGTACTTCAACAACTCGATCCAGAACTACATCTTCCGCAGTCCGCTGGACGAGGACACCTTCCACGATCGCTTCGGCGACGTCGCGCACGGCCACGACGACCACGATCACGATCACGATCATGCTCACGAGGGCGAGGAAGGGGAGCACGGCGAGGAGTACCCGATCGTCGAGTTCCTCGGCCGCGATGCGCGCCTCCAGGGCGTGGAGGCGCATGCCGACATCGATGCCGGCGCCGGCTGGCACCTCGAAGGCGGCATCGACACCGTTCGCGGCACCCTGCGCGACAGCGGCGATCCGCTCCCGCGCATTCCGCCGGTGCGCTTCATCGGCGGCGTGCGCTACCACTGGAACGCACTGCAACTCGGCACGCAGCTGGTGCACGCCCGCTCGCAGGAGCGCGTCTACGACATCGAGACACCCACGGACGGCTACACCACCGTGCGCCTGTTCGGTGCGTATTCACTCCAGAGCGGCCGCCTGCTGCACACGGTCTCGGCCCGCGTCGACAACATCGCCGACGAGCTGTACCGCAATCACCTCAGTCTCGTGAAGGATCTGGTGCCCGAGATGGGGCGCAGCGCCAGGGTCACCTGGTCTGTCAAGTTCTAAGTCAGAAGTCAGAAGTCAGAAGTCAGAAGGAACATTCAAAGTCGGAAGGCACAGGGCGGACGTGGCGATGCCCGCGTTCGCTTTTTTACCTTCTGACTTTGAACTTCAGACTTCTGGCTTTGTGGGTGTCAGAGTTTCGGATCCCAGGTCGGCTCGGGGATGCTGCGCTGGTGGTTCTCGTAGCGCGACATCACGAACAAGGCGTCCGACAGGCGATTCAGGTAAGCGATGACGAACGGGCCGATCGGTTCCTGACGGCCCAGGGTGATGGCGTCGCGTTCGGCCCGTCGGCACACGGTGCGGGCAACGTGAAGGGCCGCGGCGCCGGAGGTACCACCGGGCAGCACGAAGTTCTCCAGCGGCCCGACGACGTCGTTGAGCTCGTCGATCAGGCGCTCCAGCGCCTCGACGTGCCGCGCCGCGACCTGCGGCAGGTTGAACTTCGTCTTGTCTTCCTCGAGGAAGCAGAGGTCCGACCCCAGGTGGAACAGCTCGTTCTGGATGGTCGGGAGCACCGCGGCCAGCCGCGGCGCCAGACCGTGCGACAGCGCCACGCCGATCGCGGCGTTCAGCTCGTCCACCGTGCCGTACGTGGCCACGCGAGCCGCGTCCTTCGCCACCCGCTGCCCACCACCCAGGCCCGTCGTCCCGTCGTCGCCCTTGCGGGTATAGATGCGCGTCAGGCGGGGCATGCCGCCATTGTAGTCGCCGGCACCAAGCCGCCCGTACCCGGCACCCGGCACCCGGCACCCGGCACCCGGTTCCCCGTGACTAGACTGTCTGCGTGACGACGGGCCGCCTCGCGCCGACGCCTTCGGGCCTGCTGCACCTGGGGAATGTCTGCGCCTTCGCTGGCGCATGGCTGTCGGCCCGGCAGGCGGGCGGCCGACTCCTGCTGCGGGTCGAGGACATCGATCGCGAGCGATCGCGCGGCGACGTCGAAGCGGCGCTGCGTGAAGACCTGGCCTGGCTGGGCCTGACGTACGACTCCGAGACGCCGCCCCAGTCGACCCGCAGTTACGACGAGGCGCTGCACCGGCTGTCGACGCGCCTCTATCGCTGCCGGTGCACGCGGGCCATGCGCGAGCAGCCGACGCCGCCCGGTGCGGGTTGCCCGGGGGACTGCGCCGCACATCGATACGACACCGGCGCGTTGCGCTTCCGGTTGGACTCGACGCCGATGACGTTCGAGGACCGGCGCTGGGGCGTGCAGCAGGTCGTCGACCCGCGCGCGTTCGGCGACCCCATCCTGGTCCGCCGCGACGGGCAGGTCTCCTACAACCTTGCGGTCGTCGCCGACGACATCATCGATGGCGTCGATGATGTCGTGCGGGGCAGCGACCTGCTCGACTACACCGTCGTGCAGGTGCAGCTGTGGATCGCGCTTGCCGCGCGGCCGCCGCGCTGGCTCCACACGCCGCTGATTCTCGGCGCCGACGGCAGGAAGCTCTCGAAGTCGCACGGGTCGTTGCACGTTGGCGCGATGCGCGCCGCCGGTGCCACGGCGGCCGACGTCTGGACGATGGTGTTGCCGTGGCTGGGCGTCGACGATGCGACGTCGCTGGGGGAGGCGCTGCCTCGGTGGCGTCCGGAGGCAGGCCCTCGCGGCCCCATCACGATCGGTTAGCAGTCAGGCCGGCTGGGACCCACCTTCGCCTCCGGCGCCGGTGTTCCAGGCAGCCGGCCCTGTCAGCTCGAAAGGTAGGGCCGCTTGTCCCAAGCCGGCCCTCAGTCGGTCAGTACGGCGCCGTGACCGCCGCCTGCGCATCGTCGACGATCGACGCAATCGCGCGCGCCACGCGCGCAGGCTCCTCCCAGTGCACCGCGTGCCCTGCGGACTCGTAGGTCTCGAGCGTTGCCGTGCGGATGGCGGCCCTGATGGCGGTCTGGTCGCGATGCGGCACGAAGGCATCCCTCGCACCCCAGATCAGGTGCGTCGGGACGCTCACGTTGCGCAGCAGCGCGGTCGGATCGTCGGCGAGGAATCCCGCCAGCGCCGCCTTCCACACTTCCGCCGGCACCTTCAGGCTCTCGCCGATCATCGTCGTGATGAACTCGGCCGGCACCGGCTGGGCGACGGTGCCCTCCTGGAAGCCGCGCGCGAAGGCCACCGGGACCGGATTGTCGAGCATCGCCACATTGGACTCGAAGTCGTCGAGAGCGCGGTTGGACAGCGCTGGCGCAAACGCGGCGAGCAGGAGCATGCCCTGGATGCGATCGGGATACTGCGTGGCCAGGCGCATCGCCACCCGCGCGCCCATCGAATGGCCGACGACCGTGGCGGTCGGCAGCCCGAGGGCGTCGAGCAGCGCCATCACGTCGGCCGCCATGTCACGCATCGTGTAGTTGCGGGCCGGATGGTCCGAGCCGCCGTGTCCGCGCAGCGATGGAACGATCACCCGCAGGGATGGCGGCAGATAGGGCAGCACGGGCGCGAACGACTTCCACGAGTCGGTCAGGCCGTGCAGCAGCACGACCGGTGCGCCGCTGGCGTCGCCCTGTGCGACGTACTCGAGCGTCACACCGGTCGACAGCCGGCGCGACTGCGCAACCTGCGCGACGCTGGTCTGATAGACCATCGCGAGGTCGGGCGGCGGCGGGAATCGGGCCGTGGTGGCGTGTTGGTGACGGGCAGCAGCTCTCCGCAGGGGAGCGGCCAGTGAGCCGATGACACACGGCGACAGTGCGCGCGCGTGGGGCATGGAAGACCTCCGGACGTGGTTCGAGTGACATGCGGGCTGGCCCCCCGCATGAAGGTCAACGACGCTACGTCTGGCCCCGAACCTCGATCCGGCTGGCTTCTGGCGGATTCAGCGAGACCTCAGCGAGGTCTCACCGTGCGATCAGCGACTGGTCGCCACGGCCTGCCCGCGAGGCGTGATCCCGTCCACCTTGTCGATGGTCTTGATCGATGGCGGCGTCGTCCGGAGCTTTGCCGAGACGGCCTCGGCTTCCCGCATCACCCGCAGGATGTTGCCGCTCGTGATCTTGGCGACATCGGCCTCGGTATAGCCACGTCGCATGAGTTCCGCGACGAGGGCCGGATACGTCCCGACGTGCTCGAGGCCCTGCACCACCGACGTGATGCCGTCGAAGTCGCCGCCGAAGCCGATGTGATCGATGCCGGCGACCTTCCGGATGTGATCGACGTGATCGGCCACCTGCGCCAGCGTGGCACGGGGCTCGGGATTGCTCTTGCGCCACACGGCGAGCGCCGCCGCCTGTGCCGCCGTGTCGTTGGGGAACTGCGTCGCGAACTGCTTGTTCTGCTCGGTGGCACGGCGGTTGTAGGCCGCCACTTCGGACGACGTGAAGCCAGGCACGAAGGTCACCATCACGATGCCGCGATTGGTGACGACCTGCTTCAGGATCTCGTCGGGCACGTTGCGCGGCGAGTCGGCCACCGCCTTCGCGTTGGAGTGCGAGAAGATGACCGGCGCCTGCGACACGCGAATCGCATCGGCCATCGTGTCTGGCGACACGTGGCTCAGGTCGACCAGCATGCCGATGCGGTTCATCTCGCGGACGACTTCCTCGCCGAACTTCGAGAGCCCCTGCAGCGTCGGCACGTCGGTGCACGAGTCGGCCCACGGCACGTTGGCACTGTGGGTGAGCGTCATGTAGCCGACGCCGAGCCGGCGGAACATCCGCAGTGTGGCGAGCGAACTGTCGATCGAGTGGCCGCCTTCCATGCCCATCAGCGAACCGATGCGGCCGGCCTTCATCGCCGCGGCCATCTCGTCGGCCGTGCGCACCAGCGTGAACACGTTCGGATAGCGGCGGACCATTTCGTAGACCGAATCCACCTGCTCGAGCGTGGCGCTCACGGCGGCATCGCCCTGAAGTGTCGCCGGCACGTACACCGACCAGAACTGGCCGCCGACGTGTCCGCTGCGCAGCCTGGGGATGTCGGTCATCATCACCGGCTGCGGCTTCGCGATGTCGCGCGCGTCCCAGTCGTAGCGCACCTTCTCGCGCATCTCCCATGGCAGGTCGTTGTGCCCATCGATGACGGGCGCCTTCTTCATCACCGCCTCGACGCGGGCGTCCGGCGGCGTCGACGTCGCGGCGGCGGGCTGCTGGGCGGTGAGGACCGTGGTGGCGACCAGCGACAGCGGCAGCGCCGCGGTGGCGGTCAGCAGGGTACGGGCGCGACGGGAGATGAGCAGGTCAGACATGGCGGATATTGGCGAGTTCACGCCGGAGTTCGGCGCGGAAATCAGGATGCGCGATGCCGATCAGCATCTCGCCGCGTTCGCGGATCGAGGCGCCGTGCAGGTTGACGGCGCCGTATTCGGTGACCACCCAGTGCACGTGCCCGCGCGTCGTGACGACGCCGGCGCCGGGCTGCAATGCGGTGACGAGGCGCGACACGGTGCCGCGCGCCGCCGTCGACGGCAACGCGATGATCGGCTTGCCGCCGGGCGACAGCGCCGCGCCGCGGATGAAGTCCATCTGCCCGCCGATGCCCGAGAAGATGCGGAAGCCAATCGAGTCGGCGCAGACCTGACCGGTGAGATCGATCTCGATCGCCGAGTTGATGGCGACCACGCGCGGGTTGCGGCGAATCTGCGCGGTGTCGTTCGTGCGATCACACGGATGGAACTCGACGCGCGGGTTGTCGTCGACGAAGTCGAACAGTCGTTGCGTGCCGTTGACGAACGACGTCACCGTGCGATTCGGATGCACCACCTTGTGACGGTTGGTGATGACGCCGTTGTTCTGCAGGTCGATCAGGCCGTCCGAGAACATCTCGGTGTGGACGCCGAGTTCGAGCTTGTTACCGAGTCGCCGCAGCACCGCGTCGGGAATGCCGCCGATGCCCATCTGCAGTGTCGATCCATCGTCCACCAGGGCCGCGATCTGCTCGCCGATGGCAGCCTCGATCGGCGATTCCGGCGACGGCGCATGTTCGTGCAGCGGCCGGTCGTTGATCACGAGCGCGTCGAGCCTGGACACCGGCACCACGGAGTTGCCGCGGGTGCGCGGCATCCGGCTGTTCACCTC
>Ga0335075_10007924_pt1 | contig 16316 bp, 15 predicted proteins | sample Lox_Sample_24_FD_206723 | JGI IMG/M metagenome (GOLD analysis project Ga0335075, IMG submission 206723) | Soil microbial communities from Loxahatchee National Wildlife Refuge, Florida, United States - Lox_Sample_2.4 | ecosystem: Environmental > Terrestrial > Soil > Wetlands | place: USA... | reverse complement strand
CATGGTCGCCTTCCTGATGTACGTGCTGTTCCTGATGGGGCCGGTCAACCAGCTCGTCAACGCGGCCAGCCTGTACCAGAGCGGGGCGGCGGCGATCACCAGGATCGAAGAAGCAAAGCAGCTGCCGGCCGAGCCGACAGAGCCCGCTGGTTTCGTCGCGTCCCGCGCAGGCCCTGCCGCCGTGGAGTTCGCCGATGTGCGGTTCAGGTACCGCGCGGATCACGCGGAGGTGCAGCAGGGGGTCAGCTTCACCATCCCGGCCGGCGGGATGACGGCCTTCGTCGGCCCGTCCGGCGCCGGCAAGACCACGGTGTTCTCCCTCATCGAGCGGTTCTACGACCCGGACTCCGGCACGGTCAGCGTGGATGGCACCGACACCCGCCGATGGCCGCTCGCCGAGCTGCGCGCGGCCATCGGCTACGTAGAGCAGGACGCGCCGGTGCTATCCGGCACGCTGCGCGAGAACCTCATGTTCGGCGCGCCGGCGGCGACCGAGGAAGAGATGGCCGACGTGCTGCGCATCACCAGACTCGCCGACATGGTGGAGCGGCTGCCCGACCAGCTGGAAACCTATGTCGGGCACCGCGGGATGCGTCTGTCCGGCGGTGAGCGCCAGCGGATCGCCATCGCGCGAGCCCTGCTCAGACGGCCACGCCTGCTGCTGCTGGACGAGGCCACCTCGCAGCTCGACGCGATCAACGAGGCCGCGCTGCGCGAAACCGTCGCTGACGTGTCCCGGCTGATCACGGTGCTGGTGGTCGCGCACCGGCTGTCCACCGTCACCATGGCCGACCGGATCATCGTGATGGATTCCGGCCGGGTGCTGGCCGCTGGCACACACGACGAACTCGTTGCGGCCAGCCCGCTGTACGCGGAGCTGGCCGCCACCCAGTTCCTGGCCGCAAGCGCCTAGACTGGGTTCCTGGCCCAGGCTAGGCCCGTGCGGCCCGTGCGGCCCGTCAGGGGTTTCGATGCACTTCATGGAACCTGTTGACCAGGTGCGCGCTCCTGGCTGGTGGCGTACGGGCAAGGAAGTTGCTTATGTGCCGCAAGGTGCCCTTGTGACTCACAGGATGGTCCGGTTCTCGATTTAACGTGGAAGTCTGCCGCAACGTGGAAGTCTACCCGTCGTATACGTATGACAGACGGGCACGAAGCGGTAAACTTCCACGTTGTTTTCACGCTGCGCCACCCTGGGCCAGCACGAACCGCACGGCTCGGGGAGAGGAGAGGTCGCGCGACCGCTTAGGCGTCCAGGGTCAGCACCATCGTCGGGCGCTCGATGATGTGGTCCGCGCGCAGCGGCCGGACCGCGGTCCCGATGGCGAAGAACTCCGTGGTGTGCGACCCCCAGGTGTGGCTGTGCTGCCGCAGCTGGACGCCCACGATGCCCTCCGCGTGCAGCGCCTCGGCCTCGGCCTGCATCCGGGACATCGCCAGCTCCCGCGCGTCGTACAGCGCCTGGGTGAACTGCTCGATCTCGACGTTGCGGCCGATGTTGCCCATCTTGGCGCCGAACTTCTGATGCGCGATGTGGTAAACGCACGACCCCATGACCATGCCGAGCGGCGCGTACCCGGCCCGGATCAGCGTCCAGAAGTCCTGACCGGACAGATCCGAGGTGAACGGCTGGTTCTTGTTGTTCCGCCAGTTGGAGACCCCGCCGCCGCCCGCCCCGTCCTCGGCCTTGACCGCGGTGCCCACGGCGATGAACTCGGCGATGTCCGAGCCGAACTCCTTCATTTCCACGTCCAGCCGGACGCCGACGATCCCGTCCGCGCGCAGCGCGTCGGCCTCGGCCTCCATCCGGGACATGGCGAGTTCCCTGGCGTGGTACATGGCCTGAGACAGGACGTCCAGCTCCTGGTTCCGGCCCCAGCGGCCGACCTGCAGCCCGACGTGGTAGATCGACGAGCCGAGGACGAGCCCGAGCGGCCGGAACCCGGCTTCGCGGACGAGCAGGAACTCGTTCACCGACAAGTCGGAGGTGAAAATCGCACCGGCCCGACCCGGCTGCAACTCGGCTAGGCGGCGCATCGCGTCCTGCGGAACGCCAGCGGCGTTTAGTTCCGCCTTGACCTGAGCCTCAGACTCACTCATGACCGCTATCTCCTCAACCTGACCGCGCGGCAATCCAGCCGCGCGCCCTAAATCTTTATCCGCGCGGCCTGCCGCCGCTGCGGGTCAAGCGACATGATGGCCAGCGTCCGCCCGCCAGCGTGCGCCTCCGCCGCGCGGGAGAACCGAGTGATCCCGGTCCCGATAACGGTAGCCTCTACAATATGATCGCGTCGCCCTTCCTGTACCGGGCATTCGCGCTCCCGCACCCGCATATCCATATCGGCGATGACCACGCCCTCCGCGCCAATCCGCTTCACATCCGCCTCCAGTTGCTTGCGCGAGTCGTGGCGGACCTCGTTGACTAGCTCGGTATAGCCCACGACCTCGGCATTCCCCGCACCCCATCGGGTCTGCCCGACGGTGAGCCAGTCGTCGTGCCGCGACCCGATCGAGATGCCGAGCACCAGCCCGGCCGGCACCCAGCCTTTCATGATCAGCTTGGCGAAGTCCTGCCCGGACACGTCGGAGGTGAACGGCTTGCGCCGCCCGGTCGGCAGCGGCGCCCCGGGGGCGGCTACGCCGGTGCCTATCGCCTTGAACTCCAGGCCGCCCGCCGGGAATGACCCGATGGTCAGCTTGACGCCGACCACCCCGTGCCCGCCGAGCTCGGCACACTCTTCGACCATCCGGTCGATGGCCTTGCGCCGGGCGTCATACATCGCCTGGACCAGTGGCCCGAATGACCCCCAGCCGCCACGCCCGGACACCTGCGTCACGGTACGTGCGGGATTTCCCCACCCGCCGTAACCGTAGCCGCCCCAGGAGCCGGGGCAGTTGTAGCCGCCGGTGTAGCCGATGTTGTACACGGCCGCCCCGAGTACCTGGCCGACCGGCGCGAAGCCGACCGACCGGATCGCGGCGAACTCGTCCGAGGTCAACGCGGAGCCCCAGGTTCCGCTGGCCCGGATCTCTTTCATCCGGGCCTTGGCCGCCGGGGGAAGGTGCTCGCTCACGCTCCTAGCCTAGTAGCACCGCACAGAAAACCATCAGTCCTGCGCATCCCACTCCTTATTGCGCTCTCGCACGGTCTCCAGGGCGTGCTCGGCTGCCTCCCGGGTCGGGTACGGGCCGAGCCGGTCCTTGCCAGGGCAGTCGCTATCGTACGGTTCGACAGTGTGATGCCTGATGCAGTACCACCAGCCTGGGTGTTCAGTGTCCATGCACATTAGACTGCCCATTCATGGCGACTTTGCTCCACCCAGGCCGAATTTCTCCGCCGCGGCAGGTTCCCTCCGCGATCCCCCGCCCCGAATACGTGGGTAAGAAGGCTCCGGTCATCGGCGAGCCTGACGTCAAGACGCCCGAGATCATCGCCCGGATGCGAGCGGCGGGCAAGCTCGCCGCGCAGGCACTGGAAGAGGTGGGCCGCCACGTCAGGCCCGGCGTGACCACCGACTACCTGGATGAAGTCGGACACGACTTCCTGATCGCCCACGGCGCCTACCCGAGCACGCTCGGCTACAAGAACTACCCCAAGTCCCTGTGCACCTCGCTGAACGAGGTGATCTGTCACGGCATCCCGGATGACACGGTGATCAACGATGGCGACATCGTCAACATTGACATCACCGGGTACATCAACGGTGTGCACGGCGACACCAACGCCACGTTCCTGGCCGGCCACGTCGATGAGGAGTCACGGCTGCTGGTGGAGCGCACGCACGAGGCGATGATGCGCGGGATCAGGGCGGTCGCACCTGGTCGGCCGCTGAACGCGATCGGCCGGGTCATCGAGTCCTACGCCCGGCGTTTCGGCTACGGCGTGGTCCGCGATTTCACCGGCCACGGCATCGGCACGAACTTCCACTCGGGCCTGATCGTGCCGCACTACGACGACCCGCACACCGATGTGACCATGCAGCCGGGTATGACGTTCACCATCGAGCCCATGCTCACGCTCGGCACGATCGACTACGACATCTGGCCGGACGGCTGGACGGCTGTCACTAAGGATCGCAAGCGCACCGCGCAGTTCGAGCACACGATCCTGGTCACCGACGACGGCCATGAGATCCTCACGCTGCCGTGACCTCTTTCGACGAGGACACCGCGATCTCCCCTGACGGCGAGGTAACGCTCACCGACCGGTGGAACGGCAGCTTCGGCGTGCCGAACGGCGGCTACCAGCTCGCCATATGCGTCAGGGCACTCGCCCGGCTGATGCCCTACCCGGACCCGCTGCTGGTATCCGGGTTCTACCTGCGCCAAGCCAAGCCTGGCCCGGCCCAGGTCCCGGCGAGCCTGCTGCGGGCGGGACGCACGATGGCGTTCGGCGAGGCAAGCCTGGTGCAGGAGGGAAAGGAAACGCTCCGCACCACGGCGTGCTTTACCGACCTCAATAGTCAGAACAAACAGTTGTTCACCGCCACATCCCAGCCGCGCCTCCCCCCGCCGGACGAATGCGTACGGTACTCGTCGAGTGCTCCGGGGGCGCCGAACATCGCCGGGCGCTTCGACTACCGCCTCGCCGAGCCCCCGGGCTGGCTGGGTGGCCAGCCATCGGGCATCCCGAGCATGGAGTTCTGGATGCGGTTCGCCGACGGCCGCGAGCCGGACATGCTGTCGCTGCCGCTGACCGTGGACGGCGCGCCTCCCGCCGCCCTCGAACTCGGCATCGTGTCGACCACCGTAGAGCTGACCGTTCATCTGCGGGCACGTCCCGTTCCCGGCTGGCTGGCCTGCCGTGCGGTGACCCGGCACGTGACCGAGGGATACCACGAGGAGGACTTCGAGGTGTGGGACTCGGCCGGGACACTGGTCGCTCAGTCCCGCCAGCTCTGCATGATCTTGCGGTAAGCATCCCGATGTCAGGTGGCGTCTTATAGGCATGACCGCTGAACGGGCGCAGGCTGTCACGGAGCCGGTGCACGCCATCGACGAGCTGTACCGGGCGCACGGAGTCGGGCTGATCCGGTTCGCGCTGATGCTGGTGGGTGACCAGGCCACCGCCGAAGACGTGGTCCAGGAGGCGTTCCTCGGCCTGTACCGGCACTGGGCTCGGGTCCAGGCCGGCGACCCGGTCCCGTACCTGCGCACGGCGGTGCTGAACGCCGCCCGGTCCGCGCTGCGCAGCCGAAGACGCGGCCTGGCCCGGCTGCACCGTGCGGCGCGGCACGATCCGCCGGTCTGGTCGGCTGAGGCGGCCGCCATGGAGCACGCCGACCGGCGAGCGGTTCTCGCCGCGGTGGCCAAGCTGCCACCACGCCAGCGGGAGGTGCTGGCGCTCCGCTATTACCTCGATCTCAGCGAGCAGGAGATCGGCACGCTGCTCGGCCTGGCCAGGGGAACCGTGTCCGCCACCACGGCCAAAGCCATCGCGGCACTGGCCCGGCAGTTCAAGGAGGATACATGAGCCGGATCGAGGAAGTGCTGCGCGAGGCCTATCAGGAGGCGGCGGTCACCATCCGCCCGGACCGGGTGCGGCCAGCCGTCCCGCTGCCCGCGGCCGGCCGCAGGCGGCTCCGCCGTCCCGCCCTCGCGCTGTTCGCCCCGCTCGCGGCCGCTGTATCCGTCACCGTCGCGATCGCCGCCGCGCTGACCGTGCCGCGGCTGATCGCCGGCTCCACCGCGCCCGCCGTCTCCAGGGCATCGACGCCGCCGTTCATGGTGGTAACGGTGGGCCAGAGTGCTGACCCAGGCAAACCCCCGAAGCTTGAGGTGCTTTCGGCAGCTACCCGGCGGGTGGTGAGCTCGCTGGACGCACCCGGCCGCGACATGTGGACGCAGGTCGCCGCGACCGGGGATGACAGGCGGTTCGTCGTGATCCTGGCACCCCGCTTCGGCGGATCGGGCACGGCCGGACTGTACTCGTTCGCGCTGACCGCCCGCGGCGCGATCACCGGGCTGACCCGGCTCGCGGTCCTCACCGGGACCCGCTACATCGGGGGGCTGGCGGTCAGCGCGGACGGCAGCACGGTCGCCTACGAGGCGGTCACCGAGTGCGAGACGATGTACTGCGACTACGTGGTCCGGGTCATCGCGCACGGCATGACGCGGCAATGGGCGTCGCCGGCCAGCGTGGTTCCCTCCGACTTGACGCTGTCCGGCGATGGCAGCACGCTCGCGTTTACCGGCACCCCGGGAGAGGGGTTGGCGGAATCAGGGGCCACCTCGGCGTGGGTCCTGTCCACCAGCTCCGCGCCAGGCAGCCTGACTGCCGCCAGCCGACAGGTGTTCTCGATTAGTCCGACCGAGTCTGGACAAGCGACTACGGTGCAGTCGGCGATCGTCAGCTCCGATGGCAGCACACTCTACGTTCTGACAAAGGCTATATGGCCCATCACATCATCGCCGACTGCCGCGTCCGGTCCGGCCAGTCCAGCCCCGTCGGCGACCGCCACACCGAGCCCAAGCGCACCCGGGCAGCTCAGCCTGACGGCTTACAGCACGGCCGATGACCAGCCGCTCGGTGTGACGGCAACCTGGCCTAACTCGTTCTACGCACCATTGGAACTCATCAGCGCGGGGGATGACTTCTGCGCTCTGTCCGCGTTCGACTTCGCCTCGGGGCAGCCAGCCTACCTGATCGATCCCTCGACCCGGACGATCACAGGGCTGACGCTGCCCGTGATCGGCGATGTAGATTCCGTCGCCTGGTGACTTCCCGCGGGCCGGACCGGCTATCGGCTGCGCGGGCCGAAGGTGCGCAGTACCAGGCCGGTGCGCGGCTTGGGACCGAACGAGGTGGACTTGCGCGGCACCCGCTCGCCGTGCTCGGCGATCTCACGGACCGCCTCGAACGGGACCGGGTTCAAGATCACCGCCGTGCCGTCGCCAGCGGCCGCTACCGCCTCGGCCTCGTCGTGATAGATCAGCACGTCGTGCTCGTTGTCAGCGATGCCCCAGAGCTTACCGAGCAAGAGCTGCTGCATGATCGACGCGTCCAGCCTCTGCCAGGGCGCGGACGCACCCCGCGGCATCGAGGCGGCTGCTTGCGCCGGGTCGGGCCGGCTCAGCACCAGGTACCGGTTTCCCTCGGATGGCGCCGTCCCCGCCAGCAGGAACGCGGTTCCCTTCTCCTCGGCCAGCCGTCCGAGCGCCATCTCCAGGTCGGTACCGACGGGCAGCTTATCCACCGCGAACGCGGTCCCGGCCAGTGCGGCGGCGTGATCCAGCGCCAGGCCGGGCAGCACCCGGTGGATCGCGCCAAGCCGGGGCGGACAGGCCGCGGAGTCGACCAGGAAGGCCAGCCCGTAATCCCACGGTCCGTCTCCTCGCCCGGCGTCCCGCATCTCGGCCTGAAGCTGCAGGTACGCCGCGTAACGGTGATGCCCGTCCGCGATCAGCGCGCGGCGGCCGGCCAGGTCCGCGACGATCTGGTCGCCTTCGGCTGGATCGTCAAGGCGCCAGAGCCGGTGGCCCACCCCGTCCTCTGTCTGGACCGACAGCAGCGGCGTCCGCTGGTCCGCGACCTGATCCACGATCCGCGATGCCGTAGGAGCCGGCCGTGTCGTGTCCGGTTCACCACCGCGGGCGCGCGCGCCCCCCTCGTCCTGACCGCCGTCGTAGACCAGGAAGATCGGCTCCAGGTTGGCTTTGGTGGCCGCCATCAGCTCCCGGCGGCCAGCGACCGGGCCAGGCATAACGCCTTCGTGCGGCAAGATACCGGCCGAATCGGGCGTACCCAGCCTGACCAGGCCGATGATGCCACGCTGCCGCCACGACGGACCCGCCTGCTCGTAGATATACAGGGCGGGCACCCTGTCCCGGATGAGCACTCCGTCGGACAGCCACTGCGCGAGCAAGCTGGCCGCTGCTTCCGCGGCACCGGTGTACTCACCAGGCAGGATAAGCCGGACGACGTTGTGCGGGTCAGCCGCCCTCAGGTGCGCGAGACTTCCTCCGCTGATCACGTCGTACGGTGGGGATATAACGTTCGCGATTCCGCTCACTCGGTCCCGGGCATACCGGATGCCACGGAAGGGCGCCAGCGTGACACCCGGACGAGGGTCGGACGGAAGGGTCTGCACACATGTCAGAAGGTTCGAACGCGGGCTGGGATTCCCGCCCAGAGGAAATCAGTCCTGGCCAGGCCCCACCGGGCGAGGACGCACACACCTGGTACCAGCGCGGGATGGAACTACTCGGCCGGGGCAGCCCGGCGGCGGCGGCCCAAGTCCTGGAGCGAGCCGCAGCGGCCGAACCCGCCGCGCGCAGCGTGCGCGAGGCACTGGCACGAGCCCAGTTCGACGCCGGCCGGTATGCGGCCGCCGCTGAGAACTTCCGTATGATCGTGGAGGCAAGCCCTACGGACGATTACGCCAATTTCGGGCTGGGACTCGCGCTGGCCAGGACCGGCAACCCGGCGGCCGCCGCTGAATACCTGGCGATCGCGGTCGCCATGCGGCCGGAGACGGCGCACTACACCGACGCGCTACGTCAGGTGCGTGCCACGCTGCGCGCGCGAGCGGCGGCATCCGAGCTGGAGACGCCGGAAGGCCGCCCGTGACAGTAACCGAGAGGGCAACCTGGTAACCGAGAGGGCAACCTGGTAACCGAGAGGGCAACCTGGTAACCGAGAGGGCAACCTGGTGAGCGAGAGGGCAACCTGGTGAGCGAGAGGGCAACCTGGTGAGCGAGAGGGCAACCTGGTGAGCGACCCGAAGAGCGGCGGCATCGTCCGGACTGACGAGCGGCAGGGCGCTGCGAAGGAGCGAGAAGGGAAGACAATGCCCCGTAGCCGCCCGGAGCCGAGCGAGCCTCTGCCGCAGGTCTATGACGTGGCGCTGCTCGATCTGGACGGCGTCGTCTACCTGGGCGGCACCGCCGTTCCCGGAGCGCCAGAGGCGCTGCGCAAGGCGCAGGCCGACGGGATGCGGCTCGCCTACGTGACAAACAACGCGTTCCGGACACCCGCTGCGGTCGCCGCACTGCTCCAGGGCATGGACGCCCCCGCCGATGCCGGCGACATCGTGACCTCGGCGCAGGCAGCGGCCCGGCTTCTGGCCGAACGGCTCCCGGCTGCCGCTCCGGTCCTGGTTATCGGCGGTGCGGGGCTGCGGGCCGCCGTGCGCGAGCGAGGGCTGCGTCCGGTGAGCACGGCGGCCGACAAGCCGGCGGCGGTCGTGCAGGGGTACGCGCCGGGGATCAGCTACTCCGCGCTGGCCGAAGGGTCCTTGGCCGTCCAGGCCGGCGCCGTCTTCGTCGCCTCCAACGCGGACCTGACGATCCCTTCCGTTCGCGGACGGCAGCCGGGAAACGGGTCCCTGCTGCGGGTGATCGCGACGGCCACCGGCATCGAGCCCATTGTGGCCGGCAAACCGGAAGTTCCGCTGCACCGGGAATCGGTCCTGCGCACGGGGGCGAAACACCCGCTCGTGGTCGGCGACCGGCTAGATACCGACATCTTGGGCGCGCATCGCGTCGGTGCCGACAGCCTGCTCGTGCTGACCGGCGTGACAGGGCCGGCCGAGGCAGTTCTAGCTCCTCCGGACCAGCGTCCCACCTACATCGCCGATAACCTCGCCGGGCTCCTCCAACCCCATCCGGAGGTAACCCGCACCCGGGACGGCGGCTACACATGTGGCGGCTGGGCGGCCCGCTGGGCCGGTGACCAGCTGGAACTCGACGGGTCCGGTGAGCGCATCAACGGGCTGCGCGCCCTGTGCGCGGCCACCTGGTCTCGCCAGACGCCCCTCCGCCCCGCCGACAGCGCGTCCCGCGAATCGGTAACCGCCGCCGTGCAGCGCCTCTAGCGCTCTTCATCCCCCGCCAGGCGCTCTCTCCACCCCGCCAGGCACTCCCTCCAACCCCCGCCGGACAGCAGACGGTCAGCTCCAACCGTGGCGGTTTGTCCAGCGTTGCCGTAGTGCGTCCGCGGCGGATCTGCGGCATCCCCTCCTGCCAGAAGGCGGTAACCGGATGATCGCGTGTGTTCTTGCCCCCTCCCGGGCTCAGGCGCACATTTCGGGATGATAATGCTCTCCCGCGACAGGTTGATCGCGCAGCCGCCGCCGGCCGACAGCCGCCGTACCGGGGCAAACTGGACGTCCAGCGGCCGTTCTCGATTACCGTGTGTACTTACACCCCTGATGAGGGGTGTAAGTACACACGATCATTCGTATAACCTCTCCTGGCGGCACGAGATGCGGTCAATCCGCGCGGCGAGCCCGGCGGCCTCTTGTAGTTACCATCCCGTTATTGAGCCAGAACCCCTCCCAGGGGTGTAAGTACACGCACTAACCGGGGCCAGCCGCCGGGCGCCCGTTCTGGCCGGTATGACACCCGGGACCAGCACAAGCCGCACCCGTCTCATGGAATACCGCTCGCCGCCGCCGCGTACCTGATCCCGATATTTCCGACATCGCCATGGGTAGGCTCAGGTATGCACGGGGCGGGGCGCTGGACGGGACGGGCTGCGCGGGGCGCGGGACGGGGGGACGCCGAGGCGGGAAAGGGCACGCGAGCGCGTGGGGGCCGCTATAGTTGGCGGCGTGCCGGGACGTGCTTTCCACCAGGGCGGCGGAGCCGCTGAGGTGATGTGCGCGTACTGCACGTGCTGTTCGTGTTGTCGGTAACAACGCTATTACTCGTTGCTACCGACCGCGAAAGGTTTTTCCGTTGAATCTGGACATGTCCGCCGCTCCTGAGATCGCGCTGCTCGCCGTGCCCCCGCTGCCGGGCGCAGTCGCGCCCCGGACGACGCTCGGCGGGCTGGCCCGCGAACTGAGGCTCATCGCCAGCCGACCGGAACGTTGGTGGGGAGCGGTCAGGTATCACACTGATAGTTCTGAGAATATCGCTCTTGGTGTTTGTGATGTTGCTGCCTGGGTGGGGGTGCTGGCTCCAGGAGACCCTGGGCTCTACTGCGCATGCGACCTGATGATGCTAGTCGCGGGGGATGCCGTGGAAGAATCCGTGGCGGACGGGGGGTCAGTGACGACCGCGCTGCGAGCAGGGCAGGTCAGGGTGCACGGGCAGGGCCTGGTGCATCAGATCAGGGCCGCCTCAGCGGGGTTCGCGGTAACCCTGCACGTCTCCGGAAGCCCACAAGTTTGATCACTTACTGTATCTGATTGAATTCAAAATGCTATCGTGACGGCATGACAACCAGCAGCACCAAGGTGCGAGCCTCGCGCAGCGAGGAACTCGTCTATGCGATGGCCGGGATCGCGGACCTGACCGCGTGCCGTGTGGGAGGCGTGATACGACAGTTCCAGGGCTTGCTCGGCCGCTCCGACCTGGGGATGCTGGCCGGCGACGGCCGAGCCGACCTGCTGTCCCGCGGGGAACTGGCGTTCCGCCGCCGCTCCCACTCATCCGAAGCGCACCTGGAGACCCTGGCCCGCCGCGTCGTCGCGCAGCGCGGTGCCGACGCCGATGCGTGATCCGGAATCTGTCCGGGCCAGGGTTGATCGCGCGCTTGACGCCTTCCTGCGCGAGGAGACCGCGCGGCTGACCGCGATTCACGAGCAGCTCACTCCGGTCGCGCAGCAGATGCGTGTGGCGGTCGCGGACGGCAAGCGTCTGCGTGCGGCGTTCTGCTACTGGGGCTGGCGGGCGGCGGGCCAGCCGGACAGCGACGCGATGATCCGGGCAGCGGCGGCCATGGAACTCGTCCACGCGGCCGCCATCGTGCATGACGACATCATCGACGGCAGCCCGGTACGCCGGAACGGGCCAACCGCTCATGTCGCGCTGCGCGGCGTGGTCGGCACCGAGGATTGCGAGCCTGGCGGGACGGCGCTGGCGATCGTGCTCGGGGACCTGCTGATCTCCTGGGCCGGGCAGATGTTCACCGGCTGCGGCCTGCCCGGGCCATTCCTGCGCCGGGCCCAGCCGCTGTGGGCGACACTGGCCACTGCCCTGGTGGCCGGCGAGTGCCTGGAGATAATCCGTACCGGCTCCCGCCCCAGCATGGCGGGCGCGCTCGAGATCGTCAGGTACAAGACGGCGAAGTACACCGTGGAGCACCCGTTGCACATCGGCGCGACACTTGGCGGGGCTCCCGAGCGCCTGCTCCACGTGTTCACCGACTACGGCATCCCGCTCGGGGAAGCCTTCCAGCTCCGGGACGACCTGCTCGGCGTGTTCGGAGACCCTTGGAAGACCGGCAAATCGAACCTGGACGACATCAGGGGCCGCAAGCCCACCGTTCTGCTCAGCGTCACCCTGTCGGCCGCCGAGGGCACGGACCGGAAGGAAATTGAACGGCTCCTCCGCGGCTGCGGCGTGAACGCCGACGACCTGCGGACCATCCAGGACATCATGGTGCGCACCGGAGCGCGCCAGCGTGTCGAATCGATGATCGCCGACCGGGCCGCCCGCGCAGCCGCGGCCATCGAGCGGGCACGCCTGCCGCCGATGGCAGCCGACGCGCTCAGGCACCTGGCATCGGCACTGACCACACGCGAGACCTGACGAACGGAGACGATTCGTGGACTACACGACCCGATCCATGGACGCGCTGCGGCTGCGCGGCGACGAATACGCTGACAGCACCGTAGACGCGCTATTCGCAAAGGGCGACGTCGAGCACTTCAACACGATCATGCGGTGGTTCGGCAGTTCCGGGCAGGACCTGCCGCCAGGAGTCCCCGAGGAGGCGCGGAGCTACCTGGAGTCGACCCGCATGCCGCCCGACTGGATCGACTGGGAGATCATCGACAGCGCACGGCAGTTCTTCATCGACAACAACGTGCACATCTCAACCGCGCTGGCGTTCGCGGCGATGCCGGCCGGCTACGCGGTGCCGCACGTGGCCAAGCTGCTGGGCACAACGCACTCGCTGGAGTACCCAGCCCGGCGGATGGCCGAGACCGGGCAGTTCACCGTGTACATGATGCGGCCCGACGCGTTCGAGTCGGGTGGCAGGTTCATCCCGGCCGTACAGAAAGTGCGGCTGCTGCACGCCTCGATCCGGCACCACCTGCGCCGCGAGGGTCTGTGGGACGAGGCCAGCCTGGGCGTGCCGAACTGCCAGGAAGACATGATCGGCGCGCTGATGGGGTTCTCCATCCAAGTGCTCGACGCGCTGTACCGGCTCGGCATCCGCATGTCCGCCAACGAGGCGGAGGCGTACTACTACACCTGGCGGGTCGTGGGCATCATGCTCGGCTGCGATGCCGGCGCGGTCCCGCCGGACACCGGCTCCGCGCGGGCGTTCTCCGATCTCTACATGGTCCGGCACATGGGACCGTCCGCCGAAGGTGCCCGCTTGACCAGGCAGCTCATCGAGATGTACCAGGGCGTGGTGCCCGGACGCACGCTCGACCCCATCGTGCCGGCCCTGATCCGCTACCTCATCGGGGACACGGTCGCCGACTGGCTGGAGGTTCCCCGCTCGTACTGGGACACGCTGGCCAAGCTCGCCCCGATCGCATTCGGGACCTGGGAGGCCGTTGAGGAAAGCGGGCCCGTCGGCAGGTGGGCCATGCAGCACATCGGCCAGATCGCATCCAGCCTGGAACTGACCGCGCTGACCAGCGGCCGGGTGATGCACTACGCGATCCCGGAACACCTCAAGAACGAATACGAGGTCAAGCGCATAGTCGCCGGCGCTAGCCGCTGGCGCCCGCCACCCGTGACGCTGCCCGTCTCCTGAGCCCGGATCGTGCTTGCGGTGCATGCAGGTCTCCAACGTCCCACTCCGTACAGGGTCACACGGTGAGACTACGGCACGACCTAAACTGCCGGTCAGCGCACGCGCGACGCATAATTGCGGGATGGACATCACCGATCTCGGTCACGATGTGTTTCAGATCGATACCCGGATGGCGGGCCACCAGGGGATCACCGCCGGCTACCTGATCCGCGGCTCACGGCCCTGCCTGGTGGAGACGGGGACGGCGCCGTCGGCGCCCGTGGTGCGTGCGGCGCTGGCCTCTCTCGGGGTCGGTTCCGTGGACCTCGCCTCGGTGGTGGTCACGCACATCCACCTCGATCATGCCGGCGGGGCGGGAGACATCGCGGCGATGTACCCGGCCGCGGAGATCGTCGTCCACCAGCGCGGAGCCCGGCACCTCGCCGATCCCAGCCGGCTGATGGCCGGTGCCCGCGCGGTGTACGGGGCGGCTCTGGACCGGCTGTTCGGCGAACTCCGGCCGGTTCCGGCGGAACGGATCCGCGCGCTCGATGACACCGGCTCGGTGGACCTCGGCGACTCCCGGCAACTGTCCAGCTACTACTCACCCGGGCACGCCAAGCACCACGTCGGCCTGCTCGACTCGGCAAGCGGCGACTTGTACGTCGGGGATGCGGCCGGCGTATACATCCCGGAGACCGGGGACCTGCGGCCCGCCACGCCACCGCCGGACTTCTCGCTGGAAACTGCTCTATCGTCGCTGCGGCTGTTCGCGTCGCTTGAGCCTTCGCGGCTGCTGTTCAGCCACTACGGGCCGGTGTCTTCGGTCGCGGAAGTCTTGGAACGGTCCGCGGAGGAGCTGAACCTGTGGGTAGAACACACGCGTGCTGCGCGGTCCGCCGGGCTCGACCTCGATCACGCCGTCGCGATGGTCGCCGAGCGGACAAAGGACCGCTATACGGCATTCGCGGATGACGCCAATCCCGAGCTGATCGCCAGATTCAACCGGATCAGCGATACCGCGACGAACGTGGCCGGCATCATGCACTGGTTCGACGAGAACTCGTTAGCGCGCGAGTGGCGTCTTGATGGCTTATCCCCGTTACGTTCGATGACGTTCCCGAGGCGCCCGGCACCTCCCCGCTCACGCCCGACGGTACCGTGGAGTGGCGAGGTGGCGAGCGCAGTCGCCGGCCCTATGCCTTCTCCTGATCGGGCTCGGCGTCCTCGTCGCTAAGGTCGTCCGGGGGGTCGTCGTCTTCGCGATCCTCCAGGTCCTCAAACTCGATGCCGTCGAGTTCGTCCAGACGGTCTGCGGCGTCCGTCAGACCGTCGGGGTCCGCAGCTACCGCGCGGGCGAACTCGCCCCTGGCCTCCTCTTCGCGCCCGGCGGCCAGCAACGCGTCGGCGTAAGCGTAAAACAGGCGTGCCGACCACGGACGGGTGCGGGCACCCTTGAGCTCGGGGACCTGCAGCACCACGACGGCAGCATCGGCGAGACCCTGATCACGCCGAATCCCGGACTCGACGATGAGCAGCTCGATCTGCGTCGCTCGGTCGAGCGAGTTCAAGTCGGCTTCGCGGATCAGCGCCAGCGCCCGCTCCGGACGGCCGAGCGCACGCTCGGAGTCGGCCATGACCGGTAGGTACTCGTCGTTGCCGGTCAGACGGCGGGCGGCGCGGAACTCGGCGAGCGCCTCGGCCCAGCGGCCGGTCCGGTATGCCGCTACGCCAACGGCTTCCCTGACGATGCCCACCCTGGCGGCCAGCCGGTGGGCCGCCCTGGTGTAGGCGTACGCGATTTCGGGGTCTTCGGTCGAGCCGGCAGCGACGAGGTACCGGGCGATGCTGTCGGCTAGATCGTTGGGCAGGCTGTTCAGCTGAGCCCTGGCAACTGGGTCGAGCTGGTCGGCGCGGACCGAATCGGGGACGGCCGGACCATGCGGCGTAGGCCGGTCCAGCCAGGGACCGCGACTACCGCCGCCGCGGTTTTCCACCTCACGCCGGTTTTCCACCGGATGCCGGCCTTCCGCCGGGCGCCGGCCTTCCACCGGGCGCGGAGTCTGAGGTCCACGCCGAGTCTGCGGACCACGACGTGCTTGGGTCGAGCTACCCGAAGGTGCCCGGGAACCGCGCGGGTCACCATGACGGCCTCCGCCAGAGGAGCTGTCGCCCCGATCCGGGTAGCGCGAATCCGATGACCCCCGGCCTGCGTACTGTGAGCGCTCGCCACCCGGCCGCTGACCTCCGGTCCTGGAACCGCCACGACGAACGGAACCCGCATCAACCCGCGGCCACGTCCTCCCCTCGCCGGCACGCGCGGCAGAGCGTGTGTCCTCGCCAGAGCGCTCCCTGTCGGGACGGCCGGCAGCGGGGCGGCCGGCAGCGGGGCGGGACGGGACACGGCCAGAACGCTCGGAGCGGCCGGAGCCGGAACGGTCCCGGTCACCAGCTCCGCCTGAGCCACCGTACGGCCGGGAGGAACGCGCCCCTGGACCGCCAGGTGATCGCGAAGCACCTGTCCTCGGCCGGAACTCAGCCCGCCCCTCGCTGCCATCGCGTGAGCCGCTATCAGCGCGAGGACCACCGGAGCGGCGAGACGCGCTATCGCCACGAGGACTACCCGAGCCCCGTGAGCCGCTGTCACTGCGATAACGATCGGAGCCGCGAGAAT
>Ga0335075_10007923_pt1 | contig 16317 bp, 16 predicted proteins | sample Lox_Sample_24_FD_206723 | JGI IMG/M metagenome (GOLD analysis project Ga0335075, IMG submission 206723) | Soil microbial communities from Loxahatchee National Wildlife Refuge, Florida, United States - Lox_Sample_2.4 | ecosystem: Environmental > Terrestrial > Soil > Wetlands | place: USA... | reverse complement strand
GGGCGCGCCCCCCGCCCCCCAACCCGCACAAACACTCTGCCTGGGGGGGCTTTTGGGTTGCGGACACCAAAAAACCCGCCCCCAGAAACCCTCGGCGCTCCGTTCCCCGCAGCCCGCAAGGTCGCTTCGGTCAGCCGAGGCCCAGGCTCTGGGCTCGCTCACGGGCTCTTGCGACCACCTCGGTGGCACCCTCGACCCGCCTGTTCTCCATCAGCACCCGTCCGTCGACCACCGTGGTTCTGACCACCGCGCCCGAAGCCGAATAGACCAGGCTTGAGGTGAGATCACCGAGCGCCAGCTCGTGCGAATCGCCGTCGAGCAGCAGGAAGTCGGCGGCCCCGCCGACCGTCAGCGGCGTGGGATCGCCGACCAGGTCCGAGCGCCGTCCGGTGGCGATCGCCCAGGCCTCGCACACCGGGATCGCCTCGGCGCTCGCGGAATGATGCCGCTGGAGCAGGGCGAAGACCTTCAGGTCGGCGAGCAGATCAAGGGAATTGTTCGAACCGGCCCCGTCCGTCCCGAGCGCCAGCCTGACCCCGGCCCGCCGCGCGGCGGGGTAGGGGAAGGCGTTGCCGACCGCAAGCTTCATGTTCGCCACCGGATTGGTGGCCACCGTGGCCCCGCGCGCGGCGATCAGCTCCAACTCCTCGTCATCGAGCCAAACACCGTGGGCGAGCACCGTCTCCGGGGTCACGAGACCGAGACTGTCCAGGTACCGCGCCGGACGCACACCGAACTGGGACAGGCAATCCTCGACCTCCGGTTCGGTCTCGGAAAGATGGATGTGGACCGGCAGCCCCATGTCCTTCGCCACCGAGAACGCGAACTCCAGGCTCTCGGTCGAGACCGTGTAGATCGAGTGGGGCGCCACCGCGGCCTCGATGCGCGGCCCGTACCCACCGAGCGACGCGAGCTGTCCGAGCAGCTCGTCGTTGCGGCCGGCGAGGTCGGAATCGGACTTCGGATCGATCATCGGCGGGCCGACGACGGCCCGGATCCCCGCATCACGTACCGCCCGGGCGACCGCGTCCGGCTGCCAGTACATGTCCCAGAACTTCGTGGTGCCGGTGCGGATCATCTCGAGGCAGGCGAGCCTCGTTCCCCAGTAGACATCCTCATCCTCCAACCTCGCCTCGACCGGCCAGATCGCCTCCTGAAGCCAGCGCATCAGCGGGAGATCGTCTCCGTGACCACGGAAGAGGGTCATCGCCGCGTGAGTGTGGCCGTTGATCAGCGGCGGGCTGAGGATCGCGCCGCCGGCGTCCAGCACCGCCTCTCCCGGGCGGGCCCGAACAGCGGGTCCGACCTCCGCCACAAGACCGCCCTCGGCCCTCAGGCCGGCGATCTCACCATCGATCAGGGCGTTCACCACACAGAGGTCGCCGCCGGTCTCAGACATCGGCCACCGCCCTACGCCGGTTCTGGCGGACGAACTCGATGCTGCCGAAGAACGGCGCGACACAGCCGAGCAGCACGATCGCGACCGCCAGCCGCAGGTTGATCACCCGGAAATGCACCGCCGCGATGCTGGTCAGCGACATGCCGATCCAGATCAGTCCATGCGACATTCCGAGGATGAAGGTGATCGGCTGCGGCCCGTCCAGCAGAAAGGCACAGACCAGCAGTCCGAGATAGACGACCGAATGAGTGAGGCTCACCACCTCCATCCGGTCGAACGTGACTATGCCGGTGAAGCGTTTGCCGAAGCGCTCCCTGAAGAGCGGGTCCTGACGCGTCATTCCGCGCCTTCGGCGCGGAAACGACGCGGCGAAACCCTAGGGAGTGTGGCCGGCGACCGATTCGAGCTGGGAGTTTGCGGAACGGGTGACACTGGTCCGCAAGCTTCTCACGCCGAACCGGGCGCGTGTCACTTCGGCGACCGCGAGCGTCGCCGCGGTCAAGGTGACGGTCAGGACATTGTCGGCGCCGAGCAACAGCGATCCGGAGAGGACGGCGGCGGCGACGAGCTTCGGTGTGCGGTCCGAGATGGCGACCTTCGCCACAGTGATGTTCTTCGTCTTTTCCATGACCACAAGGTAGGAGCAGCCGGGCCACGGCAGGTTGAAATTCTGTGAACGATCTCCCGGGGGCCGGGGTTCGGCTCAGCGAATCAGATTCTCGAGTTCGAGCATCGACCGTTCGAGGTCGGACTCGAGCTCGGCGGGAATGCCGGCCGCCTTCAGCGCGTCGATATCGGACCGCCACGACTCGGTCCGCCTGCCCGTCGAAAGCTTGGCCGGATCGGCCCCGGACTCGAGCATCGAGGTCATGTGCCGGATGCCGTCCAGCCGGTCGCAGGCGAAGACCAGTCTCGTCCGGACCCCGCCCTCGATCGCCCGCCGTCGCCGGTCGATCCGGCGCTCGTCACGGTCGGCGATCTCCGGATCGTCACTCAGGTCCACCACCAGACCGGCGATCACCGGACCGAAGGCACGATCAAGCTCGGCCGCGGTCACCTCGGTCTTCTCGATCGTGTCGTGAAGATAGGCTGCCGCGATCGTGTCCTCGTCACCGAAACGGGCCGCCTCGCGGGCGACACCCGCCGGATGGTCGATGAACGGGGCCTCGCCTCCGAACTTGCCCGGCGTGTCGGCGTGGGCCCGCTTCGCGAAGGCGAAAGCATGGGCCGTTCGGTGGAGAGGTGCGGCATCGGGTCGCCGGTCGGGATGGTCCCGGCTGACGAACCGTTCCGCGCCGAGGCGCAGCTGAGGATCGCCCAGGAGGGTGTTGAAACGCTCGGCCTCGATCTCCAGACCCCTCGCCAGGGGCTCCCCGAAGCCCCGCATCGCGGCTTCGAGGTCGGTGCGAAGGGCGGGCTGGGGCAGTGCCGCGATCCGGTGGGCCAGTTCAAGGGCTTCGTCCAGGCACTTGCCGCTGGGTGAGATCTGGTTGACGAGACCGATCCGGGCGGCCTCCTCGACACCGATCACCCGCCCGGTGATGATCAGCTCCAAGGCGGGCCCAAGCCCGACCAGGCGCGGCAGGCGCTGGGTGCCGCCATCGCCGAGCCCGACGTTCCAGCGCCGGCAGGTCACACCGAAGGAGGCGTGCTGGTCGGCGACCCGGATATGGGCGAAACAGGCCCACTCCAGGCCGCCGGCATAGGCAGCGCCGTTCACGGCGGCGATGATCGGCTTGTGGATGTCCGACCAGCGGGTCGGACCGATGTTGCCCTCGGCCGGGATCCTGGGATCGCCGCCGCCCGCCGGGTCGAACAGCGGCTCGGCCTCGGGGTCGTCCTGGAACATCGCGGCGACCGAGCGAAGGTCGGCGCCGGCACAGAACGAGTCGGTGCCGGCCCCGGTGATCACCAGGACGGTCGCATCGTCGTCGTCACAGAAGCGGGCCAGCGCCTCGAACAGGCCGCGGGCCTCGGCCGGCCCGATCGCGTTCATGCGATCCGGCCGGTTGATGGTCAGGACCTTGACGCCGTCCGGACCGTCGTCGTCCCAGAGAATCGTCTCCGGCAGGGCTTCCCGGGTCACTCGGCGGGGATCGTCGGTCCCGTCGCGCCGGTGATCGACGGCACGGTCTCGGGCAGGGTGGTGCCGGTGCCGGGCAGGGTCGTCCCGGTATCGGGGATCGCGCCCGGATCGATCGTGGTCGCACCGGTGGCCGCCTCAAGCGCCTCGATCCGGGACTCGAGCGCGGTGATCCGATCACCGTCACTGTTCTTCGTGATCGAGATGTACATCGCCGCCGCGCCGACACCCACCGCCAGGCAGGTCAGCACCAGGGCGATGATCGAACGTTTCTTCAGTGAGCGATCCAGCTCGTTCAGCCAGCCTCGCTGACCATCGAGACGGGTCGCCAGATCAGCCGGCTGGCGCGGCTGTCCGGGCTGGGCCGGCCGGGGCTGGCCGGGCTGCTGGGGACGCGGCTGCCCGGGCTGCGGCGGGCGCGGCCGGGGGGTCTGCTGTGAGGTCTGCGGAGGGCGTGGAGGGACCGCACCGGGTCTCGGTGGATTACTCATCCACGGCAATCTACTCGGCCCGGACTTTCGAAGTTCAATAACGTTCCCATTACAAGAATCGGCCCGAGTCTCCGCCCGAGACACTTTCCCCGGCCGACAATCGACCAAGGAGAACCACTCGCATGCCTGAAGCAGTGATTGTGGACACTGTCCGCACCCCGATCGGCCGTGCCTTCAAGGGCTCGCTCGCCTCGCTTCGCCCGGACGACACCGGTGCCTTCGTTATCGACCAGCTTCTGGAACGCAACCCCGGTGTGGATCCCGCCACCGTCGAAGAGGTTTTCTGCGGCGTCGGCATGCCGCAGGGCAAGCAGGCCTACAACCTGGCACGCATCCTCGTCCTGCTCTCGGACAAGCTGACCCAGGCGACCACCGGCGTCACCGTCTCGCGCTACTGCGCCTCGAGCCTCGACGCGATCCGTCACGCCTCGAACGCGGTCAAGAACGGCGAGGGTGACATCTACATCGCCGCCGGCGTCGAGTTCGTCAGCTCGTTCAACGAGCGCAGCGAGATCGCCGGATCCCGCGCGGCCGGACAGGAAGACCAGAGCGAATACCTGCTCGGCAACGACGGTCAGCCCAACGCGTACATCGACATGGGCATCACCGCCGTCAACGTCGCCAAGAAGTACGGCGTGAGCCGTGAAGCGATGGACGACTACGCGCTGCTCTCACAGCACCGTGCGGTCGCCTCCCAGGAGTCCGGATTCTTCGATCGCGAGATCGTTCCCGTGACCCTCGCCGACGGCACCGTCGTCAGCAAGGACGACGGCCCCCGCAAGGACGGCGGCGACATGCGCGAGAAGCTCGGCAGCCTGCCCGAAGCCTTCGGCGACGGCGGAGTCACCGCCGGCAACTCCTGCCCGCTGAACGACGGCGCCGCCGCCGTTCTGATCATGAGCGACACCAAGGCCAAGGAACTCGGCCTGACCCCGCGTGCCCGGATCGTCACGTCGGCCACCGCCGGCAACGAGCCCGAGCTGATGGGCGTCGCCCCGATCGAAGCGGTCAAGAAGCTGCTGGTCCGCGCCAACATGAAGATCGAGGACATCGACACCGTCGAGCTGAACGAGGCCTTCGCCGCGCAGGTGATCCCGATCTCGGAAGAGGTCGGTATCCCGATGGACAAGCTCAACACCCACGGTGGAGCGATCGCCCTCGGACATCCCTTCGGCATGACCGGTGCCCGCATCATGGGAACCCTGCTCAACGTCATGGAGACCGATGACCATCAGTTCGGCATCGAAACCATGTGCGTCGCCGGTGGTCAGGGTGAAGCCATGCTGGTGGAGCGTCTGTAGCTGTTGCGTGACTGCTGACGCAGCTGCGTCGAAAAGGGCCGCCCCGGTGGGGCGGCCCTTTTCTGTATTTGGGACGGTGGGCGAGCGGCGCCCGGGGCGCACCTATGCACCGCTGACCTTCGTCGGTCGCTCGCGGATTCGGGAACGCACTGAGGTGCGTCCCCTTCATCAGCTTCGCTCGCTCCTCGGCAGCGGAGCCTAGGAGCGCCCCGTGCACCACTCTTAGGTGGAATGAACGGCCGAGTCGCGGGTGTCTGGGGTGGGACGTGTGGCCGAGTCTCGGAGGGTTGGTGGTTGGGGTGGAGACGATCAGCACGCTATGTGCGTGCTGATAGTCTCCACCCTTGCGTGTGGGGCTCGGGGCGCCAGTTCGGTCCAGGCGTCTACGGCAGAGGGTCGGGTGCTGGGTCGCTTCGCTCCGCGCTTCGCGCGTGAGGCCCTTGGTTCTGGGGGAGATTTGGGTGCTATTTGCGCCCGGATCGCCCCCAGTTGGTTGAATCAGCCCTCGAAGAGATCCTCGAGGAAGCTGCGCTTGCTCTTCTTTTTCTTCTTGTAGTCGCCGTGACCGCGATCGTCCCGGTACTGCTGCTGGGGCGGTGGGGCCTGCTGTTGGGGCTGTCCGCCTCCGTAGTAGGCGGACTCGGCGCTGACCAGGCGTTCAAGTTCACCGCGGTCGAGGAACAGTCCTCCGCAGCCGGTGCACTGGTCGACCACGACTTCGTTTCGCTCGTAGGAGCGCATTTCGGAACCGCACTTGGGACAGATGAGGGAGTTTGACATCGCCGGAAAGTAGCAACCGAACTTAAGGGCTTTCTCATTTGCCCCGCGCCATCGGGGCCTCGACGGGGGCTACGAAGCCTGGTCGGCGATCAGGCGGGCGAGAGCCATCGATGAGGTCGCGGCGGGGGAGGGTGCGTTTCGCACATGGATCGCGTTCTCGGTCCGTTCGATCAGGAAGTCCTCGATCAGCCCGCCGTCCCGGCCGAGCGCCTGAGCCCGCACCCCGGCGGGCCCCGGGAGCACGTCGTCGTCCCGAAGGCCGGGCACCATGCGGCGGGCCTCGGCCAGCAGCGACCTGGGACTCACCGAGTGGCGGATCTCCGTCACCGTCGTCCCGAGGTTGCGGCGGATCAGACGCCAGCTTCCGGGCCAGGTGACCGTCTCCCACAGGTCCCGCGGCCGGACCCGGGTCAGGCGGTAGGCGTCCCGGGCCGCGGCCATCATCGCGGTCGGGCCGATCAGGAGCGACCCGTCGAAGCCGCGGGTGAGATGGGCGCCCAGAAAGGGCAGTTCGGGATCGGGTGTGGGGTAGACATTGCCCCTGACCAGATCCTCCCGGCCCGGTTTCACCTTCAGGTAGCCACCCCTGATCGGCACGATCCGGGGTGCCGGGTCACCGCCCGCCATCCGGGCGAGCCGGTCGGACTGAAGGCCGGCGCAGAACACCGCCCGGTTCGCCGATACCGTGCCTCGGGATGTCTCTATCGCGAGACGGTCCGGCTTGGGTCCGCGTCCGGAGCGGATCGCAATGACCGGAGCCGAGGTGTGGATCGTGCCGCCGGCCCTTTCGACGTCACCGGCGAACGACCGGGCGACGAGGCCGAAATCGACGACCCCCGTGTTCGGTGAGTGGAGCGCGGAGATCCCCGTCGCGCCGGGCTCGATCTCGGTGATCGCGTCGCTCTCGATCCTGGTCAGTCCGGGCACGCCGTTGGCCCTGCCCCGACTCTCCAGCCGGTCGAGCCGTTCCAGCTCGGTCTCGTCGGTGGCGACGATCAGCTTGCCGCTCCGCCGCCAGGGGATCTCGCTCTGCTCGCAGTAGGCGATCAATTCCGCCGCGCCCTCGACACAGAGCTTCGCCCGCAGACTCCCGGGCTCGTAGTAGACGCCGGCGTGGATGACTCCGCTGGAATGCGTGGTCTGATGCGCCGCGAGACGGTTCTCGGCTTCGAGAAGCACGAGGGTGGCATCGGGGTGGCGGAACAGGAGCTCGCGGGCGACGGCGAGCCCGAGGATGCCGCCACCCACCACCGCGAAATCGGCCTGCGGTGGTGGGGGATCGGCGTGGCTCATCACCGGATTATCCCTGGCGATGAGCCGGGGCGAGGCGGGACCGCTCAGGCGGCCACTTCGGCTTCCTCCTGGTTCACCTGGCCGACCAGCTCTTCGAGCTCGGCGAGCAGGGCGGTCACTTCGTCGCGTGCCCCCTCGTCGGTGAGGGTGCCGTCGTCGCCGAGCTTCTCGTCGATCTTGCCGATCGCGACTTCGCGCTCGACGGTCGGCGTGCCGGTGATCGTGAACGCCTTGCGGATCTGCTGGCCGGCCCAGAGGGCCCCGAAGGGCATCGGGCTGGCCGAGATGATCGCCGCGGGCAGTCCGGCCAGGGCCGATTCGCCGTGCGGGCGGGAGCTCCAATCGATCGCGTTCTTGAGCGCACCCGGGGCGGAGGCGTTGTATTCCGGGGTGACGATCAGGACCGCGTCGCTGGCCTCGAGCTGCTCACGCAGGTCCTCGACCGCGGCCGGAACCGCGCCGTCCTCAAGATCCTGGTTGAACCCGGGGATCGTGTCGAGGCCGGTGTACTGCGTGACCTCCACCCCTTCCGGGGCGAGGCCGGCGGCGGCGGCCGCGAGACGGGATGAGAAGGAGTCCTTTCTCAGGCTTCCGTTGATGGCGAGGACCTTCATGATTACTCTCCCGACTTGACCGCTTCGACCGTGAGGACGATGCGGACCTTCTCGGCGACGACGGCGGCACCGGTCTCGAGGGCGGCGCCCCAGGAAATGCCGTAGTCGTTGCGGTTGACGATGCCATCGGCCTTGAGGCTGAGGACGGAGCTGCCGTCCATGCCGATGCCGGCCCCTTCGACCTCGACGTTCAGCACGACCGGATTGGTCACGCCGCGGAGGGTGAGGTCGCCGGTGACCTTGTAGTTCTCACCGTCGACGGCTTCGACGGAAGTTGACTTGAAGGTGCCCTGCGGATGGTTCTCGGCATCGAAGAAGTCGGGGCTGAGGAGGTGGCCTGTGAGCTGCTCTTCCGGAACCTTGACGCTGGCGATCTCGATCGAGCCGTCGATCTGCTCGATGCCGTTCTCGCCGACCGTCACGGTGCCGGCAAATCCGCCGAAGCTGCCGCGGAAGGTGGAGATGCCGAGGTGCTTGACCTCGAAGCCGACCTGGGTGTGAACCGTGTCCACTCCGTAGGCGCCGGTCTCGATGCGTACTGCCTGTTCTGTGGTGCTCATTTTGGATCCCTTCGAAACAAGTAGTTGTCTTAGAAATTGTTGCGTGCGCAACTGTTGTGGGAACACCATACCAAAATTAGTTGCGTTGTCAACTACATGCGTTACAATGTCTCCTATGGCACAAGCAACGACAACTCCCGACCGGACTTCACAGGTCGACGATCCGGCATACGTTTCGGCGTGGCAGGCGGTCAGGAACGCCCATCAGGCGGTCGTCGAGCGCATCGAGATCGCCCTTTCGGAAGCGAGCCTGCCGCCACTGGCCTGGTACGACGTGCTGGTGAAACTCGACTCATCGGCCGCGCCCGTGCGCCCCAAGGACATGCTCTGCCAGGTCAGCGTGACCAAGTCCGGACTGACCCGGCTGCTCGACCGGATCGAGAAGGCCGGCCTGGTTGAGCGCAGCTTCTGCTCATCGGACCGGCGCGGAACCTTCCTCTCGATCACCAAGGCCGGGCGCGAGACCCTCGCCGAGATGAAACCGATCCGCGACGGGGTGTTCCGCGAACACTTCGTCGAATCGCTCAGCCCCGAAGAAGCGGACCAGATCAGCGAGATGCTGGGCCGCGTGGCCGGTAGTGCCGTCGGCCACCTAGAGGACCACGGAGACTGCGAAGTCTGAACAAGGAATCCGGATTGACATCCCACAGCTCAACGAGTTGAGGATGCGGGGCGGAAGCCAATCCGGATTTCGACCCGGCGTGCTACCTCTCCAAGGGGGGAGCGTCCTCTTCGGCTTCGGCCGGCGCCTCCCAGCTCTGGATGATCGGCAGGCGCCACATCAGGGCCGCCGCCGCCAGGGCGATCGCCGCGGCAAGCAGCGCGATGAACCACTGGTCGGCGCTCATCATCGACATCTCGAAGAACTCGCGCAGCGGATTGACCGCGAGGATGCCGGCGAACAGGGCGCCCAGCCCCGCGATCATCGCCAGCATGTAGCTCTGGATCGCGATGTGCTCCCGTCCCGGGCCGCGCTCGAGCAGCAGGATGAAACAGAGGCCGAGCACGATCAGGGTCGTGGTCGCCGCCGTCCGCCCCTCCAGCAGGTCGCCGCCGAAGACCTGGTCGACCAGGAAGAAAGAGAGGATCGAGCCGAGTGCCGTCGCCAGCCCGGCCGGCACGGCGAAAGCGCCGAGTGAGCGCAGCAGCCGACCGCGGTAGAGCGGACCGTCGGAGGGGGCCAGGGCCAGCACGAAGGACGGGATGCCGATCGTGAGGAAAGCGGCCAGGGTCAGATGGCGCGGCAGGAACGGGAAGGCGAACCCGGGCACCGAGACCAGCAGGATCAGGGCGGCCGCGTAGACCGACTTGGTCAGGTAGAGCCGCCCGAGACGGTGGATGTTGCGGGCGATGCGACGGCCCTCGGCGATCGCCTCGGGCAGGCGGCCGAACTCGTCTTCGAGCAGGACCACGTCGGCGACGCTCTTGGTCACCTGGCTGCCCGAACCCATTGCGACCGCCATGCGGGCGCTCTTCAGCGCGGGCACGTCGTTGACACCGTCGCCGATCATCGCCGTGTAGCAGCCGGACTCGGACAGGGCCGTGACCAGGGCCTTCTTCTGCTCGGGCCGGATCCGGCAGAAGATCGTGTTCGCCTTCGCCTGCTCGGCCAATGTCTCGGGATCCTCGGAAAGCTCGGTGCCTTCGATCACGCCCGCCTCGTCGGGAATGCCGACCGCGCGCGCGACCGAGGTCACGGTGGCCTTCGCGTCGCCCGAGATCAGCTTCAGATCCACTTCCTCGCTGCGCATCAGCTCCAGCGTCTCGGTCACGCCCGGCCGCAGGTTCTCCTCGAGCACCACCAGAGCGACCGGCTCGAGACCCTGCGGATGGCCGGCCGTGCCGTCTGCGGGCAGCGGCTGGCTGGTCTGGCTGAGCGCGACCACCCGGCGACCCGACGCCGTTTCCGCCTCCAGCCGGGCACTCATGGTCTCGTTCAGGGTGAGCGCCCCGGACTGGATCATGAGATCGGGGGCTCCGAGGACGAGACTCTGGCGCCCGGTGCCGTCGTCGAAGGTCAGGCCGCTCCACTTCCAGTCGGAGGAGAAGGGCACCTCGTCGACGACCGGCTCGGCCTCACCGGGAAACTCCTCGGCGATCGCCTCCATCGTGCGGTTGCGTTCGCCGACGCTGGCGGCGAACCGCCCGAGTTCGCGCTGGGCCAGTTTCGTGTCGGTCACATAGGCGGACTCGATTCCGACCAGGGTCAGGTTGCCGTCGGTCAGGGTGCCCGTCTTGTCGACGCAGATCGTGTCGACCGAAGCCAGTGACTCGGTCGCGCTCATCTGCTGGATCAGGGTCTGGCGTCTCGCGAGCTTGACCGCGGCCACGGCGAAGGTCACGCTCATCAGCAGGACGAGACCCTCGGGGATCAGGGTGATCAGTCCGGCGGTCGCGGTCTGTGCCGCCTCGACCAGCTCGACCTTGCGCACATACAGCGATCCGATCAGGAGGATCGCCAGCGGCACCAGCACCTGCGTGCAGGCGACGATCACCCGGTTGACCTCCTTCTCCAGCGGGGACGGAGGGTGACGGAAGGCCTTGGCTTCGCCGGCGATCTGTCCGGCGTAGCTTTCGTCGCGCACCGCTGTCGCCTCGTAGAAGCCCGATCCGGAGATCACGAAAGCGCTCGAGAGGACCTCGTCGCCGGCCTCCTTGGCGATGCCGTCGGATTCGCCGGTCAGCATCGATTCGTCGAGGGTGAGCCCCCGCGAGGAGATCACCCGGCCATCGGCCACCAGCTGATCGCCGGGTTCGATCCTCACCGCGTCGCCGGGCACGATCTCGTCGGCGAGCAGCTCGATCTCCTGTCCGTCGCGGATCACCCCGGCCCGGGGGGCGACCAGGACCGCGAGCCGGTCCAGGGTCTCCTTGGCCTTCAGTTCCTGCCGGATGCCGATGTACGAGTTGACGATCGCGATCAGGCCGAAGATCGCGTCGGCGTAGAGGCCGAGCGACATGATCAGGATGAAGAAGACCCCGATGATCGCGTTGAAGAGGGTGAAGACGTTGCCGGCGATGATGCTCGACGTCGACCGGGAGGAGTGCGGCTCGGCCGGTCCGAGCTGCTTCAGGCGCTGCGCGGCCTCGCTGCTGGTGAGCCCCATTTCGGGGAGGACGCGTGTCTCGGTGTCGGCCACGGCTGGATTGTTACCTGTTCGGTGGACGTCTGGTCAGCGGTGCCATCCCGACAACCAAAGTGGCACAAAACAGAAATTTGTTCAACCACGATAGGGTTGCGCCATGTCGCTAAAGCTCGGGTTGTATCTCGGTTATTGGGGGATCGGTCCCCAGGGTGATGACGCGTTGGAGGCGGTCAGGTTCGCCGAAGACGTCGGTTACGAATCAGTCTGGGTGGCGGAGTCCTACGGATCCGACGCGGTCTCGGTCCTGGCCTGGCTGGCCGGACAGACCGAGAAGATCAACCTAGGTGCCGCGATCATGCAGGTGCCCGCCCGCCCACCGGCCGCCGCCGCCATGGCCGGAGCGACCATCGACAAGCTCTCCCACGGGCGCTTCCTGTTCGGATTCGGCCCGTCGGGACCGCAGGTCTCCGAGGGCTGGTACGGCGTTCCGTACTCGAAGCCATGGGGCCGGACCAAGGAATACGTCCAGGTCGTGCGCGAGATCATCGCCCGCAAGGAGAAGGTCAACCATCAGGGCGAGCACTACCAGCTGCCCCTGCCCGACGGCCAGGGCAAGCCGTTGAAGCTCAACTTCCGTCCCGAACGCGACTACATCCCGATCTTCCTCGGGGCCATCGGGCGCAAATCGGTCGAGATCGCGGCCGAGGTCGCCGACGGCTGGATCCCGATCTTCTTCGACGTCGACAAGTTCGAGGACGCCTGGGGCGAGCACATCGAGACAGGTCTGAAAAAGGGTGGCCGCCAGCGCTCCGACCTGGAGATCTCACCCTCGGTCCAGGTCGCGATCGACGGCGACCTCGAAGCCGCCCGGAACATGGTCCGCATGGGTCTCGTCCTCTACTTCGGCGGCATGGGTTCGCGCAAGACCAACTTCTATGTCGATCTCGCCCACCGTTTCGGATACGGCGAGATCGCCGACGAGGTCCAGGTCAAGTTCCAGGCCGGCGACAAGGAAGCTGCCTTCCAGGCCTGCTCCGACGAGGTCGTCAACGCGGTTTCACTGATCGGGACCGAGGCCGAGGTAGCGGAACGCCTCCAGCGATTCCGGGCCAACGGAATCGACCGTCTGATCGCGACTCCGGTCCATCCGGAGATCCCGCAGATGAAGCACACGGTCGAGCGGCTCGCCGCTTTGACCGGCGACGAACCATCCTGAGTCCCGTTTGTCATAGGCTGGCGCGGCCTTGTCCATGAAAATCGGAGTCCCAAAAGAAACCGCCGTTGGGGAACGCCGGGTCGCCCTGGTTCCCGACGCTGTCCGCACACTCGCCAAGCGCGAAGGTGTCGACATCGTGATCGAAACCGGAGCCGGTGCTGAAGCCGGTCATCCCGACACGCAGTACAGCGAGGCGGGAGCGACCGTCGGATCACTGGCCGACGTGCTCGGCGCCGACGTCGTGCTGAGCGTCGCGGCCCCGTCCGCCGAAGAGATCTCCGGCCTGAAATCGGGTCAGACTCTGATCAGCCACCTTTCGCCGTGGACCGCGGCCGAGTCGAACAACGCGCTCGCCGCCGCCGGTGTGACCGCTTTCGCCATGGAGGCGATCCCGCGCACCACCCGCGCCCAGGCGATGGACGCACTTTCCTCGCAGGCCACCGCCGCCGGATACTCGGCGACGATGATCGCCTCGCGTGAATCGGGCCGGTTCTGGAGCATGCTCACCACCGCCGCCGGAACGATCCGGCCGGCCAAGGTGCTTGTGCTCGGTGCCGGTGTCGCCGGATTGCAGGCGATCGCCACCGCCAAGCGCCTCGGAGCGATCGTCACCGGTTTCGACATCCGCCGCGCGGCCTGGGAGCAGATCGCTTCGCTCGGCGGCCGCCCGCTGGAACTCGAGTTCATCCCCGACGCCGAGGGCGAGGGCGGATACGCCCGGCCCCTGACCGAGGAGGAGAACGAACAGGTCCGGGTGGCACTGGCCGAGAACGCCGCCCGCCAGGACGTGATCATCACCACCGCCGCGATCCCCGGGCGGGCCGCGCCGATCCTGATCACCGCCGACGCCGTCGCCAACATGGCCCCCGGCTCCGTGATCGTCGATCTCGCCGCCGAGACCGGCGGCAACTGCGAACTGACCAAGGCCGGTGAGATCGTCGAAGTGAACGGCGTGAAGATCGTCGGACCGACCAACCTCGCCTCCGACCTGCCGGGTCACGCCTCGCAGCTCTACGCCAAGAACCTCGAGAACCTGCTCGGACTGATGATCACCGACGAGGGCGAACTCGAACTGAACTTCGAAGACGACATCATCGACGCCGCCTGCATCACCCATGAGGGCCAGGTGCGGGGCGAGAGGACCGCGAAGTAATGGATCTCGTAACTGAAATAACGATCCTCGTGCTGGCCGCGTTCGTCGGCTTCGAGGTGATCTCCAAGGTTCCGGCCACCCTCCACACGCCGCTGATGTCGCAGACCAACGCGATCCACGGCATCGTCGTGCTCGGCGGCCTGATCGTCGTCGGCTACGCCGACAGCACCCTCGACGAAGTGATCGGCTTCATCGCGATCGTGTTCGGAACGATCAACGTCGTCGGCGGCTTCATGGTCACCGACCGCATGCTCGAGATGTTCGGCACCAAAAAGAAGAAACCGGCGCCCGAAGCGGCGGTTGAGGACGAAAGCAAGTCATGACTCTCGCCGCGCTCGAAAACGGTTCGGCCACGGTCGGACTGCTCTACATAGTCGCCTTCTCGCTCTTCATCTACGGAATCAAGCTCGGCACCCACCCGACGACCGCCCGTCGCGGCAACTGGATCGCCGCGGTCGGCATGGGCGTCGCCGTGGTCACCACGCTGATGCTGAAAGGCATCGGCAACTGGGGCATCATCTTCGGCGGCATCCTGGTCGGCTCGGTGATCGGCGCGTTCGCGTCGAAGCGGGTCAAGATGACCGAGATGCCGCAGATGGTCGCGCTCTACAACGGGCTCGGCGGCGGCGCGATCGCCCTGATCGCGTGGTCCGAGTACCGGCATTGGGTGCATCAGGCGAACGAGCTCGAAGCCGTCCAAGCGGCCGCAAACGCGTTCGGCGGCGGCACGGTGTTCGAGAGCATCACCGCTTCCATCTCCCTGGAAGTGATGATCCCGACCCTGCTCGCGATGGTCATCGGCTCGATCTCGTTCTGGGGCTCGAACGTCGCCTTCGCCAAGCTTCAGGAACTGATCCCGAGCCAGCCGATGGGGCTGCCCGGACAGAAGATCATCAACGGGCTCCTGCTGCTCGTCCTGATCGCCGGCGGCATCTACCTCGGCGCCAACAACGATCTCGCGGACCTCAACCAGCCGGTCTTCATCGGCATGCTCGTCGTTGCCGCACTGCTCGGCACCATGGTCGTGATGCCGATCGGCGGCGCCGACATGCCCGTCGTGATCTCGTTGCTCAACGCCTTCACCGGCCTCTCCGCGGCCGCCGCCGGCATCGCGCTCGACAACACCGCGCTGATCGTCGCCGGCACCCTGGTCGGCTCATCCGGCACCATCCTCACACTCGAGATGGCGACCGCGATGAACCGGTCCGTGGCGAACATCCTCTTCGCCGGATTCGGCTCGCCCGCGGCCGGGGGCGGGGAACAGGAACAGCGCCCCTACCAGTCGATGGGAGCTCAGGACGCCGCGATCCAGCTCGCCTACGCCGACTCGGTCGTGATCGTGCCCGGATACGGCCTCGCCGTCGCCCAGGCCCAGCACGCGGTCCGTGAGATGGCCGACGAGCTCGAGAAGCGGGGAGTACGGGTCGAGTACGCGATCCATCCGGTCGCGGGACGCATGCCCGGCCACATGAACGTGCTGCTCGCCGAAGCCGACGTGCCCTACGACAAGCTGCGCGAAATGGACGACATCAACCCCGAACTGCCACAGACCGATGTCTGTGTCGTGATCGGAGCCAACGACGTCACCAACCCCGCCGCCAAGACCGACGAATCCAGCCCGATCTACGGCATGCCGATCATCGAAGCCGGAGAAGCCCAGCAGTGCCTCGTCCTGAAACGCTCGATGAGCCCCGGATTCGCCGGAATCGACAACGATCTCTTCTACAGCCCCAAGACCAACATGGTCTTCGGTGACGCTAAGGCGATCGTCAACGAAATAGTCAGCGAACTCGGCAGTCTTTAGCTGTTGCGTGGCTGCTGACGCAGCTGCGCCGAAAAGGGCCGCCCCGGTGGGGCGGCCCTTTTCTGTTGGTGGGACGGTGAGCGAGCGGCGCCCGGGACGCTCCTATGCAGGAACAAGGAATCCGGATCGCTTCACGATCCGGATTTCGAAGTGCAAGCTGAGCGGGTGGGCAAGAGTGTTGCCTGTAGGAGTGTTCTGGCTCGCTCAGGGGCACAAGGACAAGTCGCTTCGCCGGGTCGCTCCGGTCCTAGCCAGGCGAGCCTAGGAGCACCCCGTGCACCACTCTTAGGTGGAGTGAACGGCAGAGTCGCGCGGGATGGGTCGCTTCGCTCCGCGCTTGGCGCGTGGGCAAACCTTGAACTGGGGGCGATCCGGGAGCGAATATCTCCCGGATCGCCCCCAGTTGCCCCCGCGCCCGTCCCCCGGGGTGTTCTGGGTCGAATCCGATGGTTATTTGGTGTCCCATTCGACCCAGAATGGCTTGAGGGGTGGTCGGTTGGGGTGATGTACCGTTCGCTGTTCTGAATTTCTCCGTTC
>Ga0335075_10007921_pt1 | contig 16319 bp, 20 predicted proteins | sample Lox_Sample_24_FD_206723 | JGI IMG/M metagenome (GOLD analysis project Ga0335075, IMG submission 206723) | Soil microbial communities from Loxahatchee National Wildlife Refuge, Florida, United States - Lox_Sample_2.4 | ecosystem: Environmental > Terrestrial > Soil > Wetlands | place: USA... | reverse complement strand
TGAAGAAGCTTGGAATCGTCCGTCCCTAGTCGTGATCCTAGTCAAAAGGCGAAGGTCGTCGCCCACACAGACGATGAACTCGGTGTGCCCTACGCCGTACGCGTGTCGAGGAGCGTTCCTGCTCGACTTTTTATTGTTCCTTGTCGATATCGCCGACCACCGCCTGCGTTCGACAAGGATTTCTTCCGCCAGTCTGACTAGCGTCGCCGCCGCTGGAACGGTGACGCTACAATCACTTTAGAACCACACATAGCCAGTCAAAACATGGTCCGCTGCTCGGCGCAGCGTGGCTTCGGGATCCTCAATTAACCGTTATGGGCAAAGAGGAAACCTCCTTTGCAAGCGCTTGCTGTCACTGGTTGTTAGTTCAACGTATTTCAACTCCGTTGTAGCTTATTGGCCATCTTGTCGGCTAGAAGTTAGGAAGACAACAACTCTGCCGAATCGTCGGCTATTCGTTGAACTGACTCCCTGCGGGAACGAACTTTGTGTTGTTCCCGAATGACCGTCAAACTCGAACTCATTCTGGGGCAGAAGCGCGCTTCTCGTTGGGCTTAGCTTTCGAGCGAAAAGCAGATGCCCCAAGTTATTGTAAAGAAACAAAAAGCGAAGGAAGCAACGGAAGGTTTAGAGGGGTCTCGGCGGCTTGCAAAGCAGGTGCTCTCCCAGCTGAGCTACACGCCCACAGCAACTGCCTAATTCTAAACAATTGCGCTCGCGAAAATCTACAAATGAGCACCTACCATGAAGGTAAGTTGGTCACAAGTGTTCTTGTAGTTGATCTCACTTGTAAACCTACAGCGTTCGAGGCAATGCGGGTGCTACACAATCGCATCGAGGGGGGCGCCTCATTCCGTCTCATGAAGCGTCTCACCCCCCCGTTGTCCGAGGAGCGAATCCTCCAAAATCCGACCAGATTCCGTTCTGACACAAGGGTTTTAGTCACATTTGTCTGGGTTCCTGTATTGGTCTACGGCTTGAACCAGACCGGTGAAGAGCGCGCCTCAAAGAATGGGATCAGCGCACGAAACCTAACTCAGTTAATTGTCATCAAATGACTTGCCACATTGAATACACGGGTGTCCCGAAAATGCGTAAGAGGCACAGCACGAGGTCATGATGTCGAAACACAACCGATATTCTTTCGTTCCTCTGGAGTTCGAGCGCATGTCGCTCGAAGAGCAGCTTTCCCGGGGTCGCGAGTTCGAATTACGCATGCGCGGCAGACGTTCGGTGCGCCAGTTTTCCCCGCAAACCGTCCCTCGTGAACTGATCGAGATCGCACTTCGGGTTGCGTCCCTGGCTCCCTCCGGCGCAAACCAGCAGCCCTGGAGGTTTGTGGCGATTTCTGATGCGGATGTAAAACGAAGAATTCGGGTCGCGGCGGAAGCTGAAGAGAAAGAAAACTATGAGCGGCGGTTTCCGCAGGAGTGGCTGGACGCTCTCGCCCCACTGGAGACAGATTGGCACAAGGAGTTTCTAGAGATTGCGCCGTGGCTGATTGTCATTTTCCGGCAGGATTATGGAGTCGCAAGCGACGGCGATGGCAATGAGCAAAAGACGAAGCATTACTACGTGCAAGAGTCCGTCGGCATAGCTTGCGGCTTTTTGATTGCAGTTCTGCATTGGATGGGATTGGCTACACTAACGCACACGCCCAGCCCGATGGGATTCTTGAGGGAGATTCTGGGGCGTCTGCCCAGCGAAAAGCCATTTCTGTTGCTACCTGTCGGATTCCCTGCGGAAGGGGCTGAAGTTCCTGATATCACCAAGAGGCCGCTACAAGAGACAGCTGATTTTCTTGGAGGTTAACGGCGCAACAGCAGGCAGGACACGCTGCATTATCGGAATGCCCGAACCATGCGGGACGAATCGAGGATAATTTCATGTCAGTTCCGTACCTGAAAGAAGCCGCCGCAAAGGATGACGTTGAGAAAATTGTTCGATTTGTTCGACTGCATCTGGGCGATGGCAATGAAAATGTAGGAAAGGAAGAGATCGACCGGTCTTGGGCGGAAGCTACGAAAGTTTTGCTGCGTTACGAACCATTGGATCGCGAGTTTATCAGCCACGTGTTGGAGAAGGACGAATCCACCCTGGCGCTGCTTTTTTACCATCTGCACTTCTATTTCATTCGCAAATCGGGAAGGTGGATTCATGACGGCAGCCGATAAGACCACCGCGCCCGCCGTGGACCCCCGAGAAGCTGGGACGCAACTACGGCCTGGCCTGTGGCACACGATCAATGAACGTTATCCCGGTTCAATGATTCGTAAGGAAAGCTTCGTACCCCAAGCCCACATGGTAAGGCCGTTGCAACAGGCCAGGATTTCACTTGTCAGTTCGTGCGGCGCGCATCGCAAGGCCGATGCACCTCTGGATGTCTGCCATCCATTTGGCGATTTTCGGTTCCTCCGGGTGCCGTCCACGTCGCGGCACGACGACCTGATTATCCATCAACTGAAATACCCACATGATGATGCCGACCTGGATATAAATGTGATTTTTCCTATCGAAAGGCTTCAAGAACTCCACGAAGAAGGCCGGATCGGTTCCTTGACGGGCAATTTTTTCAGCTTTATTGGCTACAACATGGATCCCGCGAGATTTGAAGAGACCGTCGCACGGGGGATTGCGGAAGCCGTGGTGCAAGAAGAAAAGGCTGATTGCGCTCTACTCGCCCCTGCCTGACCGATCTGCCATCAGTCCGTGGGACTGATTCAAAGAGCGATTGAAGAGCGCGGCGTGCCTACTGTGTCGGTAACGGTGGCTCGTGACGTGACCGAAGCTGTGAAAGTGCCGCGCGCTGTATTTGTCCCATGGCCCATGGGGCATCACTTTGGCGTACCCTTTCACCGAAATTTGCAGCGGCGAATAGTGCTATCGGCTCTTGGTCTGTTGGAGACGGCGGATGAGCCCGGCACAATCCTGGACCTTCCGATCAAGTGGGCCGAAGTCCGGAGAGAGGCCAAGGTGCTGACCGAGCAGGGTCAAAGGCTCTAATCGTCCTGGCGTAAGACGATTCCAGAGGACCGGAAGGATTACCCCGGCAGAGACCTAAATATCACTCGGCACTAACTATCCTTGGTGAATTCCGAGAAATGATTGGAACTTGCGGATGTAGCGCATTCCGCGGTCGTTCGTTCTCGCGTCTCAGCCGACCAAACCGATGCGGCTTGCCCACTGCTGATTTCGATGTGCAGCGCTCAGAGCTTGCGCACCTCGAAATGGAAAAGATCAGGCCGGGAGTAATGACCGGATACATCCAGGGTCATGACCTCGCGGTCAATTTGCTTGAAATTGAGGTCTGCCATGATGAGTTCTTCGCGATCAAAGACAGGCTCAACCACATAAGCGGCATCCGGACCAATCACTGCGCTTCCCCCGCGCTCGACCCATTCCCCTTGCTCGACCAGCTTCGACGAAACGGGCGCCAGCTCACGCGGCAAGTCCTTAATCCGCATCAGCAAGCCGGCCGCGAGGACAAAACAGCGGCCCTCAAAGGCGTAGTGACGACTGGCCAACTGATGCACGTCGTTCACCGTTGGCCAGGCGGCGATGTGAATCTGCTCTCCAGCATCGTGCATTGCCATGCGTGCCAGGGGCATCCAATGCTCCCAGCAAATCAATCCACCGACACGTCCCGCGGATGTAGAAACCGCCTGAAGCCCGCGCGCATTCCCTTGACCCCAGATGAGGCGTTCGTTGAAGGTCGGGACCAATTTGCGATGCAGGTTTACGACACGGCCTTCCTCCGAAATCGTGAGCAGCGTGTTGTAGAGCGTTCCGTTTCCCGGCCCCGCGTCAAGTCTCTCGTTGAGGCCGATGACGATAGAAATCCCACGGTCCCTCGCGACGCCCCGAAGTGCGTCGATCTCCGGACCAGGCACGCGAACGCTGTTCGCTCTCAGTCGCGCAAAAACATCTTTTGTGTAGGAGCTGCCCCAAAGTACGGCGCCCGAGCAAACGTCAAGCCATGCGGGGTAGTCTGGAAGCCACGCCTCTGCAAAAACGACTAATCTCGCGTCCTGTCTGGCCCCTCGATTGATCAGTTCCAGGGCCTTTTCCAGGCTCGCCTCCAGATCTAGATATACTGGCGCGGCCTGTGCGATGGCTACGCGAACAGGATTTCTTGAATCATTTGCATTGACGTGGTTTGTCATTGATTCACCGGACTTCTTCTTGACGACGGTCTTCACAGAAGGCCGTACCACGGAGCATCGGGCAAATGGTCTGCCGTGGGCTGGAGCTTTTCGATTTCTGCGTGCGCAACTTGACTATGACGATACGCACGCTTCGCGCAGGGCCCGAAGTATAGTGCCGGCATATCTTTCGCACTCCCCACGGCTGGAAATCTTCTTGGATAATAAGGCGATAGCCCGTTGGATTACGCTCCAGGTGGAGGTGGCGGATTTGGGTATCTCTCATCTGGCTGCCTTGAACTCCTTCCTTAAGTGACGTCCTGTATAACTGCTCAACGTCCAGGTCGAATTCGGGGTGGGAGATGATCAAACAGTCGGGTCTTGGAAGATTTCGACGCACCAGGGCGAACCTGGTGCCAGCAGAGCGAGCGGGGCTTTGCGTAGAAGTCGAGGTCGATGAAAACATAAGCCCTACGGGTTTTCGTTCCGGCCGTCCCTGGCGCTCGATCATGGAGAATTCTAGGGTTTCTATGATCCATAAAATCCATTTTCACACCCCGGTCGTATATTTAAGTGGGACAGCTGCCGGTAGAGCAACCGGTCAGAGTGCAAGCCCTGACGGCCTGCGAACTATTTTGAAATCATTTCACATCCCCGAAGTCTTACCTGAGATGCAGAGCTTGTTTTGCTACGCGCTGCTTTCCGCGATGTGAAGACCCGACGAAGCTGGAGGCGAAATGAAAATTGCGACTGTGATCCTTTTGCTTGCGGCGAGTCTTGCGTTCGGTGCAAAACAAAAAGACGCATCTACAAAGACTGCGCCGACTCCTTCCATCGGCTTGGAAATCGGAACGCCGGCCCCGGCTTTTTCTCTGCGGGATCAGTTTGGACGTGAACAAACGAACCAGTCGCTAAAGGGTAGAAATGGCACTGTGATTTTGTTTTTCCGCTCAGCTGATTGGTGACCCTTTTGCAAAGGGCAGCTGGTGCAGCTGCAAGCCGCGAAGGCAAGATTCGAAGCACAAGGGTTGAAGCTCGCCGCGATCAGCTATGACAACGAAGCAATTCTGAAGGACTTCGCTCAGCGGCACAAAATCGACTTCCCCCTGCTGGCCAATCCCGACTCCGAAGTGATCCAGCAGTTTCGCGTGCTGAACGTGGAAGCCAAAGGGATGACCAAGGGGATGGCTTACCCAGGGTACTTCTACATTGACTCAAGCGGGATCATCCGCGACAAGTATTTTGAGGATAAGTACACAGATCGCTTCACGGCGAACAATGTGATCGGAAAGCTCTTTCCGGAACTGACTGAGGAAGTGAGCCAAACAATCGACGAGCCGCATCTGCGGCTGACACTCTCTCAATCGGATCTTACGGCATTCCCGGGTAGCCGTGTGACGCTAATGGCAGAAATCACGCTTCCTCCAAACGTGCATGTGTACTCTCCGGGAGTGCATGGATACAAGCCAATCCAACTAGACTTGGACACGTCCGGTGGATTCCAACCAGCGGCGCCGGCGGATTATCCTGCCCCAACCACGCTCTACCTTGAGGCAATCCAGGAAAAGGTCCCGGTATTCGAGGGCCGGTTCAAGATAACGCAGGACGTCATCGTCAACGCCTCCAAACTGAAGCTCTTGTATCCAGGGACGAGGCAGCTTTCGATCCAAGGAGACCTGAAGTATCAGGCTTGCGATAAGACGATTTGCTATCCCCCCACTTCAGTCCCTGTAAAGTGGGAATTGAAGGTTCTGCCGATTGACCTCAAACGGTCGCCTGACGCAATTCAGCATAAAGCGGATGACTCCGGATCCTGAGACTCAGAAGGGGGAAAACATGGGAGACGTAGTTTATGTGTCCAAATCACGCATCGAGCGCCGCCAGGGACCACTTCGCGTGGCTCACCTGCCGGGTGAACCGCAGCCGGTAATTTTCAGTGTCCATGGAGACATAGCCAAGCATTACAAAGTCGATCCCGCCAAGATTCAGGATTCGCATACGTCAACTATCGATTACGTTATCGCCGCGACTGCCGGTTGAATGATGGGAACGTTTGGAGGCGCGCTGGAAGCGCGCCAAATCGACGCCAGCAATGGAAAGTTGACTGCCGACGTGACCGGAGAAGTGGAGACGGAAGATGGCGTCCTGGTGATTCGCCGCATCCATGTAGCCATGCGCTTGACGGTGCCGGAAGCAAGCCGTGAGACCGTCGAGAGAACTCATGCGCGGTACGCCATGCACTGTCCTCTATACCGCACCTTGCACAAAGCCATCCAGCTCACATCGAGCTTCGAACTCGCACCTCCTCTTTGATGTTGCCATGAATCAACGATGCCGAGGCGACATGGCTAGAACTGGCGGGTTGACACAAGTGCTCTCCCGCAGATCCCCCGATATGGATTTTCTCTTTTGGCGAGGGATAGGAGAGATTTCAAACGGAGCTTCAGGTTTGCAGTCGACGAAGTCCACGCGGCAAATTTCAGCTTTTTAGGTTGCCCGCGCCTCCCGTCGAGCAGCCAGTTGGACGTCTTCCATGATGTTGTGTCGTTGACTCTCTCTCTCGCCGCAGCAGAAGAAATCACTCCGGGCACGCCCGAAGGTTTCAGTCCATGTTCAGTCTAATTCAAAAGGCTGGTTGTCCTGCATGGAGTCTCGTAAGCTACAGTAGATGCAGCACTTAGTGGATCGGGTATGTTTCTTGCAAAGCGGGTACCCCACAGATGAACTACACGCCCATTCGGCACGGAGACATTCTCGATGCAACGACCTTTGTGCCCAGGTGTAATTGGTGCCGCGAGCGACATTTTGCGGATTTAATCGTTAATCAGGAGTTACACAAGGGCCGCCCTAAACTTTGCATTTTGTGAATCGGGAGCGCCCTGCCTGATGTACCCTACATCTAATTTTTGTGTTCCGATGAGTGATGCCCGAGGCAAATTAGCCCGGAGGTGCAACCATGAGCGAATCATCTGATCTGCGGATGAAGCGAATTCCACTCAGCCTGGGAGCCGGCAATATACCCGCACTCGGCTTCGGCACATTAATTCCCGACGCAGCCGAGACGATTACTGCGACTAGAGATGCGCTGGAAGCCGGATTTCGGCACTTCGATTGCGCGGAACGTTACAAGAACGAGCGCGAGGTCGGCCAGGCCCTGCAGGAAGGGCTCGCGGCTGGAAGACTCGCGCGTGACGACATTTTTGTTACCACAAAATTGTGGAACACCAATCACCGGCCCGAGCGAGTCGAACCGGCGTTTGAAGCAAGTCTTGAGAAACTGCGGCTCAACTATCTGGATCTCTATCTCATTCACACCCCGTTTGCATTTCGACCCGGCGACGACCAGGACCCGCGGGATCAAAACGGAAATGTAATTTACGACCAGGATGTGACTTTGCTCGACACTTGGAGGGCAATGGAAACTCTTGTGGACCGCGGCAAGTGCGGGGCCATCGGTCTTTCAGACATCGGTTTGGACGACCTAAAGCCTCTCTATGAAGCAGCGAGAATCAAGCCCGCCGTAGTGCAAGTGGAATCACATCCTTACCTGCCGGAAACCGAGCTACTTGGGTACTGCAAAGAGAAAGGCATTGTGTTTTTAGCTTTCGCGCCGTTGGGCCACGGAATGAAGCCTGGGCTGATCGAAGAGCCTGTCATTACGGGAATCGCGGCGCGGGTTGGAAAGACGGCGGCACAAGTGCTGCTGGCGTGGGCGGTGCAGCGCGGTACGGCTGCGCTCACCACGCCCAAGTCTGCGGCGCGCGCGAAAGAAAATTTCGACATATCGCCGCTTCCGGAAGACGCAATGGATGAAATCAATCGAATTCATACCAGACAGCGCCTGAATCCCGTGGTGAGCACCGGCGTTCCAGGGTTCATTCCTAAAGCCAAATCAACTACACAAGGCAAATAGAGTCTAGAAGGTGAAGAGAGATGGAAGCCAAACCTCAGCCAGGGCGGTCTGTGCACGAGGAAAGAATCCGTGCGGCATTGGATCAGCATTGGGCGGCATCGGATGCCAACGATCTTGAAGCGGAGCACAATATCTATGACGAGGGCGCAATACTGGATTACCCGCAGTCAGGTGAACGAACTCCCGGTCGACGCAACATTCAGAATCAACGCGCCAGTCAGCCGAGCAAAAAGCGGTTTGCTGTCCAACGGATCATTGGTAGCGGTGATCTTTGGATAACCGAACTCATTCTGACCTACAACGACAAGCCCACCTACACCGTGAGCATCATGGAGTTTTGTGATGGCAAGGTCGTCCACGAAACGCAATATTTCGCGGACCCCTTTGACGCACCGGCCTGGCGAAAGCAATGGGTTCAGCAGATCACATGATCTCGCACTAATGATGCTTCTCAGGTTCATCTCTCGAGAAGCTAACTCCAAGGATTAGCACGACGTCCCTTCGACGATATGAAGATTCATGCGGGAGGAATCCTAACGGCATGGCGCGATTGCTATCGGTGAACGTTGGGCTTCCGCGCGACATTGAGTGGAAAGGGCGCACTGTGCACACAGCAGTCTGGAAGAATCCTGTGCGTGGCCGGTGTCGTGTCGGCAAGCTGAATCTCGATGGAGATGGTCAAGGAGACTTAGCAGGTCACGGGGGCGAGCACCGAGCTGTCTTCGTTTATCAGATTGAGTCATATCGATATTGGCGGGAGCAATTGAAGAGGAATGATTTCGTTTACGGACAGTTCGGCGAGAACTTTACGGTAGAAGGACTGGCTGACGATGCCGTGTGCATCGGCGACAGATTTCAAATCGGCAGCGCACTTTTTGATGTCACGCAACCGCGCGTGACATGCTTTCGCGTGGGGATCCGGATGAGCGAGCCGCGGATGCCGGCATTGCTGACATCCAGCGGCCGCCCGGGATTTTATTTCCGCGTTCTGCGTGAAGGTGAAGTGGGCGCCGGAGACGAAATCGTGAAGGTGGGAGAGTCAGAAGAGCGCATGACTGTCGCGGAGATCAACGCGCTGCTCTATTTGCCCGAGCACGGGCGCGACCGCCTGGAGCGCGCGTTGCGGATCAGGGCGCTTTCGCACGGATGGCGCAGCTCGTTCGAAGCGCTGCTACAGAGCCAGCAAAATGGAGCGTCACCGGGAAACGCGGGACTGGCGCCAGCCGAAGCGGCCCATCCGGCCGCTCCAGGATTTCAGCCGCTCCGCGTGACGTCAATCGATCGCGAGTCCGCGGACGTTCTCTCATTTACCATGCAAAGTCCTGACGGGCATGCGCTCCCAACAGCTCTACCGGGTCAGTACGTCGTTGTGCGTCTTAAGCCCGCGGCCGGCGGCGCAACGCTTTTTCGCAGCTACTCGCTCTCGGGCCCACTCTCCACGGAGCGTTATCGAATCAGCGTGAAGATCGAGCCGAACGGAACTGGAGGGAACTATTTGCAGGAACATCTCCGCGTGGGCGACTGGCTCGACGTAAGCTCGCCGCGCGGGAACTTCGTTCTGCAACTGGGAGGACGGCCGATCATTCTGCTAAGCGCCGGGATTGGTGCAACGCCCGTTCTGGCAATGCTGCACGCTCTCTCGGCGGAGCGCTCGACGCGTCAGGTGATCTGGCTGCACTCCGCGCGTGATGGGCAGCATCATCCGTTTGTGGGTGAAGTCCGGAGCCTGCTGCGCGAGCTAACGAATGCCCGCAGCTACGTTTGTTACACCAGACCGGACTCCATAGACAAAGCGGGTAAGGATTTCAACGCAACGGGCCGCTTCTCGCGATTTGTCTTTGACGAACTCGGACTGCCGCGAGACTCGGATGTCTACCTTTGCGGGCCAACCCAATTCATGGCAGATATGAAAGAGGTGCTCACGGCCTTAGACGTGGCGCCAGGCCACATTCACATCGAGATATTTAACGGTGGCGAGTCTATGACCCCTGGGATCGTGGGCGCAATGAGGCGAGCTCCGCATCCGCCGAGCGACGAGGTAAACACTGGTCCGTTGGTATCGTTCGCACGCAGTGGGGTTTCCGCACACTGGAACGCGTCGCAATACGCATGCATCCTGGAAATGGCCGAGGCGTGTGATGTCCCTGTCCGTTGGGCTTGCCGAACCGGTGTTTGTCATAACTGTGAAAGTGGCCTGGTTTCGGGGGCAGTCGTCTACGGGCCGGAGCCACTCGACAAGCCAGCCGACGGGAATCTCCTGGTCTGCTGTTCACAGCCAGCTGGCGATGTCGTCATCAATTTGTGAAGCTACAGCGTCTGGATTCACAGCGAGGAAGGGCGCGCTCTCTAAGAAGAGCGACTATCTTGCAATCGCGCGGAGAAGGATGCCTGCCAATCCACCGCCGATCAGCGGCCCGAGCACGGGCACGATCGCATAGCCCCAATCCGATCCACCCTTGCCGGCGATCGGAAGAACAGCGTGTGCTAGGCGGGGGCCAAAATCACGAGCGGGATTAATTGCGTAGCCGGTCGTGCCGCCTAACGAGAGCCCGATTCCCCAAACCAGCGCTGCCACCAGGTAGGGCCCCAATCCCGCCGCGGGGCCGGAGGTGGCTACGGCCTTCGAGTAGATCGCTCCGACGACAAACACCAGAACAAATGTCCCGACGATTTCGCTGACTAGGTTTGCGGCAAACTGGCGAATCGCCGGTGCGGTGCAGAAGCACGTACGCTTCAGCCCTGCGTCGGGCGTCACCTTCCAGTGCGGCAAAAAATGAATCCAGACAAGGACAGCTCCAAGGAAAGCGCCTGCGGTTTGGGCAACAAGATATGGCCCAAACTTGCCGAAATGGCCTGTAGATACGGCGAAACCAATCGTTACGGCCGGATTGAGGTGAGCATCGCTGCTGCCACAAGCGATGGAGACAAACACACCAGCCATGACCGCGAATGCCCATCCGCTGGTGATGACCATCCATCCGCCGCCCTCTGCCTTCGAGCGCTTGAGCAGCACATTCGCGACGACACCGTTGCCAAGCAAAATGAGCACAAGCGTCCCCATGAACTCGCCAAAGCATTTCGCAAGCATGCGGTTCCCTTCTTTCTTTTCGGGGTTCTGCTACTAGAATCAAACGGCCCAATCAAAGGAGCGAGTGACAGCCCGTTTCCACAGCGTGTACATCTCCTCGCGTTTCCCTTTTTCCATGTTCGGCTGCCAGGTTCGGTCCACTGCCCAATTCGCCCGCAGGTCTTTCAAATCCTTGAAAAAGCCGATGGCTAGTCCAGCCGCGTACGCCGAGCCCAAGGCGGTCGTCGCATCCTTGGTCACCGGGCGAACCACTGGTCGGTTAAGAATGTCCGCCTGAAACTGCATCAGAAGTTCGTCAGTGACCATGCCGCCATCCGTTCGGAGAACATCCAGCTCAATCCCAGAGTCCTTTTCCATTGCCTCGAGCACGTCGCGTGTCTGAAAGGCTGTCGCCTCCAGCACCGCGCGCGCGATGTGTCCTTTATTCGCGTAACGCGTCAGCCCGGTGATCACGCCACGGGCGCTGTCTTTCCAGTAGGGGGCGTACAGGCCGGAAAACGCAGGAACGAAATAAACGCCGCCGTTGTCATTTACCGTTCGTGCCAGCGGCTCGATGTCGGAACTCTTCGCAATCAATCCGAGGTTGTCGCGCAGCCATTGCACCAGAGCCCCAGTGATGGCGATGCTTCCTTCGAGCGCATAGTGCACCGGACCTTTGCTGAGCTTGTACGCCACGGTGGTCAGCAGTCCCGACTTCGAATCGACCTTGCGAGTTCCCGTATTCATCAGAAGGAAACACCCTGTCCCGTAAGTGCTTTTCGCTTCTCCAGCTTCGAAGCAGGTTTGACCTACTAGTGCGGCCTGCTGATCGCCCAAGATGCCGGCGATCGCAACATCCTTTATGGATTGTTCTTGGGCCAGTCCGTAGGTCTCGCTGCTGGATTTTATTTTGGGAAGTATGGCAGCCGGGATGCCGAAGGTATCGAGCATTTCCTTGTCCCAGGCGAGCGTTTCAAGATTCATCAGTTGCGTGCGGCTGGCGTTGGTGATGTCTGTAATGTGGATGCCGCCTTCGCATCCACCCGTCAGATGCCACACCAGGAATGTATCGATGTTCCCGAAAAGCACTTCGCCCGCTTCCGCAAGCTCACGAACACCTTTGACGTGCTCGAGGATCCATCGGATTTTTAGACCGCTAAAATAGGTCGTGAGTGGAAGTCCTGTCTTGCCACGGAAGCGATCCTGGCCGCCGTTCTTCGCCAGTTCGCTCACATAGTCCACGACGCGCGTGTCCTGCCACACCAGCGCATTCGCGACCGGCTTTCCCGTCCTCCGGTTCCAAACAATCGTCGTCTCCCTCTGGTTGGTAATTCCGATGGCTGCCAAGTCTTTTGGCTGGAGGTTTCCCTTCGCCATCGCCTCCGCAATCACCTCGCGTGTCCGCAGCCAGATTTCGCCTGGGTCGTGCTCCACCCAGCCCGGATTTGGATAGATCTGTTCATGTTCCTTCTGAGCCACGGCTTTTACCTGGCCTTTGCGGTCAAATACAATGAACCGCGTGCTCGTCGTTCCCTGATCGATCGCTCCAATATAGTCAGGCACAGTGCTCCTCCTGAGACAGATTCTCGGCCCTCGCTTCAATCTCCCTCGTCTCAACTGGCGGCAAACGGCCCCGACGTCGAGGAAGCAGCCCCCTGCTCGGGAAGTCCCGCGGACTTCAAGAGATAAGAGATTCTGCCGACATACATTTTGATCGCTTCGTCTGTTCCAGAACTCGGCCAGTTCAATTCCTGCGCCATCAAGGAACCGACCGCCGGGGCGGCTTCCATGGCATCGCGCCACGAATGAAATTGCATGCCAATCCGGCGCGCGAGCACGTCTTCGATCGTCGCTGCCAACTCCTGCCGGATGGCATACGTTACTTCCGCTCGGATTGCCGGATATTGCTTCACGATCTGTCCGAGGAGAGATTTGTCTTCATTGCTCAGCGAGAGAACGCTTTCAGCTGCGGTCCCGAATTTTGACGCCAAATGACGCGCAGTGGCCTCCGAGATGGGGTAGTCGCTCGCTAGTTTCTTCCAGTGGTCGTTCGTATAGCCTTCACCGCCGAAGAGGACATGGTTACGCGTCTGCGATTCCGCCCGCGCCTGCCCAAGCGATTGCTGCACGCGATCGATCGTGTCTTCCGCCATGGCGCGATGCGTGGTCCACTTGCCACCCATGATGCTGATCAGCCCGCTCGCCGGATCCATTTCGATCACGTCGTCCCTGGCGAGCCTTTTCGTCTCGCCGGCGCCTTCCAAGCCGACGAGCGGCCTCGCTCCGGCAAAACCACTCACGATGTCAGCGGGCGTGACGGCGCGTGCCAGATAGTGGTTCAGTTGACGCAACATGTATTCCACATCCCGCTCGGTCACCACAAGCTCTGCTTCCGGCGACACTTCTTCATCCGTAGTTCCGACGAGCAGGCGGCCTCCCCACGGCACCGCGAACAATACGCGTCCATCTTCCGTCTTTGGGACCAACAAAGCGTCCTCGGTGGGAAAGAGGTCGAGCGGCAGGAGAATGTGCGCTCCTTTGCTCGGCCTCATGCGTTTGTGCAGTGATGGCGTCGCCATCTGCCGGATGGAATCGGAGACCGGACCCGTCGCGTTGACGATGACGCTCGCTTCCGCGCCGAATTCACTCCGCATGAGCTGGTCGACGACGGTCACGCCAGAAAGTTTTCCACTCGCGTTTCTCTGGAAAGCCGTGACTCTTGCGTGATTCAGTGTGTTTCCGCCGGCTTTCACGAAGGTTTGTACCAGGGCGAGGTTGTAGCGGGCGTCGTCGAACTGTCCATCCGCGTAAGCAACCGAACCGATCAGGCCCTCTTGGTTCAGCCCGGGCATGCGCTTCAGAGTTTCGTCATGCGACAGATATTTGCTGTGAGAAATGCGTCCTGGTCCTGAAAGCCAATCGTAGATTTTCAGTCCGACGTCGAGATAACCGACGTCGACCCAGTGATAGGCCGGCACCAGGAACTCCAGAGTCCGCGTGAGATGCGGGGCGTTTTCCAGCATCCGGACGCGCTCGTGCAGCGCCCGCACGAGCACATGGTATTCCTTCAGATCCGCGCCCTTGATCGCCTCTTCGAGATAGCGCACGCCCCCGTGGATGATCTTGGTGGCTGCGCTCGAAGTGGCCCCAGCAAAGTCTCCGGCTTCGAGAAGGACTGTGCGAATTCCACGCAGCTGCGCGTCAAGAGCACAAGCAGCGCCTGTGGCGCCTCCTCCAATTACGCAGAGATCAAACTTTTGCCCAGAGATGTTTTTCAATTCTTGAGATCGGTCTCTCATGAATCTCCCGCATCAGAACGTAATTTCCCTGTGAATGCCGAACACAGGTGCATCGGAGAGCGCAGAATTGCCGCCGACATCCGCATAATACTGAAACGTCGGCTGGACGAGTCAACCTGTGTTACCTGAAAGGCATAGTTCAACTCGAAAGCCTTCTCCGAACCGAGGAGCGGACTGCCAATGGATTCCTCGAAATTCCGGAACGGATCGCTGATGTTGCTGTAGACGAAACCGATGCCAATCCGATCTTTGGAACGACGTGTAAACGGGGCATTGATGCGCGCACAGGCGGTGATCTGCATATTTTCCCGCGCTACGTCGCCTGGGCTATAGTCAAAACCGAGCGTCAAACGCGTCCGCAATTCGACCTGTCACCGGGATCGTAACCTGCTTGGCTCGCCACGCTGCAAAAACAGATAGTTTCCGCTGGTTTCGATGCTGTGAGGATCGCGAATTTGCCGCCGTTGTAGACACCGCCAAACTTGTATTCACCGGGTACGGCTTGACCGTCAAATAGCCGGCCTTGAAAAGAAAGTTCGGAAAGTTGAGGATTGCGGACGGAAATCGTGTGGGATCTTGCTGGTACGGGTTCCGGTTGCCGAAGTCAATTCGGACGCTCTTTCCGACTGGCGGACTTCCCCTGGGTGACATTGCATTTCTGGAACCGCCCCTGCCATTGGTACCTCGGTTCTATGTGCGTGGACCACAGTGTCCATCTACTCTGGCTCATAAACCGCTCAAAGTAGGACAGCTATGCTGAGAGCGCATTTACAAACCGTACCATTCGGTTGCGGTGATTCACGAATTCGGCGACCAGACACTCAGCCTGTTTCGATCACCAGCGACGGACATGGCGTGAAGGGCTCGGAAGTGCTTCAGATCCGCGATCTGACAATTCGCTATCTCTCGAAGACTGGAGAGCTATTCACTGCCGTCGAAGACTTGTCACTAGACATCGGTGTTGGCGAGAGCGTCGGACTGATGGGCGAGTCGGGCTGCGGCAAATCAACTGTTGCGCTTAGTGTGCTTGGCCTGCTCCCGAAAGACAAATGCGAAATCTCCGGCTCGGTCCAACTCGACGGGTCGAACCTTCTCGTTTTGGATGAATCCTCCTTGCAGAAGGTTCGCGGGGCTTCCATTTCTCTTATTCATCAGGAACCCTCCCTTGCATTGAGCCCCCTGATTCGAGTGGGCGAGCAGGTTGCCGAAGTGATCCACGCTCATCGGAAATGGAATTGGAAAGCATGCAGCGCCGAAGCCCGCGCGATACTCAGTCGAGTGGGCCTTCGAGAAACGGACAGAATCTTCTCCGCATATCCGCACCAATTGAGCGGAGGGCAATGCCAACGGGTGGTTCTCGCCCAAGCGCTCGCGTGCGGTCCGCGGCTATTGATTGCCGATGAGCCAACGGCACACCTTGACGCGCGCAGCCAGGCTGAATTTCTAGCCCAGCTAAAAGATTTGAAGGTACAAACCGGCATGTCGTTACTCTTGATAAGTCATACGCCGGAAGTTCAAGCGAGGCTTGCTGACCGTCTCCTGATCATGCGAGCGGGGCGGATTATTGAACAAGGGCACTATAGCGATCTCTGCTGCAGCGCGTCTCATCCGTACACACGTTCTCTGCTGCGCTCGACCTCCAGGGTGACGCCGTCCTGGGATAACACCTCTGCGGCACCTGCCGTGCAGGAGTTGGCGTAATGAATTCGCCGGAAATGGATTTTCTTCTTTCGGTGCGCGGGCTTACCAAGCAGTACGCGCAGAAGCGCCTTATCAGTGGCGCACATTTCACGGTGGAGGCGCTGCGAGGAGTAAATCTGAATGTGCCTCGAGGGGCCGCCATGGCGCTTGTGGGTGAATCCGGAGCGGGCAAATCCACGCTTGTCCGCTGCCTGGCG
>Ga0335075_10007920_pt1 | contig 16320 bp, 11 predicted proteins | sample Lox_Sample_24_FD_206723 | JGI IMG/M metagenome (GOLD analysis project Ga0335075, IMG submission 206723) | Soil microbial communities from Loxahatchee National Wildlife Refuge, Florida, United States - Lox_Sample_2.4 | ecosystem: Environmental > Terrestrial > Soil > Wetlands | place: USA... | reverse complement strand
CGACCCGCGGGCTCGGTTTGCCACTCCGGACCGGTTCCCGGATGCCGAGGAGGTGATCGCCGCGTGGCCCGAGGAGGCCGTCGCGCAGCTCGGTGGCGTCGACCCGGCGACCTCGATCGTCGTTCTCACCCACGATCCCAAGCTCGACGACGCAGCGCTGATGCTCGCGCTCGGCTCCCCGGCCCGGTTCATCGGCGCGATGGGATCGCGCCGTGCCCAGGCCAAGCGACGCGAGCGCCTGCTGGAGCTGGGAATCACCGATGACGAGTTCGATCGCATCTCGGCGCCGGTCGGTCTCGACCTCGGCGCGATCAGCCGCGAGGAGACGGCGCTCTCGATCCTGGCCGAGATCGTCGCGGCTCGCCACGGGCGCGACGGCGGCCGGCTCGCGGAGAGCAAGGGCCGGATCCATGAGGTGCCCGCTTGATCTGCGGGTTGATCCTCGCCGCCGGCGCCGGCACAAGGTTCGGCGAGCGGCCGAAGCTTCTGGCCGAGCTGGAGGGCCGTCCGATCCTGCAGTACGCGGTGGCGGCGCAGTGCAAGGTTTCGGAACTTGACCGGATCGCGGTGGTGGTGGGCGCCTTCGCCGAGGAGATCCTAGGGCGAGTCGATTTCATGCGCGCCGAGCCGGTCGTCTGCGAGCGCTGGGAGGAGGGCCAGTCACTGTCGCTCCGGCGCGGGATCGAATACCTGACCGACGGTCCGGAGGTCCGGAAAGTGATCGTCACGCTGGGCGATCAGCCGCGGATGACGCCGGAGCTGATCGCGCGCTTCGTCGGCGAGCCGCCCGGGACCCGTGCCGTCTATGGCGGCCGGCCGGGGCACCCCGTGGTGCTCGGGCCGGTGCAGATGAGGGCGATCGCGGCGCTGCGGGGCGACCGCGGCGCGCGGGATGTCCTGCAGGGCGGCCCTACGGTCGAATGCGGAGACTTGCGCGCGGCGCTCGACGTCGACACACCCGAAGACCTGGAGGCGATACGCCATGAAGCTAGAGCAGTCGTTTGAAGTTGACGCCCCGCTCGAGCGGGTGTGGCAGACGCTGATCGACGTCGAGCACGTCGCCCCGTGCCTGCCCGGCGCGGCCGTGACCGGACGCAACGACGACGGCAGCTACAACGGGACCTTCACGGTGAAGATCGGGCCGACCACCGCCTCCTACACCGGTCGGCTGGAGATGGAGAAAGTCGACGAGTCCTCCCACACCGCGACCATGCAGGCGCAGGGCACCGACAAGCGCGGTCAGGGAGGGGCAAAGGCCACGATCCTGTCGCGGCTCGCGCCGTCGGATGGACACGGAACCCGGGTTGAGGTCGTGACCGATTACCACATCACCGGGCGGCTGGCCCGGTTTGGGCGTGGCGGGATGATCGAGGACATCTCCGAGCGTCTGCTCCGGGAGTTCGCCAAGCGCCTCCAGAGCTCGCTGGCCTCGCAGCCGGAGGCGGCCGCGTCCGCTCCTGCCGCGTCCGCTCCTGGTGGGTCCGCTCCCGCGGAGTCGGTGGCGCCGGATCAGGCCACCCGGTTGACGCCGGTCCAGCCGGCAGCGGCCGCTTCCGATCAGCCCGCACCGGCTTCGGATCAGCCCGCACCGATGGCCCCGGATCAGCCGGCGCCGATGGCCCCGGGTCAGGCCACGAGACTGTCTCCGGTGCAGCCCGCGGCGGAGGCCGCTCAGTCGGAGAGCGGTGAGCCGGAGAGCGCTCAGCCGGAGGCCACTCAGCCGGAGAGCGCTGGGCCGGAGAGCGCTCAGCCGGAGAGCGCTGAGCCGGAGGCCGCTGAGCCGGCCCGCGAGGCCGACACGCAGATCTTGCCCACAACGGGAGTACCGCCGGCGCCGGAGTCGCCCGTTTCATCGGGCGGCGAGGAGGTGACGCCGCCACCACCGCCGCCACCGAGCCCGGGGCCGCCGCCCGTCGTCACGCCGCCACCGTCTCCCGCGACGGCACCGCCCCCGGTCGGTGGGCCGGCTCCGCAGCAGCAGATCGAGCCGAGCGAGCCGATGCAGGGGCTTTCCCTGGTCGGCGGCGTCGTGTGGGGGCGGGTCAAGCGCAACCCGGCCCCGGTAGCCGCTGCCGGCGTGGCGGTGGTGTTGCTGCTGGCGCGGTCGCGCCGGCGACGGCGACACGCCTAGCGCTGATCTGAGCCGGTCTCGCCACGGCCTGCTCCTAGGGGGGCGGGTCGCATGCATAACCTGACACGGCCTCGCGAGGGGTCCGCGGAATGTCGTGTGATGCATGTAATCGCGCCTCGTACGCAAATAATTTGCGTACGAGGTGCTAGCCGAGGGATGAACGGTCGACTGGCTCGTCGAAGCCGACCGCCGGGCGGACGGCCACCAGCCCGCTGGGATTGATCATCGGGTGCGTCAGGTAGTAGTGGCGGCGGATCTCGTCGAAGTCGACGGTTCCCGCCACGCCCGGCCACTGGTACAGGTCGCGGGCGTAGGGCCACAGGTGCTCGTACTCGATCAGCTTGCGCAGCGAGCACTTGAAGTGGATCTGGTAGACCGCGTCGAACCGCACGAGCGTGGTGAACAGCCGCCAGTCGGTCTCGACCGGCTCGGCGCCGAACAGGAACCGGCGCGCCGCAAGCCGCTCGTCGAGCTCGTCGAGCATCGCGAACAACGCGTGGACTTCTTGCTCGTAGACCTCCTGACGTCGCGAGAAACCGGCCTTGTAGACGGCGTTGTTGACGTTCTCGTAGATCCGGTCGTTGAGGGCCTCGATGTCGTCCCGAAGCGGCCCGGGGTACAGCTCGACCGGGTGCTCGGCGAGGGGTGCGAACACCGTCCCGAGCATGCGCAAGATGTCCGCCGACTCGTTGGAGACGATCACCCCGGACTCCTTGTCCCACAGGACGGGGACGGTGACCCGCGCCTCGTAAGCGGGGTCGGTGGCCGTGTACGCCTCGCTCAGGAACGCGAAGCCATTGACGTCGTCGACGTACCGGCCGCCGCTGAACGCCCAGCCGCGCTCGTCGCGGATCGGGTCGACGAACGAGATCCCGATCGCATCTTCGAGTCCCATCAGGCGCCGGGCGATGATCGTGCGGTGCGCCCACGGGCAGGCCCGGGCGACGTAAAGGTGGTAGCGGCGCGCGAGCGGCGGGAACTCCGCCCCGGCGTCAGCGGACACCCATCGCCGGAACTGGCTCTCCTGGCGTTGGAAGGAACCGTCGTCGGCGCTTTCGCGCCCGAGCGAGAAGGTCGAAGAGCTCACCCGTCCGAGCTTACTCACCGCCTCGCGTCGGTAGGCCGAGCGCGTGCCCTCTGTTGGCCGAGCGGGCGCCCTCGGTAGGCTGACGTGACATGAGCGCGGGCGCCACGCAGCAGGAGAAGGCCGAGCGCTTCCTGGCGCTGCACCGGAAGGGCGATCCGCTGCTGATGCCCAACGCCTGGGATCTCGGGTCGGCGGCACTGCTCGTCTCGCTCGGATTCAAGGCGCTGGCCACGACCAGCAGCGGCCACGCCGCGACGCTCGGCCGCCTGGACGGGGGCGTCACGCGCGACGAGGCGCTCGCGCACGCGGCGACCCTGTCCGAGGGGACGGAGGTTCCCGTCTCGGCCGATCTGGAGAACGGATTCGCCGACGATCCCGACGGCGTCGCGGGGACGATCGAGAAGGCTCTGGGCACCGGGTTGGCGGGCTGCTCGGTCGAGGACTATTCCGGCAGCCAGATCTATGAGCTCGCGCTGGCCCGGGAGCGCGTGGTGGCCGCGGCCGAGACCGCGCACTCGGGTCCCGTAAAGCTCGTGCTGACCGCCAGGGCCGAGAACCACATCCGCGGACGCGACGATCTGGCCGACACGATCGGCCGGCTGCAGGCCTACCAGGAGGCCGGCGCCGACGTGCTGTTCGCACCTGGGATCAAGCAGGCGGAAGACATCCGGCAGGTGGTGGAGTCGGTGGACCGGCCGGTGAGCGTTCTGGCCATGCCCGGCGTCCCGAGCACGGCCGAGCTCGCCAGGATCGGCGTGGCGCGGGTATCGGTCGGTGGCGCGTTTGCCTTCGCCGCGCTCGGCGGGCTCTACGACGCGGCCACGGAGCTGCGCGAGAAGGGCACCTACGGCTACCTGGAGCGCTCCGCGATCGGCGGGCGCGCCGCGCGCAACGCCTTCGGCCGATAACCGACGGCGCCGCCGTGGGGACATGCAGAAGCGCGCATCCTGGCGCCATGAGCCGGGGGGTGCGCGCTTCTTCATGTGGGGGATGCATAAGCGCGCACCCTGTTGGCCCGGGCCGCCGCGCGAGCGGTTTTGCAGGTGGCTGGGCGCTCGCGAGTCGCGTGTCCGAGGGCTAACCAACCCCGTCCGGACGGGGTCTCACGGCCCCACGGATGCCGAGCGAAGCGAGGCCCAAATGCGGCGTCAGGCAGCCGCGCGCAGGCTACGGAGCGGTGGCCGCTCGATCGGCTCGGCCGGCGCGAAGTCGGGCGGGTCGAGCGCGAACGTGGCGGGCAGCGGGCCTCGGAGCCTGCCCTCGCGCTCCAGGCGGAGCGCGACCGCGCCGAGCACGGCGTATGCCATCGGGCCGAGGTCCCGGAGCGGCTGGTGGGCGTTCTGGCGTACCTCGAGGTCGACCTGGGCGATCGCGTCGAGCCCCGCCACCGAGTACGCGTCGATCAGCAGCCCGATGTCGACGCCGTAGCCGGTGGCGAACGGTATGCGTTCGAGCAGCTCGCGCCGGGCCGCGATCTCACCCGCGAGCGGCTGGCGGATCGCGGCGAGCTCGGGGTAGAACATGTTCAGTAACGGCCTTGCGGTCAATTCGGTGACGCGGCCGCCGCCGTCGGGAAAGGTCGCCTCCCCGACACGGAAGGGACGGCGGTAGAAACCCTTGACGAACGAGATATCAGGGCGGGAGAGGACCGGGCCGAGTACGCCGCACGCGAAGTGGGCGCCGAACTGCTCGGAGTCGGCGTCGAGGAAGCACACCACCTCACCGGTCAGGACCGGCAGCGCCCGCCACATCGCGTCGCCCTTGCCCAGCACCGGTCCGAGCTCCGGCATGAGCTCGTCCTGGTCGTGGACCTCGGCGCCGAGGGCGCGCGCGATGTTCGCCGTCCCGTCGCTCGAGCGGTCGAGCACGACGATCTGATCGACGAGTCCGGCGTCGCGCAGCGGCAACAGCCGCTCGAGGATCGGCCCGATCGTGCGCGCCTCGTTACGTGCCGGCAGGCACACGGAGACGGTGCATTCGCGGTCGGCGGCAAGGCGCTCGGCCGGGAAGGCGTGGTGGTCGTAGGTGTTGGCGCGGTACCAGGACCGGGTGTGGACCGTCATCCGACCAAGAGCATGACAGCCGGGCCGCCTCGCCTCGCTCCAGAAAGACGATTGATAACCCGCTCAGGACGGGTATCCCTGCGCAGGATCGGGAGGCGACATCCAGAAAAACGGTCCTTCGATGTTCCGCCCTTCCCACCCGCCAGCCAGCGCAAGGCGACCCGATCGCCGGCCGAGCGCTGACGCCTTCCCGGTAATAGGATCGACCGTGGAGGTATAGACCGTGAAGCCGGTACTAAGGATTGCTGCTTACCGGCGGCTGGTGGCCGCCTACACCCTCAACGAGCTGGCGTTCATGGCCAGCTCGGTCGCGCTCACCCTGCTGATTTACGCGCGGACCGGCAGCGCGTTCGGGGCAACGGCGTTCTTCCTGTGCTCGCAGTTTGTGCCGGCGCTGCTCTCGCCGATGCTGGTCGCGCGTCTGGATCAGCGGCCGCTGCGCCCGACCCTGCCCGCGCTGTACTGGCTCGAGACCGCCATCTTCATCGTCCTGGCCGGTCTGGCGGGACACCGGTTCATGCTGGTCCCGGTGCTGGCGCTGACGGTTGTCAATGGCGTCATCGCGTTTGCGGCGCGATCCCTGGCCCGTGCCGCGACGGTCACCGTGACCTCCGCGAAGGGCCTGCTCCGGGAAGGGAACGCGGTGGCCAACGCCGGTTTCTCGATGGCGTTCCTGATCGGCCCAGGCGTTGGCGGGGCGGTGGTTGCCGCCGGCGGGACCAGTGAGGCCCTGCTCGGGACCGCCGTCCTGTTCGGGGTGATCGGCCTCATGCTCGCGACCGCGCGCGATCTGCCCCAGCCCTCGCCGACCCGCTCCCCGGCCCGGGGCCGCGTGAGCGCCGCCGTCGCGTACGTCCGCGAGCGGCCAACCCTCCGGGCGCTCATGCTCGTCCAGTCCTCGGGCATCCTGTTCTTCACGATCTCCGTTCCGGTCGAGGTCGTGTTCGTGCGAACATCGCTGGGCGCGAGCGCGGCCGGATACGGCGCATTGGTGTCGGCCTGGGGGGCAGGCGCGATGGCCGGCGCCGCGATCTACGCCCGCTACAACCGGCTTCCGTCGCGTGCCCTGATGGCGCTCGGGGCGGGTTCGCTCGGGCTCGGGTTCCTCGTCATGGCCGCCGCGCCCACGTTCGCCGTCGCGATCGCCGGCGGGGTGCTCGCCGGCATCGGCAACGGGGTCGAGAGCGTGGCCGGGCGCACCGCCGTCCAGGAGCTCACGGAGACGTCATGGATGGCGCTGATGATGAGCCTCCAGGAGTCGCTGTTCCAGTCGGTGCCGGGCCTCGGGATCCTGATCGGCGGGACGATCACCGCGCTCGGCAGCCCCCGCACGGCACTCGCGGTGGCGGGGCTGGGATCGTTGGCGGTGACGGGGGCCATCTGGGTCGTGCTCGCGAACCTGGGGGGTGGGCCTGTGCCGGCGAGCGGGGCCGCCGCGAACGGCTCCGAGCCGGTGGCGGCAACGGCCACCGATCCGGAGTTGGCGCCGGATGGAGCCGACCTCGCCGATCCGCGGCGCGAGCGGGCCCGCACCGCGGCGGTGCGCCATCAGTAGAGTCCGACCGCGGGTGCCGGCCGCTCGCGCCGGCATGCCCGCTTTTCCATCGTGCGCCGCGCCTGCATCGACATCGGTTCGAACACGACGCGGCTGCTGATCGCCGACTGCGACGGCGAGGGGCTGGTCGAGGTCCACCAGGACCGCTCCTTCACCCACGTGCGGCGGGGGCTTAGCCCCAAGGATGAGATCGAAGCCGAGAAGATCGCCGAGGTGGTCGCGGTGGTCGTCGCTCAGCTCGCGACCGCCCGTGCGCTCGGCGCGGCGGACGTCCGCTGCGTCGCGACCGCCGCGGTCAGGCAGGCGGCCAATCGCGACGTGCTGCTCGCCGCCGTCCGGCGCGCCTGCGGCCTCGAGGTCAGCGTGCTCTCCGCCGAGGAGGAGGCCCGGCTTGCGTTCAGCGGCGCCGCCCGGACGCTCGGCTACGTGCCCGGTGGGCCGCTCGGGGTGGTGGACGTCGGAGGCGGGTCGAGTGAGCTGGTCGTCGGGACGGCGCCCGACCGGGTGACCTGGTGCGCGTCGCTCGAGCTGGGCTCGGGCGATCTCGCCGACGACTGCTTGCGGTCCGATCCGCCCTCGGCCGAGGAGCTCGCGCGGGCGCGCGCCCGCGTGAGGGAGGTCCTGGACGGAGTGACGCCGCCGCCCGCGGCAAAGGTGGTGGCGGTCGGTGGCAGCGCCACGTCGCTTCGCCGGATCGCCGGGCCGAGGCTCGACGGCGCGGCCTTCGCGCGGGTGCTCGCGCTGCTGTCGGCCGAGTGCGCGGCCGGCCTGGCGCGCAGCTTCGCGCTCGACGCCGACCGGGTCCGCCTGCTGCCGGCCGGTTTGCTAATCCTGGAGGCTGCGGCGGAGCGCTTCGGCGCCCCGCTCGAGGTGGCACGAGGCGGGCTGCGCGAAGGACTCCTGCTGGAGGTACCGAGTGAATGACGAAGACGATCTCGTGAGCGAAGACGCTCCGCTGGACGAGCGGCCGCCACTGCCCGACCCGCCCCGGGGCGCGCATCCCCTGGAGCCGCCGATGCCGCCCCGGGAGGCGATCGCCGAGGTGCGAGTGCGGGCGCCGACTCGGGGCAACCGGCGGTTAGAGCGGTTCCTCGAGGCGGTCAACGCCGACGATCACGTCAAGGCGCTGTGGCACGTGTCGGCCGTGAACGCGTCCCGACGACTCGACATGAGCGACCACAGTTGGGTGCATATCCAGATCGTGCTCAACATCGGACTCCGCCTGGCACGCATCTTGTTCCGGCGCGGCGTCGTGCCGAGCGTGAAGGCCGACTATGGGATGTCCGCGCAGGATGCGGAGGTCGTGATCGCCGCCGGCTGCCTGTTCCATTGCGTGGGTATGTCGATCCACCGCAAGGATCACGAGCGTTACAGCCTGTTTCTGACCGCCGACAAGCTCGAGTCGCTGCTGGCCAGCGCCTACGAGGACCCGGAGCGGACGATCATCGTCTCCGAGGCCCTGCACGCGATCATCGGCCACCGCGCGGACGGCGCCCCGTTCACCGTGGAGGCTGGGATCGTGCGGATCGCCGACGCGCTCGACATGGCGCGCGGCCGGTCGCGGGTGCCGTTCGAGGCCGGCCGTCACAACATCCACTCGCTTTCCGCATACGCCATCGAGGAGGTCAAGATCTCACCGGGCGATGATCGCGCCGTGCGGGTGGAGATAGCGATGTCGAACAGCGCCGGCATCTACCAGGTCGACGAACTGCTCGCCGAGAAGCTTCACGGCTCGGGGTTGGAGCAGCACTTCGAGGTAGTCGCGCGAATCGACGCCGAGCAGGAGGAGCGCCTGATCGAGGTCTTCAGGATTTGAGGAGAGTCGGCGGCGCGTTGGAAGTACGATCTCCCGCCATGCGCCGCGTCCTGGTGATCACGATTGTCGCCGCGATGTGCCTGATCGCGGCCCCCGCGGCGTTTGCCACCACCGAGACCGCTCAGGCCGGAAACGTCACCGCCACGTTCACCTTCCAGGGAAAGTTCCCGGACTACACCGGCCAGACGCTCGAGATCGCCCAGGGTGGCACGGTGTTCTACGACGAGCCCGTGGTGTCGAACTTCTGCGGCGAGCTATGTGCGCCCGGCATCACCGGGAAGTCCGCGGTGGAGGTTGTTGACGTGGAGCACACGGGGCAGCCGGACGTCGTCCTCGATCTCTACAGCGGCGGGGCCCACTGCTGCACGATCGTCCAGATCTTCTCGTTCGACCCGGGCACGATGACCTACGTCAAGACCGAGCGGAACTTCGGTGATCCCGGGGTCCGGATCAGCGACCTGCGTCACAACGGACGCTTCGAGTTCGTCACCGCCGACGACTCGTTCGCCTATGAGTTCACGGACTACGCGGGCTCGGCCCTGCCGCTGGAGATCCTCTCATTCTCGAACCGCCACTTCACGAACGTGACGGACTCCTACCCCAGGCTCGTGGCCAAGGAGGCCGCGCTGTATCTGAAGTTCTTCAAGGAAGACGCGAGCACGCATTATCAGGACAGCGTCGGCTTGGCCGCCGCCTGGGCCGCCGACGAGGAGCGACTCGGGCACGGCAGCCTGGTCAAGACCTTCCTGGCTCAGCAGGCGTCGCAAGGTCACCTGAACAGCGCGCTGTATCCGCAGCAGAGCGGTCAGCGATTCGTCGCCAAGCTCCTGCGCTTCCTGCGTACGCACGGCTACATTCGCTGACTAGACGCCCGCTGCGGCGCGAGCGTCGTCCGGGTTCGGGTAGTGGACCATTTCGACGACCTTGCCGTCGCGGAACGTCGTCAGGTTCGCGACCAGCTCGGGCTCCTCGCCCTGGACCATTCGCCGCATGATCACGACGACCTTGTCACCGGCGTCGATCAGCTCCACGAGCTCGCCGGGCGGCCCGCCGCGGCGCATCCAGTTCTTGCGCATCCACCCGACCGTTTGCTTACGGTTTTGGCACCCGGAAGCGGGGTCTCCGGCGTGCCACTTCACGTCCGGATCGAGGATCTCACCGATCGCATCCACGTCTCCGCGCATGACGGCTTCGTATCCACGGCGCGCTAGCTCGACGTTGCTCTCGGTCATGGTCAGCTGATCGATTGTTTAACTCAGTCGGCGGCGCCTGGCGGCGGCGCCTTAGCCGCGCTCAGCATCCCGAACGCCCGGGGCACCTCCACTTGGCGCGGCGCGGTGTCGAGTTCGAGCGTGACCTCGACCCTTGGTCATCGTCGAGGACCACGGCGGCCGCGGGACCGCGTTTCTGCAGAGTCGTCTTGAACGTAAGGGCGCCCACGCCCCGAAGAGCTTAACCGCAGAGCATCGCCACAACGGCGGTGACGTCGTCGTATAGCTCGGGCGCCTCGGCTAGCCGAGCGACGATGTGCTCACAAAGAAGCCCCGGATCGTCTGGGCCGGAGCCCGCCGCGGACTCGAGGCGCTCCAGTCCGGCATCGAGCGACTCGCCCCGGCGCTCGATCAGCCCGTCGGTGTAGAGCACCAGGGCCGCCCCTCGATCGATGCTCTGGCTGAAGGTCTCGTAGACGACGTCCTCGACTCCCACCAGGCCGTTGCCGCCCTCGAGGTACACGCTCTCGCCGCCCGGCGGGCGCATCAGCGGTGGGGGATGCCCGCCGTTGGCCCAGGTGATGACGCCGCGCTCGGGGTCGATCACGGCGTAGACGATGGTGAACAGCTGCTCGTCGCCGAGAGCGAGCTGGTGCCGGTTGAGCAGCGTGATCGCGGTGCCCGGCGTCCGGTCCCCGCCCTCGGCGAGCGCGAACGCGCGCGTCAGGGTGCGGAGCTGCCCCATCGCCGAGGCGGCACGGATCCCCCGGCCGGTGACATCGCCGACCACGATGCCGAGCCGGCCCTCGGGCAGCTCGAAGGCGTCGTACCAGTCCCCGCCGACCTGCACGCCCAGGCCAGCCACCTCATACGAAGCGGCCAGCTCGATGCCGCGGACCTTGGGCAAGCTCTTCGGAATCAGGCCGCGCTGGAGCTCGACCGCGATTCGATGCTCCTCCTCGTGGAGCTGCGCGCGGCGGATGGCCAGCGCGGCACGATCCGCCGCGTCCTGGAGCAGCGACCGCTCGGTCGTGGTGAACACGCGGCCCGCCGGCAGCCCCAGGCGGAGGCGGCCGACCGGCGCCCCCTCGATCACGAGCGGCACCTCACGCCAGCGGTCCTCATCGACTGTCGACGCTTCGTTCGATCCGGCCTGCACGTCACCGGGGATCGCGCGCACTATCACCGGACGGTCGAGCTCTCCGGAGATCTGAACCTCTGCGACGTCGACCTCGAACAGCTCGGCCGCGCGCCTGGCCAGCTGGGGGAGCAGCTCGTCCAGGGCCAGCGTGTCCAGCGTCGAGGTGAGCGACTGGAGCTTGGAGAGGCGCTCGGCCAGACCCTCCGCCTGGACGCGCGCGGCCTGCTCGAGCAGGAGCTCCGCGCGATCCTGCTCGGCCCGGCGCCTGACAGTCAGATCTACCCACTGCGCCAGCAGCATCGGCTCGGCGATCTCGGTCGCCGCGATCGGGGAGGCGATCATCCCGACCCACACGTGGGAATCCCCGCTCGATCGCAGGCGCAGATCGAGCGCACCCTGGCCGCCGGCGGGTTCACGCTGGTGCCGGCTCATCTCCTCGAAGGCATCGAGCAACGCCGCCCGGTCCTCGTCATGGCAGAGGTCGGCGACGGCCATGCCCGTGAGCTGGCTCAAGTCGCTGCCGACGAGCTTGCCGAAGGCCGGGTTGGACCGAATGATCCGACCCTCCGCGTCGAGCACGGTCTTGCCGATCGGGGCGGCCTCGAACGCGCCGCTCAACAGAGCCTCGGAGCGCTTCAGCGCACGCCGGCTCGACTCGAGCTCGGTGAACACCATCACCTTGGAGCGCAACAGCTCGGGGTCGAACGGTTTGAGCACATAGTCGACGGCGCCCAGCCCGTACCCGCGCGCGATGTTCTCCACCTCGTCGCGCGCGGCGGTCAGGAACACGATCGGGACATCGCGCGTGCGGGCGCGCTGCTTGATCAGCTCGGCGGTCTCCAGGCCGTCGAGCCCGGGCATCCGTACGTCCAGCAGGATCATCGCGAAGTCCTGCTCGAGCAGCATCCGCAACGCGCCGTGCCCCGATCCCGCGGTGACCAGCGGGTAACCGAGGGGCTCAAGCACGGCCTCGAGGGTGCGCAGGTTTTCCGGCTGGTCGTCGACGAGCAGAATCGGCAGCGGCCTGACCGCTGTGAGGTCCGACATCGGCTCTGACGCGTCAGACCCGACGGTGGTGGATTGGGTCGATGAGGTTGTGTCTATGTCTAGGCGTCCAGCCACACGCGCATCATCGTTAGCAGCTGATCGACGTCCACGGGCTTGGTGATGTAGTCCGAAGCGCCCGCCGCGATCGCCTTCTCACGATCCCCCTTCATGGCCTTCGCGGTCAGGGAGATGATCGGCAGGTGCTCGAAGCGCGGCATCGAGCGGATCGCCGCCGCCGTCTCGTAGCCGTCCATCTCGGGCATCATGATGTCGAGGAGCACGACGTCGGTGTTGGGGTGCTGGTGCAGCCGCTCGATTCCCTCGCGGCCGTTCTCGGCGAACACCACTTTCATCCCGCGCTGCTCGAGCGTGGAGGTCAGCGCGAACACGTTGCGGATGTCGTCGTCAATCACGAGCACCTTGCGGCCGTGCAGTGGCGCATCTCCGGTGCGCAGATGACCCAGCAGCTCGCGCGTCTGCGATGGCAGCGTCGCCTCGGCGCGATGCAGGAACAGCGCCGCGCGATCGACCAACCGCTCCGGTGAATCGGCGATCATGATCACCGCCGATTTGGCCAGCGCGTCGAGCCGGGCGCGATCGGCCTTGCTCAGGCCGCCCGGCACGTAGGCGATCAGCGGCAGCTCCCGCAGCACCTCATCGGTGGCCGCCTCTCGAATCAGCGCGACCGTCTGCGACCGCGGCCGACCCACGGTGACCACGCCGAGGTCGAACGGCCCGCCGTGCAGCGCCTCGAGCGCATCCGCGGGCTCGATCCGCTCGAGCTCGATGTTCTCATCGCCGCCGAGGAGCTCCGCGATCTCGTCGGCCGCCCCGGCCTCGTCGGCGATCAGCGCGATCCGCCGCGCGGGGCCCCCGGCCAGCCGCTCGAGCCTGGATAGGGCGACTCGGAGCCCGTCCGGATCGACCGGATCGTCGATGAACGCCGCCGCGCCGGCACGCAGTCCGTCGACGCGGACGGCGCTGTCGCCGATCAGTGCGACCGGAAGGTGACGGGTATCGGGATGCTTCTTGAGTTGGCCGAGCACCGACTCGAACCGCGGCAGGTCGCCGGCCAGCAGGACCGCGCTCGGGCGGTGCTCGCGTGCCAGTCCCAGCGACGCCGTGGCCCGCCGGGCCACGATCGCCTTGCCGCCGTGCTCGCGCACCGCCTCAACCATCGCCTTGGCGCGCTCGGGCTTGGAGTCGATCACCAGCACGACCCGATCGCCGCGCTCGACCGCCTCGATCCCGTCGGCGAGTTGCTCCTCGACCACCAGCTCGGAGGCCGCTTCGATGAGCAGTTCGGCGGCGGCCGCCGCCGGGTCGGTGCGGGTGTCGAGCACCGCGTCGGAGACGCTCTCGAGCAGCGGAAGGTAGAGCGCGAACCGGCTGCCTTCCCCGACCGTCGAGTCGACCTGGATCTCGCCGCCCAGCAGCCGCGCGATCTCGCGCGAGATCGACAGGCCGAGGCCGGTGCCGCCGTACTTGCGCGAGGTTGTCCCGTCCGCCTGCTGGAACGCTTCGAAGATCAGGTTCAGCTTGTCGTCCGGGATGCCGACCCCGGTATCGGTGACCGAGAACGCGATCACGCGCTCAGCGGCGCGGAGCGCATCGTTACGCAGGCCGGTGCGATCCACGGGATAGCCGATCGACAGCGTGACGCCGCCGTCATGGGTGAACTTGAACGCGTTCGAGAGCAGGTTCTTGAGCACCTGACCCAGGCGCTGCTCGTCGGAGACGATCGACCCCGGCAGCGACGGGTCGATCTCGACTTTGAACGAGAGTCCCTTCTGCTCGGCAACGTGCCGGAAGGCGCGCTCGGCGTCCTGGTAGACCTCCGACAGCGCCAGCGGCGCCAGGTCCAGTTCCATGCGGCCGGCCTCGATCTTGGTCAGGTCGAGGATGTCGTTGATCAGCGACAGCAGGTCGTTGCCGGCCGAGTGGATCGTGCGCGCAAACTCGACCTCGCGGTCAGACAGCGTGTCGTCCTCGTTCTCGGCCAGCAGGCGGCTGAGGATCAGCATCGAGTTGAGCGGGGTGCGCAGCTCGTGCGACATGTTGGCCAGGAACTCCGACTTGTACTTGGAGGCCAGCGCGAGCTGCGCCGCCTTCTCCTCCAGGCCGCGTCGCGCCATCTCGATCTCGTCGTTCTTGATCTCGATGTCGCGGTTCTGCTCGGATAGCAGCCGCGCCTTCTCCTGGAGCTCGTCGTTGGTCTCGCGGAGTTCCTCGGACTGCTTCTGGAGCTCCTGGGTCAGGCCCTGCGACTGGGACAGCAGCTCCTCCGTGCGCATGTTGGCGCGGATCGTGTTGAGCACCACGCCGATCGTCTCGCCGATCCGGTCCAGGAAGTCCCGATGGGGCTCGGAGAAGGGTCGCATCGAGGCCAGTTCGATCACGCCCAGCACCTGATCCTCGAACAGCACCGGCATCACCAGGATGTCGGCCGGCATGGCCTCGCCCAGGCCGGATCCGATCGTTATGTAGCCGGGCGGAGCGTCGGCGATCGCGATCGTCTTGCGCTCGAACGCGGACTGTCCGACCAGCCCCTCACCGATCAGGAATCGGTCGCGCAGGTCGCTGCGCCGCGGGGTGTACCCGTACGAGGCGACCAGCACCAGCTCGGGCGACCCGTCCTGCGTCGGCTCGGCCAGGAAGAACCCGCCGTGCTGCGCGTTCACCATCGGCGTGACCTCGCTCATGATCAACTGGGTCACCGCCGCCAGGTCGCGCTGGCCCTGGAGAATCCCGGAGATGCTGGCCAGGTTCGTCTTGAGCCAGTCCTGCTCGGCGTTGCGCTGGGTCGTCTCGCGCAGGTTGGCGATCATCTGGTTGATGTTGTCCTTGAGCTCGGCCACCTCGCCCTGAGCCTCGACCGAGATCGACCGCGTCAGGTCGCCCTGGGTCACCGCCGTCGACACCTCGGCGATCGCGCGCAGCTGCGTGGTCAGGGTAACCGCCAGCTGGTTGACGTTCTCGGTCAGGCGCCGCCACGTCCCGGACACGCCCTCGACCTCGGCCTGGCCGCCGAGCTTGCCCTCGGTGCCGACCTCGCGAGCGACGCGGGTCACCTCGGCGGCGAAGCTCGACAGCTGGGCCACCATCCGGTTCAGCGTCTGCTTGAGCTCGAGGATCTCGCCGCGGGCGTCGACGGTGATCGTCTGGGTCATGTCGCCGTTGGCGACCGCGGTCGCGACCTGAGCGATGTTTCTCACCTGGTCGGTGAGGTTGCGGGCCATGAAGTTGACGTTGTCGGTCAGGTCCTTCCAGGTGCCGGCCACGCCGGTGACCTGCGCCTGTCCGCCAAGAATGCCCTCGGTGCCGACCTCGCGCGCGACGCGGGTCACCTCGGCGGCGAAGCTTCGGAGCTGATCCACCATCCGGTTGATCGTCTCGGCCAGCGCCGCGACCTCGCCCTTGGCGTCGACGTTGATCTTGCGGCTCAGGTCGCCGTTGGCCACCGCGGTGGTCACGTTGGCGATCGAGCGAACCTGGGTGGTCAGGTTTGACGCCATCTGGTTGACGTTCTCGGTCAGGCCCTTCCAGGTGCCGGACACGCCCTCGACCTCGGCCTGTCCGCCGAGCTCGCCCTCGGTGCCGACCTCACGGGCCACGCGGGTCACCTCGGCGGCGAAGCTCCGGAGCTGATCGACCATCGTGTTGATGGTCTCCTTGAGCTCGAGGATCTCGCCGCGGGCGTCCACGGTGATCTTCTTTGACAGGTCGCCCTGGGCCACCGCGGTGGTCACCTGGGCGACGTTTCTCACCTGGTCAGTCAGGTTCGAGGCCATGAAGTTCACGTTCTCGGTCAGGCCCTTCCAGGTCCCGCTGACGCCTTCAACCTTGGCCTGACCGCCGAGCTTGCCGTCCGTGCCGACCTCGCGTGCGACTCGCGTCACCTCATCGGCGAACGCGGACAGCTGGTCGACCATCGTGTTGACGGTCCGCTTGAGCTCGAGCACCTCGCCCTTCACGTCGACCGTGATCTTCTGGGAAAGGTCGCCGTTGGCGACCGCGGTCGTGACCTGGGCGATGTTGCGGACCTGGTCGGTGAGGTTGCGGGCCATGAAGTTGACGTTGTCGGTTAGGTCCTTCCAGGTGCCGGCCACGCCGGGGACCTGAGCCTGGCCGCCGAGGATGCCCTCGGTTCCCACTTCTCTTGCGACTCGGGTCACCTCGTCAGCGAAGGAGCGCAACTGATCGACCATCGTGTTGATCGTGTTCTTGAGCTCGAGGATCTCGCCCTTCACGTCCACGGTGATCTTCAGG
>Ga0335075_10007919_pt1 | contig 16320 bp, 12 predicted proteins | sample Lox_Sample_24_FD_206723 | JGI IMG/M metagenome (GOLD analysis project Ga0335075, IMG submission 206723) | Soil microbial communities from Loxahatchee National Wildlife Refuge, Florida, United States - Lox_Sample_2.4 | ecosystem: Environmental > Terrestrial > Soil > Wetlands | place: USA... | reverse complement strand
GCGCTCGGACGGTTTCTATAGCCCCAGTCCCGGCATGGTCTATCCGGCGCTGACATGGCTCGAGGAGATGGGCTACGCGAGCGTCACCGCCGAAGGCGTCAAGAAGCTCTATAGCATCACTGACGCGGGGCGAGCGTATCTCGCCGAGAACGAGGAGGCGGCCGAGGCGATGTTGGGCCAGCTCGAGCACGTTGGTCGGAAAATGGGCCGTCTGCGCGAGGCGTTGGGCGGCATCGACGAGGACGAGGAGGGCGATTGGCGCGAGCTCACGGCGGTGCGTCGCGAACTGAAGCGGGCGCTGCGCGAGAAGCGTCGTAGCTCCCCCGAGGAGAAGAGCCGCGTCATCGCGATACTGATGCAGGCGCTGGAGCAGATCCGCGGGAGGCGTTGATGGCCATCTTCAATGCACAGGGCGTCCTCGAGGCGCCCCCGAAGGCCGCAAGTCCCCTGAACGACCGCCGTGTCGAGCAGGTGATCGAAAGGATGCTCGATGGCTACCGGCGGCCGGCGAACGGCGGTCCGCGATCGAGTGAGAAGTACGACCCGCACGCCTACGCTGAGTTCGGGTTCTCCATCCACCCGGACCAGGGTGAGCTCATCTACCTCCTCTGCCGGGCGCTCAACGCTTGCCGAGTGGTGGACTTCGCCACCTCGGTGGGTTTCTCGACGCTGTATCTGGCGGCTGCCGTGCGTGACAACGGCGGCGGCCGCGTCATCGGTGCGGAGATCGTGCCGGCCAAGATCGCCACTGCGCGCCAGAACCTGGCGGCAGCCGGACTCTCTGATTTTGTCGAGATCCGCGCGGGCGATGCGCGGGCGACGCTCCGGGATCTCGGCGGCGCCATCGATTTCGCCCTCATCGACGGCTGGCCCGGCGAGCAGGAGCCCTCGCTTTCGCTCGAAGTCATGCGCGTTGTGACACCGCAGTTGCGGCCGGGAGCGCTCGTGCTCAACGACAACGCGGAATCCGACTACCTGGCCTTCGTACGCGATCCGGCGAACGGCTTTCGCTCGATGAGTCTCCCGCTGAAGGGCGGCACGGAGCTTTCGGTCAAAGCCTCCTGAGCTCGGACCGCAGGTTTGCGGCGTGAGCGCGGCGAGATCCACTGATGGGTCAGAAGCTGGTCGTCAGATTCGTGAGCCACGCTGGCGACGCGCTCACCAACGCCGCCTCGATGCTACGGTCGACTCCGGTAAGGATCAGCGCACCGACCGCTACCGCGCAGATGCCCATGGTGACCTTGCCAAGATGGCCTGCGGAGAGGATCCGCCCGCGCCAACGGAGGAGCGCCGCGCGGGACAGCCAGGCCACCATCAAAATCGGCAAGGTCGTTCCCACGCCGAAGGCGAACATGATTGTCGCGACGCTCCCGAGATCCTTGCGCTGAGCGGCGAGCAATGATGCGGCGCCGAGCGTGGGGCCTGCACAAGGGCTCCAGACGAGCCCGAGCAAGACTCCGACGAGGAACTGGCCTCTGCCGCTCGTCAAACCAAGCCTGCGGATGAATCGATCGCCGGCACTGCTGAGGCCGCCGGCTGCGGCGCCGAGACGGGACTGAAGCGTGGTGCTGAGCAGCGCCACGCCGAGCAGCACGAGCAGAATGGCCGACGCCGTTCGGAATACGTTCTGGTCGAGCCCGATCGCGAACCCCACTGTTGCGATGAAAAGGCCGGCTGCGGTGAAGGACACCGCGACGCCACCGGCCAGCCAGAAGGCGCCTGAGCGATGCGTGGAGGTTGCAGCGCCGACGACGAGCGGAAGGAGCGGGAAGACGCAGGGTGACAGGGTCGACAGAGTCCCGGCGAGCAGACCCGCACCGACGCTTACGATTGACATCACCTAACTTGTCGACGTCTCGAGCAGGTGCTTGATTACGCGCGGATCCGTAGCTCCCGTGAGACGACCAGTTTCCTTCGTCCCGTGGTAGACGATCAGCGTGCTCTGCATCTGCACGTCCAGACGATGGAGCAATGGCTTGCTGGTATCGAAGTCGACGTCGAAGACCTGCAGGCTCTTGAACTCCTGCAACCCGTAAAGATGCTGCAGAATCGGCCGCTCTTTGGCGCAGGTTGGGCACCACGAGGCATCGACGAATATGAGGATCGGATCCCCCTCCCTTTGCGCGGCCTGGAAAGCTGCTTGCTGATAGGGGTGCACAGTCGCCGCGCTCGCGGGCACCAGCCCACTCATCAGCGCCAGTCCGAGACCGGCTACGATCGGCAGGATTTTCACGGAGAACCTCCTCTTCGCCACCCATTGACCGGCAGTCCACCGGGCGCTCACTCGCGTGGGACACGCTCTCGAGCAAACCGGATCGGCTATTGCTGCCACCAGGTTCATATTCGAAGGGTGACCGACAAAGGTTACAGATAGATCCTCGTTTGCAGTCAACCGAGGATTGACTGTGAGATGGTGATATAGTACAGTACAACACCATATTGGGTAAGCTTCCGATCGACGTGGACCTGCAGCGCCTGCAGAACCTGGACTGGCTCGACACCAGCCCTCACCCGCTGGACTGGAACGGCCCGCGCGACCGGCCTTTCGTCGAGTTCCGGCCCGACGCCCTGGATCGTCCGATCGTCGGGAACCTCCAGCGCGCTGTGGCGAGGTATGCCGATCGAGAGGCGATCTCCGACGCGCACTCGTCCATCTGCTTCGGAGAGCTTTGGGAGGGAGTGTGCCGGCTCGGACAGACGGTGGCTGCACAAACCGAGCCCGGAGAACTGATCGCAGTCCTGCTGCCTACACGCTCGCTTTCCCCACTCGCGATGCTCGCCTGCCTGGCTGCCGGTCGCCCTTTCGCCCCGGTCGACATGAGCCAGCCCGATCACTGGATCGCGCAGACGCTCGAGAGCACGCGACCGGCGTTGATCATCGGCTCGGGAGAATGCCGCGAACTTGCGCGCATGGCCGCTCCGGCCGTGCCGTTCGTCGATGTGACACGTCTGCCGCTCACTGCTCCAGGGAGCTGGCGACCCGCCGATCTGAGCCCCGATGCGCCGGCCTGCGTACTTCTCACGTCCGGCAGCACGGGTCGGCCCAAGACCGTCGTCAACTGTCAGCGAGCTCTCCAGCAACGTGTGGCGCAATCCATCAACGGTGCACATATCAATGCCGCAGACAGGCTTCTGACGCTCGCGCCGCTGGCGAGCATCGTCGGCGTGCGCGACGTCATCACCGCGCTGCTCGCGGGTGCGAGCATTCACCTCCTCGACCCGCAGCGTGCGCCACCGCGCCAGATCTTGAGCGTCATCGGCTCGCAGGCGATCACCATCCTGTTCGCCGCTCCGGCGCTGCTGAGGCCGATCTTTCGTGATGCGCGCGAGCGCGCGAGCCCCACTTTGCGTCTGATTCGGACAGGTGGTGAAACCACGCTGTGGAGCGATATCGATCTGCTGCGCAGCCGACTTTCGCCAGATGCCGCGATTCAATCGATCTACGCGGCTACCGAAGCTCCGATGACGCAGTGGTTTGTGGACGAGTCGTGCCGCGGCGAGAGCCCGCACATTCCGATTGGCTATCCGCTTCCGGGCAACACGCTGGCCATCATCGACGAGCTGGGCGGTGCTGCTGCAAAGGGAAAGGCAGGAGAGCTCATCGTCCGCAGCCCCTTCGTCTCGCTGGGATCCTGGAGCGAGCTCCGCACAGTGGTGCATCCGCTCGGGAGTCGTGCTTCCTCCATGCAGCGAGTGTTCCATACCGGGGATCTGGTCCGCGTAAGGTCCGACGGGCTGCTCGAGCGTCTCGGTCGCAAGGATCGGCAGGTGAAGGTTCGCGGAGTCCGTGTGGAGCTGGAGGGGGTCGAGACGGCGGTTCGATGCCATCCTCTCGTGCGCGACGTCGGAGTGCTCGCTCGAGCGACCGGCGAGGGAGAAACGACGCTGGTTGCCTACGTCAGTGCTCGCGAAGGTGCCCCGGAGACGCTGCTCGATGAGCTGCGTGAGTCGATGCGCTCGTCACCGCAGTCGATGCGCCCATCGCTCTGGTATCGGGTCGATGAGATTCCCCGGTTGCCGAATTTCAAGCTCGACGTACTTGCCCTGCGGACGCTCGATGAGAGCAGAGTGGAGGAAGAGAAACGTCTCGTAGAACCACCATCTTGTGCGCTGGCGCTGCGGTCGGACTGCATCGAGTCGACGGTCGCGCGGATCTGGCAGGAAGTGTTGCAAGCCTCTGTGGCGGCTGCGGAGCAGGATTTCTTCCAGATGGGCGGCGATTCGCTCAAGGCGATCAAATTCGTGAGCGAGCTCGAGCGCGCGTTCGGTATCGAACTGCCGGTCACGCTGATCAACGAGGCGCCCAGCTTTGGAGAGCTGTGCGCGGTGCTCAAACAACGCCGCACCACCCGCTATGTGCCACTGGTCCTGCTCAAGGAGGGCGAGGCCGCGCCGCCCGTTTACTTTATTCACGGGCTGGGCGGCAACGTCGCAGAGCTCTTTCCAGTGGCCCGCAGAATGACCTACCCAGGCGCGGTGTTCGGAGTGCAGGCGCGAGGGATGCGCAGGCACGAGACCCCGCATTTGACCGTCGAGGCCATGGCAGCCGAGTATTTGAGAGCGATCAAGGCGCGCCAGCCCCAAGGTCCATACTGCCTCTGCGGGTATTCGTTCGGCGGCCTCGTCGCCTTCGAGATGGCGCGGCGCCTAAAACAGTCGGGCGATACCGTAGACTTCGTGGGCCTGATCGACACTATCCCGAGCTCTTTCGCGTGGCCGCTCTGCGCGTGGCTCGGGCTTTCGCGCAGGCGACTGGCGTGTATGCTCTCCGCTCCCGTTCGCACATGGCCCAGAGCCTCCTGGCGCGCGGGCGCGCGGATGCTGACGCGTCTGCGCGATCATCTCGCGCAGCGGCAGCCCGACGGCCTACCCGTGCCGGCCTTGTTGAGGTCCGCACCGGCCAGCGTCCTAAAGGTCGGGGTCAGTGCTTTGCTAGCCTCGGCGAGATATCGTCCAGGCTTCTACGCTGGAGAGTTGACGCTATTCACTGCGACCGGCCGGGATCCAACCCTTCCGTCCCCGCAAGTCATCTGGCATCGCCACGCACTTGCACTGTCAGTGGTCCCGACGGCTGGCTGCCACCTCACGATGTTGTCTGCCCCGAATGCCGACCAAGCCGCGGCCTCGCTGACCCGTCGGCTCGCCCATCACGGCCAAAGGTGACTACCGTCGGTCATCATGCCGGCCTGCCAGGATCCCTTCCCGGTGACGATGGTAACGCGCACGCCCGTTGCGGCGAATTCCCATGGCATGAAGGTCCGCTCGAGGAGCATCGCACGTGATACGAAGATTTCCGGTGCCGACCGCGAGAGCGTTGATAGCGCTGTTCCCCGGCCCGTACATTTCCCGGCCGACGCTCCTCATGGCCTCGAGCGACCCGGTTGCCGCTGGGCAGGAGGAGGCGCAGTGAGGAGATTAGGGTGTCTCGCACTCTGCGCGCTCGCGCTGGGATCGGCGCTTGGCGCGCAGCGGCCGGTCGTCGTGGAGCTCTTCACGTCGCTCGCCTGCTCCGACTGCCCGCCGGCCGACGCGCTTCTCGGGCGGGTACGCGCGCAGCGGTCCGATGTTCTGGCGCTGGACCTTCACGTGACATATTGGAATGACTCATCGTGGAGCGATCCGTACTCACTGCCCGGCGCCGATGAGCTGCAGAACGAATATGCCGCGCTGCGGCACGAGTCGCAGGTATACACCCCCGAAGCGGTCGTCGATGGCCAACAGCCCTTCGTCGGCTCCGACAGCCGCGCCATGGCAGCTGCAATCGAGCAGGCGAGGGCGAGGATTGCCGCCGGCGCTGCTGTCCCGATGACGGTCCGCGACGGTCCGGGAGGAGTGCGCGTGCTGATCGGATCCGGTCGGGGCGCAGGCACTGCGTGGCTGTTCGGCTACGATCCGACACGGACGACAGCCGTGCACGGCGGCGAGAACACCGGAGCAACGATCAGCGAGGTGAACGTGGTGCGCAGCATCACCCGGCTGGGTGATTGGCGCGGCCGGCGCCTCGAGCTCCACGCGCGCGCACCGGCCGGGACCCGATTCGCCGTCGTCCTCCAGAGCGTCGATGGGGCGATCCTCGCGGCTGCCGCGGGCTGACCAATCAACCGACGAACGTCGTTCCGCACAGGTTTGCGGCACTGATGTACGCTCACCGCAGCAGCCTTCATTCTCGGAGGCCCGCCGCTGAACGGCGGATAGCAGCACTCGCGAGTGCAGTATTTGGCGGGAGGCGTAAATTGAGCTACACAAACCGGCCAGGGTTCAGTCGAGTCTCTTGGATCACGGTCCTCGGCACGTTGATGCTCGGGGCCGGCGTCGTTCCGCATTGGGCAGAGGCAGCCGGCGCCGGCGTGCGTGCGGGGTGGGTCGATGGGCGGCGGCTCGCCCATGCAGACCGGGAACCCGGGAACTGGCTCACCGATGGCCGTGACCAGGGAGGTACGTTTTTCTCCCCGCTGAGGTCGATCAACTCGAGCAACGTGGGGAGGCTCGGCTTTGCGTGGCAATACGACCTCGGTACAAGCCGGGGCCAGGAGGCGACGCCAATTGTCGTCGACGGCGTAATGTACACCGCGGGTGAGCGCGGGTACGTCTACGCCCTGAACGCCATGACCGGCGAGGAGATCTGGCGATTTGATCCTCGCGTGGATCCACAGGCGATGCGAAATCCGTGTTGCGACCTCGTAAACCGCGGGGTTGCGCTCTGGAAAGGGATGGTCTACGCAGCATCCGTTGACGGCAGATTGCACGCACTCGATGCCGCGACCGGCAAAGAGCGCTGGAGTGCCGATACGATCGTCGATCATTCTTTGCCCTACTCGAGCACCGGAGTCCCGATTGTCGCTGGCAACGTGGTGGTCATCGGAAACAGCGGCGCGGACATGGGCAAGCGGGGCGTGCGCGGCTATGTTGCCGCATATGACCTGAAGACCGGTGCATTGCGATGGCGATTCTTTACCGTCCCGCCGCCCGCGGGCCAGCCTCTGGAGGATGCGGCCCAAAAAATGGCGGCAAAGACCTGGAATCTGGAGCCCGGAGCTCCGTACGAGGGCGGCGCAACCGTTTGGGATGGTTTTGCCTACGACCCAAAGCTGAACCTGTTGTATTTCGGGACCGCGAATGCTGCGCCTTACGATTTGCGCGAGCTCGGCCCCTCGGTGGGGGATTGCCTCTTTGCTGCAAGCATCATCGCGGTCAATCCCACAACCGGTCGGCTCGCCTGGTACTACCAGGAAACGCCCCACGATAGCTGGGACTATGATGCGACGCAGAAGATGATCCTTACGGACTTGCCGATCAACGGCAAGCGCCGGCCCGTCCTGATGCAGGCCTCGAAGAACGGATTTTTCTACATCCTCGACCGCAGAACCGGAAAGCTGCTCTCGGCCAAGGCGTATGTTTACACGAACTGGGCTTCCCGTATCGATATGAAGACCGGGCGGCCGGTCCTGACGGGCCAGGGCGACTGGTGGAAGGGACCCAGGAATGTCTATCCCTCCTGGGGTGGAGGTCACACCTGGAACCCGATGTCCTATAGCTTGAGTACGCGCTACGTGTACATCCCGGCGATCGACGTCCCGAACGTTTGGGTCGACCTGGTGAGCAATGGCGGGCGGGTCAGGTATGTCGACGGATTTTTCACGGTCAACGGAATCATGCCGGACGAGACCTATGACCCGAAGAGCCTGGCGCCGCTCTTCGGGCGCTTGCCGGCAAAGAAATCCCTGCAGGGTCCGCCAGTGCGGGAAATCCTTCGAGCCTGGGATCCGGTCGTGGGCCGAGTCGTATGGCAACACATTACCTCCTCCGGCGTCCGTGGATACGATGGTGGAGTTCTCTCCACGGCCGGCAATCTGGTGATCCAGGGCAGAGGGTCCGGAGAGCTGTGGGTATACGCGGCCGACAGCGGCAAGGTACTCAAAGTCATCCGTACGGGCACGCACATCATGGCTGCCCCAATGACTTACACGGTCGACGGCGTCCAATATGTGGCGGTCCAGGCGGGATATGGAGGGGCCGCCATAACGGTAGGTCCCGCGCCGCCAAGCAGCGCGGCGGCGACATATCAGAACGTGAACCGCATCATCGCGTTCAAGCTTGATGGCGGCTCGGTTCCGAAGCCGCCCAGACTCGAGCCCACCATATTTGCGAAGCCGCCTGTCCAGACCGCTTCCAAAACTGCGATCAATCGCGGCGAAGTACTCTTCGTTCAGGAGTGCTCCCGATGTCACGTGTTGGGCATCAGCGTGACCCCGGATCTCAGGACCATTCCCCTGGGTCAGAAAGGCTTTCTCGAACAGGTCGTGCTCAAGGGCGCCCTGGCGCAGGGCGGAATGGAGAGATTTGATGATCTGCTGAGCGAGGCGGACGTTGAGGTGATTCGCGCCTACCTCATCGACCAGGCCTGGCAAGCCTATCGCGAGCAAGAGAGGTCCGTGAAGTGACGAAGAACTGCCGCGGGGCCGTGGCAGAAGGGGCTTACGAACGATCGGCGATGGAGCTCGCGAGCAATCCGTCATCGAGCGCGACCGGAAATCTTCGCTCCTGAGCGTCGATGATGATCCGTGTGCGGCAGCGGTAACCGGCCGGTCTTGCCTTGCAAGCGCAATCGTTTCATGAATGCGCGTCCAGGTCGGCCAGCGAGAAGATCCGCTGCATCCGCAACCACTTCTCCCCTGGCGGGGCCCAGGGCAAGGGCCGCTGAAATGTCCACATCAGGCGCTCCCATGCCTGCACGTGGGGATTCGAAGCGTCGGCGGCCGCTTTCGCTTCCAGCGAAAAGTCATCCGGCGCCTCCATGATCAGGCACAGACGATTGCCGGTGCGGAAGAGCTCGAGGTTCGTGAGTCCCGATTCCCGCAGCGACGCCACTATGGCCGCCCAGATCCGTCCCGGCCGGTGCCAGGCTTCGTATTCCGCGATGGCAGCGGGGTCATCGGCGAGATCGAGCGCGAAAACCATGCGTTTCATGACCGAGCCTCGCGAGCAACGTGCAGCGCAAACGCCAGTACGACGCCAAAACTGATGAGCGGAACGATCATCGCGCCCTGGATGCCCGTGAGTCCCGAGATTGCCCCCATCGCCGGAGTCAGAACCGCGCCGCCGATGATGGCCATCACGAGCACCGAGGAGGCGAGCTTGCGGACCTCGCCGAGCCCCTGCACGCCGAGAGCGAAGATCGTGGGAAACATCACCGACATGAAGAAGCTGACCGCGATCAGCGCTGCCAGCCCGGCCCGCCCCGGCCGTGCGATGGCGATCATCGAGAGCAGGGCGTTCACCGCCGCGAACGCCGCAAGGAGCTTGGCCGGCGCGATGATGCGCATCAGGGCAGTTCCGATGAACCTCCCCATCATGAACAGTACCAGAGAGATCAACAGGTAGTCGGCCGCCGTTCGATCGGCAGTGCCCGGAATCGTGCCTTCCGCGTAACGGATGAGGTAGCTCCAGACTCCGACTTGGGCGCCGACGTAGAAGAATTGCGCGGTGACCGCCATGAATACACGCGGCCGAGCCAGAAGTTGGCACCACCTTGCCTCGTCCGCGTCCGGAGTCGATACTTCGTGAGATGCCGGAAATCGCGTCGCTATGATGGCAAGCGCCAGCGCGAGCACCACTGTGCCTATGACGAGGTATGGCATTTGGACCGCGGCAGACTGCGAGGCGTGGTAAGCGGCACCCGTCGCCTTCGGCATTGCCGCCACCTGTGCGGCCGTGTAGTCGGTACCCGAGAAAATGAAAAAACGTCCGATGGCGACGCCGGCGATGGACCCTAGAGGATTGAAGGCTTGTGCGAAGTTGAGCCGGCGCTCGGCGCCCTCCGGAGGGCCGAGCACGGTGACGAAGGGATTGGCCGAGGTCTCGAGGAACGATAGCCCGCTCGCGATCACGAACAGCGCGAACAGGAAGAATCCGTAGGTGCGAAATTGAGCCGCCGGGAAGAAGAGAAACGCACCCGCCGCGTACAGGACGAGCCCCAGGACGATGCCGGTCTTGTACCCGTAACGGCGCATCACCAGGCCTGCGGGAATCGCAAACAGGAAGTAACCGAGATAGAACGCGGACTGCACCAGGCCGGACTGGAAGTCCGTGAGCTCGAATGCCTTCTTGAACTGCTGTATGAGGATGTCGTTGAGGTTGTTCGCAACGCCCCAGAGAAAGAACAGACTGACGACGAGCACGATCGGCAGCACACCGTTGTGGCTGACCGAGGTCCGCGTCGAGTCGTGCGCTGGCGCGAGTCCATCCAAGCGGTGCGTCCCCCGAAGATGAGCAGCGGAAATGGATCGGCGGGCTGCCCGCCCGGCTGGTGGGTAGTTCCCGTCAGTGAAACATCGCTCTATATATAAAATTACCTCTCGGACGTCAAGTGCGGTTGCGTGGATTTCACGCGAAAGTTGTGCTGCCGAGGCGTCGTCGGCAAGCTCAGTCCAAGCCAGCGGGCAGCGCTCGACGCACCGGTGGCTTGGTGTTTCCTATCACTGGTAGAATCGTCGTTCATTCATGAATCCAACGTCTTCATCCAGCGGCGACCAGACGGTGCGCGTTCCGGACTCCCGCCGCCTCCTCGCCCGCTGCGCCCTGCCGGTACCGTCCGTCGGATTCGGCGCGGCGGCCATTGGCAATCTCTACGAGCCCGTGGATGACGAGACTGCCTACGCAGCCGTCGAGGAGGCGTTGTGCCGCGGTATCCGGTATTTCGACACCGCGCCGTACTACGGCTACGGGCTCAGCGAGGAGCGCCTCGGCAGCGCCATCGCCTGGAGATCCACTCCGGATCTGGTGATCTCGACCAAAGTCGGCCGCCTGATCGTCGCCGCCGAGACGGGCGCACAGGTGCCGGATGATGGTTTCGCCGTCAGCGGGCGACGCGCGCTGTTCGACTATTCGCGCGAGGGCGTCCTGCGATCCATCGAAGGGAGTCTGCGGCGATTGCGCTGCGACCACGTGGATATCCTTCTCCTGCATGATATCGGCCGCGAAACCCATCGCGAGCGCCACGAGGCTGCGCTCAGACAGGCGCTCGAAGAGGCGTTGCCGGCCATGGAGGGTCTGAAATCCTCAGGCGTGTGCCGGGCGATAGGGATCGGCGTGAACGAGCTCGAGGTCTGTCTGGAGATCATGCCGCGCTTCGATATCGACTGCATCCTGCTCGCGGGCCGCTACACGCTGCTCGAGCAGAATGCGGGCTCGGGCTCGGCCGCCGGCGGGGTGCTCAGCGAGGCCCTGCGCCGCGGCGTCGGCATTCTCATCGGGGGACCGTTCAACTCCGGTCTGCTCGCCCGTGACCGAGCCCCAGGCGCTACCTACAACTACCGTCCGGCCGACGCGGATACGCTGCGGCGCACCGAGCGCATCTATGCGATTTGCGGCGAGGCCGAGATCGATGTTGGCGCGGCAGCCCTGCAGTTCCCTCTGGCGCATCCGGCCGTGGTGTCGGTAATTGCCGGCATGCGTTCGCCCGCAGAAGTCGCGTCCGCCGCGATACGCATGGCTACAAAGCTGCCGGCATCCCTTTGGGACACGCTCCGGAATGCCGGGCTCCTGGCGGACTGGATCCCCACGCCCTGACCCGCAGAGTCATCCATGATTCCCTTGCGGCGATGCCCTGGTGAAAGCGACACAACTGCCCCTCGCCGATAGACCTGGCACTCACTTTGCACAGACGAAACTGTCCGCACTGTCGATGTCTCCGGCACCCTTGTAGCGCGCCTGTTGCGGATAAGGGCACAGCGGCCGAGTCATCGTCTTCTTCGGATCACGCGGCGACGGACCCGAGCCGATCAACCGGTCTGGAGCGACGCCCTGCTCGACCCAACGCACCAGCGCGTCGAAAATGTTCCGTTCTGGGTCGGTGCTGGCCGGAGGCTCGACACCGAAAATGGGGCCGTTGCCGAACTCGACGGGGCCGACCCCGCCGCTACAGTGCGCCATTCCCGGTACCATGAACAGCCGATAGAAGTCATTCACCGAATTCGACGGAGACCTGGGATCCGGATAAGTGCGCAGGAAGGACCGAACGGCCTCGTAGTATTGGATGGATGAGGTGGCGACGATTGCGGCATCGCCCCACCCGTGAAACTGCAGCAGCTTGCCGCCGTAGTCACGGAACGAGCGCAAGTCGGGGTCCGTTGCAGCAATTATGGGCGCGGCCTTCTGGTCGCTGATGCGCACGTCACGGTCGAAGTCCATCGACTGCAACTGCCACCCCGGGTGCTCGAGCACTACGTCACGGTAGTACGACAAGGCGAAGTTCGACTGGGTGTCCTCGCCGCTCTTCAAGAGCCACTCCGGCCAACTCTCGGGTAATGCCTCGGTTCCCGAAGGAGGGATGCCCGGGAAGATGATCCTGCCGGTGCGCGGATTACGAGGACCTGAGTAGAGCGCTTTCAGCGTATCCACCTGAGCCTGGGTCAGGCAATCCTTTCCGTCCCGCCTTTTGCATTGCAAAACCGCGGGATTGAAATGGCAGGCAAGAGGATTGGATACCAGCCCGTCCTTCAACCCGTCAGCACCGTCGCAGGCCGCAATCTCGGCGCGCTGAATGAGCGGAAGCTCATCGATTGGAATCCGGTGGGCGGCGTCCTTGTTCAGCGCGAGCGCATTCCAGGCGAAGCTCGTCATCAGATGCGACCAGTCGTAGGCCGGCGCGCCCGCGATGATGCCGTTGAAGTCTTCCGGGAAGCGTTGGGCCTCCATCAGAGCCTCTCGGCCGCCGTCGGAACAGCCGACGAAATAGCTGCGGCTCACCGGCCTGCCATAGAACGCAGCGGCGAGGGCCTTCGCATCCCTGGAGGTGTCATGAACGGCGCGATAGCCAAAGTCGATGACCTTCTCGGGGTGCCCGATGGCGAACGTTCCGTCAGGCGTCTTGGTGTAATCGTGCCCGTCGTCCGTAGTCGCGGTAACGTAGCCGCGACGCAGTGGGTCCACCAGAGTCTCTGGAAGCACCGCTCCGGCGAATCCGCCGTTACCTTTCTGTACATACTTGCCGTTCCACCCCGTCAACGGCAGCCATACCTCGAACCGTATTTCCGAATCCGATGACGGACGGCTGACTCCCTCGACCTGGCATCTTCCCGGGAGTCCCAGGGTGACGGACCCATAATACAGCGTCTTCAGGGCCTGCACTCCCGCGGGAAAAGCCTTTGCGGACAGAATCGTCGTGTGCGGCAGGCTCAGTCGGGTCAGATCCTCACAAGTACGCACGGGCGCAGCTTGCGAAGATGAGATCGCGACGAGGCCCACCAACCCGAGGAGCGCTCCAGACAGGCGTTTACTACCGGACATGTAACCCTCGTCAGAATGCTTTACCGAGACCGCCGGAACCATTTGCCGAAAGAATACCCTTGACGCGGAATGCTGAGCGTCTCGGCGGCGACCGGCGCGGATCCGGAGACGCAGCGGTGGTGGAAAAAACCGGTCCCTGTCAGATACCGTTGGCGGATGCCTCAAGCGCAGGGAGGGCCGACACGCAATTTGCCCGAAATCGTCTCGGCGGTGCTGCAGAGCAGCTCGATGGCTCGTTCTTGAGTAACCGAGAGGCCGGACCGCCGCATGTAGGGTATGGCCAGGGCGGCAACCGCGGCGGAGCCAGGTAGGACAGGCGCGGCGAGGTCGACGATCCCGGGCACGACCGGGCTGGGTATGGCGGCGTAGCCCTGCGAGTGAATCGAGCTGAGCTTTTGTATCAGCCTCGTTCTATCTTTGCGCTCTGCTGCCGTGGAGTATGCGTCGAGCCAGCGATTGCGAATGATCTCCGGCTGAAAAGCAGTGATCAACATACCCGACGTGGAGCTCAACAGCGGACGGCGATGGCCGATGCGTACCACGAGCCCCAGATCACTCGGCGGCTCGACGCGAGCAATGACGACCATGAATTCGTCCGAGGGCACCACGAGATGACACGACTGCCCGGTCTCATCGGAGAGCCTGTGCATGAAGGGTAGCGAGATTTCAAGCAGGCCTTTGATGGGCGGCCGCTCCATACCCAGGAGAAACAGGCGATTCGACAGAGCGTAATGGTCACTGTCCGGCACCCTTTCCAGATAGTGCCGGCGTTCCAGCACGCGCAGCATGCGAAAAATCTCGCTCTTGGAGCGTCCGACCCTTTCCGATATCTCCGACAGGTTCAGTGGGGTAGTCGTGCTGGCGAGCAGCTCGAGAATGTCCATCCCCTTCTCGAGCGCCGGGGCGTGATAGAGGACCGTTGTGCTTGTTGACCGTCGCCGCGGCATGGGTAGTCTGATGGTTTCCTATCATTCAAGTGTACATCGTGGCAAGGGCGAGTCGCAAGATCATGGCAGGCCGTGTCAAATACGCCTATGTCATGTCGGGGGACGGGCGCAGTCGACGGAATTGCTCAGCGTTTTCGATCAGCGGGTGCTCGATCAAAGTGGAACCGTGATCCACCGATATGAGCGTGCCGCATCGGGTTACTTGGCTCTCGTCCAGATGAGGCGCTCGGTTCTCTCGCCGTCCACCAATATCGCAGGCTCCCGATCGATGATCATCGTCTGTCGATTCCGTAGGTCATATGCGGGCCATCCGGGCAATCCTTCGTCGATCTTGCCGGATTTGATGAACGACACCCACGCGGCGTGTACGAGCCGCGCCATGTGCAGGTCTCTGGAGGTGAAACCGAACGTGTGGCTTGCGAAGTCGGTGTCGACATGCTCGAAGATAAGAGGGATGTCGATGCCGTGTGGACTATAAGGTCCAAAATTGCCCGTTGGGATGGAGTACCGTAGATTGTAGTAATAGACCGTTGCTCCGGATGCAGCCTGCGCCTCCGCCATCCATAGAGTAGGCATACCGAGGAATTCGGCGCCCAAGAGCCGCAGCATCCGATCTCCCGGCGAGAGTTGCGGAAAAGCCGTACCGTAGGCGTTGACGATCGGCACCAGTTCCTCGACCGAGTGATGCAACAGCATCCTCTGCGTGATGGATCTTCCCGCTTCGGCAGGCGAAAGAAACGTTCGGTACTCGTCGTGAGTGTGGCCGATCAGGCTCCTGATGTTGCGAGCGGCGCCAGCTCGGACGGCATCGAGGGGCACGGTCGGCAGAAACTCGCCGTCGAGCACGGGGCGATAGGGGAACTGATCCTCGAAATCCGATTCCGCCTCGAGCTGGGCCGTAAGGATCTCCCCGACCGGCGCACTCATGAGTCGTTGCTCGTCGCCGAGCTTGTGGACGAAGAGCCTGGCGAATTGCGCCGCGCGGTCGAGCGTGTAAACGGCATCCCCGCCGCCGCTCGCGATGATAGCCTGGTTGAACAGGCCTTTCGCCGAAGGAAGTGCGATCAGAGCGGAGCAATTCCAGGCCCCGGCAGATTGGCCGCCAATGGTCACCTGCCGCGGATCTCCCCCGAATGCGGCAATGTTCTCGTGGATCCATTGCAGTGCCAGGACTTGATCCCGCAATGCATTGTTACCGCTTCCGGATCCAGATGCGGCGATTCCGCCGAGCTCCAGAAAACCCAGCACGCCGACCCGGTAGTTGAGCGTCACGCATACGATGCCGTCGCGCGCAAATTTATTGCCCCGGTAGACGGGTTGGTTGCAGGCGCCGGTGCGATTGCCGCCGCCGTATATCCACACGAAGACCGGGTAGGGGCCCGATCCGGGCGGGGCCCATACGTTCAGCTGAAGGCAGTCCTCCGAGATAGCGACCACGGGAGGCAACGGAGGATCCGCATTCTGCGGCGGTGTTGCAGCGGGCGCCGTGGCGTCGAATTCGCCACGCCACGGCGGAGCCGGTCGCGGCGCCTTGAAACGCAGCGGCCCGACCGGTGGCTCGGCGTAGGGTATTCCCGTGAAGACGCGAACTCCATCGGCCAAGCGGCCGCGAACCAAGCCGCTTCCGGTTTCGACGACAGGGCCGTGAGTCGCACGGCAAGACCCGTCGCCGCGGGCGGACGCCGCGCGCCCGATCCCAGCCACATGCTTCCCGTGCCTGTTCATAGCCACCGTCCCACGATCATAGAGCCGATCCGTCAGTCGTCAAACACGGCAGGTCCCGTATCCCTGGAGTCGAAGGCGAACTGCCGAAGCGTCTCTGCCTTCATCTCGATCGAAAATCCGGGGGCCGTCGGCGCGGTATAGGCGGCATTCTTGACGATGCAGGGATTCACGAAATGCTCGTGCAGATGATCGACATACTCTGCGACTCGCCCCTCGGTCGTGGCGGAAATGCAGAGATAATCGATGATCGCCAGATGTTGAACATACTCGCATAACCCGACGCCTCCGGCATGCGGGCATACCGGCAGTCCGTATTTTGCCGCGACCAAAAGCACGGCCAGCACCTCGTTCACTCCCCCCA
>Ga0335075_10007918_pt1 | contig 16320 bp, 13 predicted proteins | sample Lox_Sample_24_FD_206723 | JGI IMG/M metagenome (GOLD analysis project Ga0335075, IMG submission 206723) | Soil microbial communities from Loxahatchee National Wildlife Refuge, Florida, United States - Lox_Sample_2.4 | ecosystem: Environmental > Terrestrial > Soil > Wetlands | place: USA... | reverse complement strand
GTCCTCTACACGAACGCCAAGCTTGGACAGGCCAGCACCGAAGCCGCCACGCCCGGCGAAGACCTGCAGCCGCTCTTCGAAGCCATTCTCGCCACCACCCCGATGGGCAAAGGCGATCCCAATGGCGTCCTGCAAATTCAGGTCACCAACCTCGATTACTCCGACTACCTCGGCCGCCTCGCCATTGCCCGCGTCTTTCAGGGAACGCTGCGCAACGGCGACGAAGTCGCCATTTCCAAGCGCGACGGCTCGCTCCAGAAAACCCGGATCACCAAGCTCTTCTCGTTCAGCGGCCTCAAGCGCGTCGATATCGAGCAAACAGAGATCGATGACATCGTGGCCGTCGCCGGAGTCGAAGGCATCACCATCGGCGAAACCATCACCAACGTTGACAATCCCGCGCCGCTGCCGGCCATCGTCATCGACGAGCCCACCATCGCCATGCAGTTCTCCGTCAATAACGGTCCCATGGCGGGACGCGAAGGCCAGTGGGTCACCTCGCGCAATCTGCGCGAGCGCCTCGAGAAGGAACTCCTCACCAACGTCTCCATCCGCGTCGAAGAAACCGGCTCGCCCGACAGCTTCAAAGTTCTCGGTCGCGGCGAACTCCAGCTCTCCATCCTCATCGAGATGATGCGCCGCGAGGGCTTCGAGCTCATGGTGGGCCGCCCTGAGATCGTCACGCGCGAAGTTGACGGCAAGCTCATGGAGCCGGTCGAGCACCTCACCATCGACATACCCGAGCAGTTTGTCGGCGTCGTCATTGAGCACCTCGGCCCTCGCAAGGGCGAGATGACAAAAATGCACAATCACGGCTACGGCCGGGTTCGTGTCGAATTCCGCGTTCCGTCCCGCGGCCTCATCGGTCTCCGCAGCGATCTGCTCACCGAGACGCGCGGCACCATGGTCATGAACTCCCTCTTCGACGGCTACATGCCGCATCAGGGACAGATCCCGCAGCGCCCCACCGGCGCCCTTATCGCCGATCGCACCGGCACAACCACCGCCTACGCGCTCGAAGGGCTCGAAGACCGCGGCATCCTCTTCTCCCCGCCCGGCATTGAGGTCTACGAAGGCATGATCATCGGCGAGCACTCCCGCGATAACGACCTCGACGTCAATGTCGTCCGCGAAAAGAAGCTCACCAACATGCGCGCCTCCACCGCCGACGACGCCATCCGCCTCGCGCCCCCGCGCCTGCTCAACCTCGAGCAGGCCATCGAGTTCATCGCCGACGACGAAATGGTCGAAGTCACCCCGAAGTCTCTCCGCCTGCGCAAGAAAATCCTTCAGGCCAACCGCCGTCCACGAAGAAACGCCCCCGTGACGGCCTGACTCGGACAGCTGCCCCACGCAAGCCCTCGGTTGGCTTGCGTGGCGGCCCGTAGCCTGGGACCCGACCCCTGATCCCTGGCCTTTCGCGGTATCCAGAAATGAATACAAAAATCACGCATCCGCGGTAGCATACCGCCATGCTCGATTTCCGCCTGATCGCCGCCTCTCTGCTCGTCCTGCCTTTCGCCGCGCCCGCCTCCGCGCAAACCCCGCAATCCACGCCCCCCGCCCAGGCAGCGCCCGCAGCGTCGGCTGTGCAATCCGGTCAGCCCGCGTCCGGCCAGGCAACTCAGGTCCGTCCCCGCGTCCGCCGCGACGATTCCGTCGTCCCCGTTCCCACGCGCACCGCCATCCTCCGCGGCGCTTACGGCCCTTACCGTTCCAACAACGATCTGCTCTACTACCACCTCGACATTCGCGTCGATCCGGCTCAGAAATACCTCTCGGGCAAAAACACGATCCGCTTCCGCATGCTGCGCGACGGCAACCGCATCCAGCTCGACCTTCAGGACCCGCTCAACGTCGACAAAATTCTCTACGGCTCCACGCAACTCAAATACGAGCGCGACAGCAGCGCCGTCTTCGTCGATTTCCCGCAGACCCTCCACGCCGGCCGCACCTACTCCATCGACTTCTATTACTCCGGCCACCCCCAGGAAACCGGCCGCTTCGGCGGCATCACCTTTAAGAAGGATCCGGCCGGCCACGACTGGATCAACACCGCCTGCGAAGGCATCGGCGCCAGCATCTGGTGGCCCAACAAAGATCAGTGGCGCGACGAAGTCGAGGATATGGACATCAGTGTCGCCATTCCCAACGGCCTCACCGATGTCTCCAACGGCCATTTCGTCGGCAAGACCGACCTCGGCGACGGCTACACGCGCTGGGACTGGCACGTCAGCTATCCGATCAACAACTACGACGTCTCGCTGAACATCGGCAATTACGAGCACTTTTCCGACAAGCTAGGCGACCTCTCGCTCGACTTCTACGCGCTGCCCGAAGATCTCGACAAGGCGAAGACGCAATTCGCCCAGGCCAAAGGCATGATCGAGGCCTACACCCACTACTTCGGCCCCTATCCCTTCGCCAAAGACGGCTACAAGCTCATCGAGGCCCCTTACTCCGGCATGGAGCATCAGAGCGCCGTCACCTACGGCAACTTATTTAAGAATGGGTATCTCGGCCGCGACTGGACCGGCGTCGGCATCAGCCCCCGCTTCGACTTCATCATCATTCACGAGAGCGGCCACGAGTGGTTCGGCAACAGCATCACCGCCGCCGATCCCTCCGATATGTGGATCCATGAAGGCTGGACCACTTACCTCGAGAGCCTCTATGTCGAATACCGCTGGGGCAAGTCCGATGCAATTCGTTACCTCAACGGTTACAAACCTAAGATCTTCAACCAGCGCCCCATCGTCGGCGAGCGCGGAGTCAACGCCGAGCCGCCTGAGGATCAGTACTTCAAAGGCGCGCTCATGCTCAACACCCTGCGCAGCGTCATCAACGACGACGCGAAGTGGTTCGCGCTGATCCACGACCTCTATCAGCACTTCAAATATCAGAACATCCTCACCGAGGACATCGTCGCGTATTGCAATCAACATACCGGCATGAATCTCACGCCGATCTTCAATCAGTACCTGCGCCACGCGCAAATTCCGCGCCTCGAGTTGCTCTTCGGCGAAGCCCCTGGCTCCGTGATGTACAAGTGGCGCGCCGACGAAGACGATTTCGCCATGCCGGTGCGCGTCGGCAGCCCCGACCACTGGCAGATCATCCGCCCCACCACGAAGTGGCAGACGATGCAGACGCCTCTTTCAAAGGACGACTTTCAGGTCGATACCGACCACTACTACGTCGACGTCAACAAACAGTAAGCGATCTTTGAGCGAGAACAAATTGGGGTGCCCCATTCAAGCCTGCTGCTGGCTTGGGTGGGGTAATCCCTGTAACTCGTAACCTGCCTACGCCGCCTTCTCCGCATACGGATTCACCCGCCCCGCAATCTCCGTCAGCAGATGATCGGCATGGCCCTCTTCCTTGATCGTCTTGTCGAGCAGCTCAGCGTGTTGCCGCTCGCCCAACACCTGCGCCCAGCGGCGCACGGCCCCGTAGCAGGCAATCTCGTAGTGCTCCACGCGTTGCGCCGCAGAAATCAACGCCGCATCGCGCACCGAGTCGTCGGCCGCATCCTTCACCATGTCCTCCGCCTCGGTCGCCAACGCGGCCATCACCTTGCATTTCGCGTTCTTCGCCTCGCCAGCCTCTTCGCCCAGAATCTCTTCCAGCCGCTGCACATGCAGGCGGGTCTCCTGCATGTGTGACTGAAACGCCTGCCGCAGCTGCACATCCAGGGCATGGTCGATCATTTTCGGCAATGCCTCCAGAATCTGGTTCTCGGCTGAAAGCAGCATCTGCAACTGATGGATGTAGAGCTTGTGGAGATTATCCAGATTGGCGGAAAAAACTTTCATCGCTTGTCTCCTTCAGCCTGCCTTGGAATGGGTTGGAACCCGCGCATCGGGCGCTCCCGCGTGTATGTGCTGAAGCGCGGCGTCCCTTCTCCGTCGCTTCATCTTCTCCGTAGGATGCGCCCTGGCGTCCCGCACGCTGGTTCCACAAAAAAGCGGCCGCCTGGCTAATCCGGCGGCCGCTTTCGTTGTCCTCGTGGCGGGCGTTACACCATCCGCGCAAACTTCGCGCGCCGCTTCTCCCACTCCTCCAGAGAGAAAAGCCGCGGGCCCACATCGATCAGCCGCGGAATCATGTTGAAGATCCCCACCGGATTCCACCGCTTCCCCTCGCGCGTGCGGAAGCCCTTCTCATTCAGATCGCTCGCGATGCTCGAAAACGAGAAGTCCTGCACCAGCATCTCCATCATCTGCAGCAGCACCTTCTGCTCCGTCTCGTCCAGTTCAAGTCCCTTGCAGTCGTCCGAGATGCGCAGCCCGTAAGGAATATCCTCCGGATAAGCGCCCTCACTTGGTATCTCGCTGTCCGGCAGCTCTCGCCGCCACTCTACCGACACCAGGTGCCACCCGGCAGCGACCCTCTGCTTCACAATCTCTTCCAGCAGGGGCCCCGTAATCATGTCTCGAATTCTTTCTGCGTAAGCCATTGCGCACCCCTCCGTGATCCGCCTATGCAGCACGTTCAGTGCCAGCCCTCGATGACTCGGCGCCGCGTGCCTATGCCACTGAATGCGCAGAGCATACACCCCGGGCAAGCCCGTAGCCATCCGGGACCTGCATCCTGTCGCTGTCCACTTCCGCCAGCGACTCGTCCGCTTCCGAACGCTCACCGACAGTCTGCCCCGGGGTTTCCAGTCTCTTGTCTGTGGTCCCTGGTTTTCTAATTCGCCAACACCGCCCGGTACCGGACATGATTCTTGCGTACCCGCCCCAGCGCCTGATTCGCGTCTGCCATCTTGAAGTTCTCTATTCGCGCCGCCACCCGGTGACGGGCAGCTACGTCCAGCATCTCGGCCATCAGCCAGGGGGTGCCCGTGCTCGACCCGCGCAGGCACAAGAGATCGGCGATGAGCGGCAATGCCGGAACCGACACTGGAGCAGGAGGCACACCCACCAGGCACAGGTTTCCATGCGGCCGCAGGGCGCTGAGATAGGCGCTCCAGTCCTGCGCCGCATTGACAGTCGACAGAATCAGATCCTGTGAGCCCTCCACCGCCTTCAGCGCCTTCGTATCCCGCGAGTTCACGAAGCGGTGCGCCCCGAGCGCCATCGCCTCGTCCTCCTTGGCCGGTGAGGTAGAAAACGCCGTCACTTCCGCGCCAAAGGCTCGAGCAAACTGCAGCGCCAGATGTCCCAGTCCGCCGATTCCAATCACGCCCACCCGCGCCGACGGATTCACTCCCAGAGTTCGCAGCGGACTGTAGACGGTAATGCCTCCGCACAGCAGCGGCGCGGCGGTTTCGCTGTCCAGTTCGTCTGGCAGTTTTACGGCAAAGCGCGCATTCACGCGCACCGCATCGGCGTAGCCGCCGTGACGCCCCACGCAGGTGCGCTGTTCCTGGGCGCACAGGTTATCTTCACCGCGCCGGCACCACTCGCACGACCCGCAGCTATCGGCCTGCCACCCAATCCCCACGCGATCCCCGGGCTTCAGATGCGCTACACCCGCGCCCACCTGTCGCACTGTCCCCACAATTTCGTGCCCGGGAATGAACGGATACTGGCTTACCCCCCAGTCGTTGTCGATCAAATGCAGGTCGCTGTGGCACACGCCGCAATGCGTGATCCTCACCTCGACGTCCTGAGGCCGCAAATTGCCCGGATCGTATTTCAGCGGGAGGAGTTCGGCGCCGGCTGCGTGGACAGCAAGGCCCTGAATCGTCGCCATGGATGCGAATCCTTTGTACCAGGGGAACGCGTATCAGCTGGAATTGGTTTTCCTATCCTACGCCGGCCGCATTTACGCAGGATGACAACCCCGCTACTGGTCTTCCACCTGCAGCGTCACCACCTGCATCCCCGTAATCACCGCATCCATGGCCAGCGATGCCATCGGCATCGCCGACTCGCCGTTCAGCGCTATCCCGTTGTTGTCTTTCAGCGGCGCCAGCACATTCGCCATCGACAGCGGGATCGCCGACAGCGTGTGCCCGTCCACCGCCGCCTGCGCCTCAGGGGCCAGCAGCGTCACGTACATCCGATCGCTCGGATGCGCGCTGTTCAGCTGTGCGATCGTCGCCGAAATATCCAGCGGCTGCGCGTTGAACTGGGGCGGCTGCAGCAGCCGATCGAGCGTCGTGCCATCGCTCACCAGCAGCCGCACGGGCCCTTCCGGCAGGTTCGCCGGCAGTGTGACGGGAATCTGCACATTACGCGGATCTCCGTGCCACGGCCGGATGGTCGCGTTGAGAGTCACCGTATCGCCCGCGTGCACTTCCACTTTGCTCGCCTGCGCGCTGTCGATCTCTGCGGTCAGCCGCCGCGGAATCGCCGCCACTTCCAGATCCACGCTCTCAATCGGCGTTCGCCGCGCGGCGTTGTCGTACAGCCGGTTGAACCGCTCGCCCAGAGCCAGCGCCGCCGCAATATTCGCCGGAACCGTATCGGTGGGCGCGACCAGCCGGTTCAGCTTCACCTCGGGATACCCGCTCAGCTTCACAGCTCCCTGCACGCGATAGGTGGTTTGCGCCGAATAGCCGTTCTGTTGCATCAGCCCCTGATACACCGCCACCATCACCGCCATTGGCGTCACCTGCGGCTGATCGATCACCTCAAAGTGCAGCGTATTGCTCACACCACTTGCCGCGGGCGCTGCCGAATCGCTCGGCTCGCGCGTCACGTGCAGGGTTACCGGAATCATGCGCGCCGGCTTGCCAAACTCACCCATGATGGCCGACTCGCGATCTTCCGTGATCGACCCGACCGTCTCCGTCGTATTGATGATCTTGAATGCCTCGGCGGGCGATGGCAGCGTGGCCACCACGTCGGCCTTGGTCATCGGCATCGACACCGGACCGAATTGCGTGATCGGATGCCCGCACGCCAGCATCTTCTTCGGATCGACGTACGTCACCGTGCACGTCGCCGCGATATCCAGATCGCCGCGCACCAGGATCGCGCTCACCGCCGACCCCGGAACCAGCGGATCCGGCTGCTTCTCATCGCTCGCCGACCCGCCAATGCCTTCCACAGGCATCAGCCCCGCCGGCGCATGTGCCTTCCACAACTTCAGCGCATCGGCGCTGAACCCACTGAACACCAGCGGCGTATCCATCGGTTGAATCAGCGGCTCCGCCGTGCCCGGGCTGCTCACCGCTTCTGCGCTCGGCGCCTCCAGTGCCGCCCGCTCCACTCCAGCATCGGCTTCTGGTTCTTGCAGCTCCGGTCCCTGCGCTCTGAGCTCTGCGCTCTGCGTACTGTCCTGTTCGTCCACCCCCAGCATCTGCTGGATCGGCGTAATCCCGCAGATCGGCTCTTTACTGAACTGTCCGATGCGGAATGCCAGCGCCCCTGCCAGCTTCCCGTCGATATACACCGGGCTGCCGCTCATGCCTTCCACCACGCCCGTATACTGCGGCTTCGGTCCTTCGAGCCGAGCGAGGATCATGTCCTGCCGTGGGCCGATGGCGTTGTGCAGCACGCCCAGGATCTCCACGCCCATCGGTTCCGGTTTCGTGCCCTCAAATACCGTGTAAGCCACGCCCTGCTGGCCACGATGAATCTCGCTCAGTGGGAAAAATTTCGTTACGGCGGGCGGGTTCGGAGGCAGATTCAGCGCCGCCTGCCCATCCACAGAGGCCTGTCCCCAGCCGAGGGCCGGCGCCGCTATTGCCAGGGCCAGCGCCACGCGGATATCTTTCAGCCGATCACACACGTCCATAGACTATGCTGCTTCGGTGCTTGCCGCAAAGGTCGGCCCGGCTCCACAATCGTTCCAGAGGTTTTGCCATGAGGGACTCCCGCTTCCACCGCACGACGCTGGCCGCCGCTGCTCTGCTGGTATCTCAGACGCTTTTTGTCCCCGGTTGGTTACAGGCTCAGGATCCCCAGCAGCAAACTCAGCCCGCCCAGCAGCAGACTCCTGCCCAGCAACAGGGGCAGCAGCCGGCTGATCAAGGCAGCCCTGAAGCCGGAGGCCCGGGCAACGATACCGGCGCCATCGCCGTTCCGAAAAAGCCCGTGAATCCGCCAGCCCCTCCGCCTCCGCCGAAGACCGTCAACAACCCTCCGGGCCTCGGCAACCTCTCCATGCGCGTCGACGTTCCGGTCGTCAACGTTGACGTGAACGTCATCGCCGAAAAGACCCACATGTTCATCCCCAATCTGCAGGAAGACAACTTCCGCGTCTTTGAGGATGGCATCCCCCAGCAGATCGTCGGTTTTCATCAGGTCAAAGCGCCCATCACTGCCGTCCTGCTGCTCGAGTTCGCGGCCAACAGCTATCAGTTCATCTTCGACATGTGGAACGCTGCGGTATCCTTCACCAACCAGTTGCAGCCCAATGACTACGTCGCGGTCGTCACTTACGACATGCACACGACCATCCTCACGGATTTCACCCAGAACAAGCAGTTGATCCAGCAGGCCGTGCAATCGCTGCAAATCCCCACGTGGAACGAAACCAACGAGTTCGACGCCCTCTACGAAACCCTCGACCGCCTTACCCGCATTGACGGCCGCAAGTACATCATCCTCGTCTCCTCGGGCCGGGACACTTTCTCCAAGATCACCCTCGACAAGTGCCTGCAGAAGATCAAGGAAACGCCCAACGTCACCATTTTCTCCATTGCCACGGGCGGCGCCGGCATCATGGGAGCCGGCAACTTCGCCAGCGGCCGTATGAATTCCATCGGCATGCTGCAGGCGCAGAACGAGCTGCAGACTTTTGCGCGCATGACCGGCGGCATGTACTTTGAGCCGCGCTTCGACTCGGAGTTCCCCGACGTCTTCACCGACATCAACAACTCCATCCGCAACCAGTATCAGATCACCTACAAACCCTCCAACAACAAGATGGACGGAACCTACCGCCGCATCCGCGTCGAGCTGGTCGACCAGGAAGGCCACCCGCTCCGGATGGAAGACGAGAAGCACAAGACCCTGAAGTACGACATCATCGCCCGCGACGGCTACAAGGCAAAGCAGCAGGTGGAGTAGCGGCGCTCCACCGGGTGCCCTCAGGTGATCCATTCCAATCCGGCTCTCGCCTGAATGGGATTCCCCAATCCTGGGCTCACCGGCTATCAGCCACCAGCCCCGCCGAATCGCTAACCCGCTGACTCGCTCCTCCCCTGTAACCTGTAACCTGCAACCTGACCATGGAACCTCTCCTCGTCGCCCTGCTCGGACCCACCGGCAGCGGCAAAACCGCGCTCTCGCTCGCTGTGGCGGCCCGCTTCGGGGGCGAAATCGTCAACTGCGATTCGGTCGCGGTCTATTGCGATATGGAACTGGGCACGGCCAAGCCTTCTCGGGAGGAGCGCCGCCAGGTTCCCCACCACCTCATCGACATCCTACCCCCCGACCACTTCTGTACCGCCGGCGACTACAGCCGCCTCGCCCGTGAAGCCATCGGCGCCATCACCGCGCGCCATCATCTCCCCATCGTCACCGGAGGCACCGGCCTCTATCTGCGAGCGCTGCTCGACGGCCTCTTCCAAGGACCACAGAGATCCGAGGATCTCCGCGAGCGCCTCCGCCGCAGTGCGGAAGCGCACAGCCCCGGCTGGCTGCATCGACTGCTGCGCCGTCTCGATCCCGCCGCCGCGGGCCGCATCCACGCCAACGACCACCCGAAGCTCATCCGCGCCATCGAAGTCTGCCTCGCGGGCGGCAAGCCGCTGACGGAAGCCTGGCGATCGGGCCGCGACCCGCTCCCCGGCTACCGCATTTTGCGCATCGGCCTCGACCCGCCACGCCCGGAACTCTACGCACGCATCGACGCCCGCGCCACGGCGATGTTCGCAGCCGGCCTCGTCGAAGAAACCCGATCCCTCATCGCTCGCTACGGCGAATCGCCTCGCGCCTTTGACGCGCTCGGCTACCGCCAGGCTCGCGCCGTGCTGCGCGGCGAGATGGCGGAAGCCGATGCCACGGCCGTTACCCGCCAGGCGCACCGCAACTACGCGAAGCGCCAGTTCACCTGGTTCCGTCGCGAGCCGGAGGTCCGCTGGCTGGCCGGTTTCGGCGACGATCCCGCCATCGCCTCCCAGGCGGCCGATCTTATACAAGAGAACCTGTGAGCACCAGCAGCCTTTCGCCGTCGACGCATGCCAGGCGCTATACGCTCTACGCTGCCCTCTCGCTCCTCGCTCTGCTCATCCACGGTTACCACCCCTTCGCCAGTGACGGAGGCCTCTACGCTGCCGGTATCCGCCACGTCCTCGATCCGTCGCTCTACCACTTCAACGCACCGTTCGTCACCGCATTCACCCATCACTCGATCTTCGCGATCCTTATCGGCGCGCTCGTTCGCCTGACGCATCTGCCCCTGGCTTGGGCTCTTCTTCTCGCGCACCTCGTGTCGCTCTGGCTTTTTCTCTGCGCTGCGCACGCGCTCGCTGCGCGCGTCTTCGCCGGCGAGTCGGCCCGCTGGTTCGCTGTGCTCCTGGCCGCCGCCTGCTGCGCGCTGCCCGTCGCCGGAACCGCGCTCGTTCTCATGGACCCTTACCTCACGGCGCGCTCGTTCTCCACACCGCTCAGTCTCTTCGCCGTCGCCGCCTGCCTCGACCGCAAGGGTCTGGGCACCGTCCTGCTGCTGACGGCCGCCGTCCTCTTCCATCCGCTCATGGGCGCATATGCCATCGGATTCGTCCTCGTCCTCGCGCTGATTCGGAGCGGCCGCTCCCGCTCGGCAGTCCTGTTGAGCTGCGCCGGGCTCATCGCCGCAGGCATTGTATTTGCGGCCACGCATAACGCACCCGTTTCCCCGGGGTATCGCGAAGCGCTTCTGCTCCCGCAGCGCACGTTTCTCTTCCTCGCGCGCTGGCATTGGTATGAACTCCTCGGCATCGTGCTCCCGCTGCTGCTCTTCGCTGCCGCAACCCAGAAGTTCCCGTCCTCGACGCCCACTGGCGCGCTCTGCCGCACTGCCATTGCAATCGGAACCACGAGCTTTCTCATCGCCGCACTCTTCGTGCCACCCTCCGGACCGTATCTCCTCGTTCCGCTCCAGGTTCTGCGCAGCTGCCACCTCATCTACCTCGTCGGCGTCGTCCTCTGCGGCGGCGTTCTTTCTTCGCTCGCCGCTCGCAGTCACGTCGCCGCCGCGGGCGTCCTCCTGCTGCTCGCCGCCATCATGTTCCAGGTCGAACGCGTCTCGTGGCCCGGATGCAACCGCATCGAGCGACCCGGCCTCGCGCCTTCGAATCCCTGCGAACAGGCCTTTCTCTGGATCCGCCGCCACACCCCGAGCGATGCAACGTTCGCTTTCAACCCGCAGTTTGCCTATCGCCCAGGCGAGGACGAGCAGAACTTCCGCGCACTCGCCGAGCGCGATGCCCTCGCCGACGACAAAGATGCCGGCGTCGTTGCGATCCTGCCCTCTCTGGCCGGCCCCTGGGCCATGCAGCGCAATACGGAACTGTTTGTCGATTCGATGACGGACGCCGAGCGTTACACCGCGCTCGCTCCGCTGGGGGTCACCTGGCTCCTGCTGCCGCCCGACGCGCCCACCAGCTTTCCCTGCCCGTTCTCCAACCTGGCCGTAAAGGTCTGCCAATTGGAGCCGCCACCCGCACCCCGGCCCCACCCAAAAGCAAACGGCCCAGGCCATATAGCCTGAGCCGCCGCACCCGCTGTTCGTTGTTGCCTGCTCTTACTGCACCGTCAGCGCGATGCAGGTGGCCGCCGTGGTGCTGCACGTCGTATCGGAGGGCGTCGCTTCTGTGATGTTCGTTCCATTCGACGAATATGCCGAGATCACGATGCTGTAGTTTCCTGCGACCGTGCCGTAGTTGGGCGCGGGATGGTAGTGCTCATAGCTGTACCGCTGATTGCAGGCCGTCAGTCCCATCGAGGCCGCGCTCAGCAGCAGAACAATCCCCAGCACCCGCAGCGCGCCAAAGTGCTTCCGACGCAGAGCGCCCACTCCGGCCAGCGCCAGCAATCCGGGAACCACAATCGCAAACGCTGCCCTGGAACCGTGGAAGGGGTTCTCGTTCTTCGAGCTGAGCCCGGACGGAGCGGTGGTCGTAATCTGCATTGCGCTCGCGATCGAGCCGTTCGCCGGAGGCGTGAGCACCACAGGATTGAAATTGCAGGTCGACGCGCCCGGCAGTCCCGAGCACGACAGATTCACTGCCTCGGAAAACCCGTTCTGCGAGGTCACCGTGAGCTGAATCGTCGCAAACTGCCCAGGCATCACCGTCACGGTCGACGGATTCGCGGTCACTGTGAATCCTGGCAGCGAACTGGCGGCTGCCGGCAGCACCGTCGTCGCCGCCGATGAGTTCGCATAGGCCGCGTCGCCGTGATAGACCGCGGTGACCGTCCCCGCCCATGACGGAAGATTCGCCCGTTTCAGGACCGCGACGCCATCCTCGACGAACACCGATCCCAGCGATCCCTTCGCCGTCTCAAAGCTCACCGACCCTTCTGAGACCGGCTCACCCTGAAAGTCGGCCACCTTCGCGGTAAGCGAAAACACGCCGTTGTCCTGCTGGCTGGTGACCTGCGTCCGCGTCGGCGCCGCAGACTGCGCCGGCGCGCTCGTGCTGAAGGCGGTCAGGCATGTCAGTATTCCTGTGCTGGCGGCCAGCCGAACGGCGCGCCGCAAATCGATGGGGTTCCGGAACAACAGAATCATTCGCTGAAAACTCTCTTCAGAAGAACCATTCCGCGCGGGAACCGCTATCGCCTCGGCCTGCAGAGATCCTTCGGCCGCTGCCATCCAGTCCTGTTCCCGGTTGGAAGCTCTATTGTATCTGAGCCGCTACCACCCGGACATTCCACGGCGTCTTGTCCCTGGCTCTTCGGCATTTCGACGCGCCTGGAGTTAGGATCGTTAGTTGCTTGATATTGCATTTTTCGAGGCGATCCATCATGGCTACTACCCTTTCCGCGCGCCCGCAGCTTCAATACCTCACCTCCGCCATCGACGAGCTGAAGCAGAAGGGCACCCACTTCCGCCTGCGCATCCTCGACGACGTTCAGGCCCCGGTATGCACCTACGACGGCAAGCGCATCATCAATCTCGCCTCCAACAATTACCTCGGCCTCTGCAATCACCCCAAACTGAAAGAAGCCGCCATCCAGGCTACGCGCGACTTCGGCGTCGGTCCGGGCGCGGTCCGCACCATCGCCGGCACCATGAAAATTCACATGGAGCTTGAGGAAAAAATCGCCCGCTTCAAAAACGTCGAAGCCTGCGTGGTCTTCCAAAGCGGATTCACCGCCAACGCCGGCACCGTCTCCGCCATCCTCGGCAAAGAAGACTTCATCATCTCCGACGAGCTGAACCACGCGTCCATCATCGACGGCGCGCGCCTCTCCCGTGCAAAAATCAAGGTCTTTCGCCACAAAGACGTGGCCCACGCCGAAGAAATTCTGAAAGAGATCGCAAACGAGCCCGGCCACAAGCTGCTCATCACCGATGGCGTTTTCTCGATGGACGGCGACATCGGCCCCGTCGACAAGCTCGCCGATCTCGCCGAAAAATACGGCGCCATCATGATGGTCGACGATGCCCACGCCTCCGGCGTCCTCGGCCGCAACGGACGCGGCAGCATCGACCACTTCGGCTGCCACGGCCGCGTCGATATCCAGGTCGGCACGCTGTCGAAGGCCATCGGCGCCATCGGCGGATACGTCTGCGGATCGAAGGATCTTATCGACTTCCTCTACCACCGCGCGCGGCCATTCCTGTTCTCCACATCGCACCCGCCGTCGGTCACCGCCACCTGCATCGCCGCGTTCGACCTGCTCGAGTCCGAGCCGGAACGCATCGAGCGCCTGTGGGACAATACCCGTTACTTCAAGGCTGAGCTGGGCCGCATCGGATTCAACATCGGCGGCGTCAACACGCCGGCCAGCGAGACGCCCATCACGCCGATCATCATCGGGGACGGCCGCCAGACCATGGACTTTTCTCGCGCGCTCTTCGATGCGGGCGTCCTCGGCACGGGTATCGCCTTTCCCACGGTGCCGGAGGGCAAAGCCCGCATCCGCACCATCATGACCAGCGAGCACACCCGCGAGCAGCTCGATCAGGCGCTGGAGGTTTTGGAGAAGACTGCGAAAAAGATCGGGATTCTCAGTTAATCCGAAGCGGATTCCCCACCCTTGTCTCTTCTAATTCTGCAGGGACGGGGTGGGGACACTGGCTCTCACCCCATCAAACTGCTGAAGATGATCAGCGCCAGCCCCACCATTGTCACCTCGTGGTGCCCGGTGATCGCGCCGCCGCACACCAGCAGCACCACACCGAGCGCCATCAGGAAATGCGAATCCGAATCGTGGTCGCACTCCACTCTCGCCTGGACCGGGTTGCCGGGAATCGTGTTGGGGATTGGGTTGTTCATTGTCGCCCTCCTGACAGATTGAGGATCGCTCCATTCCGCCTCCGCTCGCAGTGCCCTTCGTCAGCAATCGCGCATGACAATTGTCAGGCCCCTGAAAAGCCCTGATCGGCTCAGTGTCCTCCGTACCCTCTGGGGTTGAGCCTGTGTTCGAGTTCCCGCACCCCGATATACTCGCCACAGGAGCCGCTGTTGCTGCATCTCGATCGCATCCTCGCCCAGACCCGCGCCGATCTCGCGCTCCGCCGCGAACGCACTCCCCTGGCCGACCTCGAGCGCCGAGCCGCCGCGCACACGCCGCGCGGATTTGCCGCCGCTCTCCGCCGAGCCTCCGCCTCCGGTGCCGCGGTCATCGCAGAACTGAAGAAGGCATCTCCCTCGAAGGGCCTCATCCGCGCCGATTTCGACCCGGATTCGCTCGCCCGCGGATTCGCATCTGCCGGTGCCGCCGCGCTCTCCGTCCTCACCGACGATCCGTTCTTCCAGGGGAGCCTGCGCAACCTGGAGATTGCCTCCGCGGCGACGACGATTCCCTGCCTCCGCAAAGATTTCATCGTCGACGAGTACCAGATCGTCGAAGCCCGCGCCCACCGCGCCGACGCCATTCTGCTGATCGCCGCCGCGCTCACCGATCCCGAGCTGGCGAGCTTCACCGCTGCCGCCCACGAGCAATCGCTCGACGTCCTCTGCGAAGTCCACACCGCGGAAGAGCTGGCCCGCGTCCGCGACCTCGGCTGCGACTGCTATGGCGTCAACAATCGCGACCTCCGCACCTTCGAGGTGAGCCTCACAACCTCGCTGAGCCTGGCCTCCCACCTGCCAAAAAACGCCGTGCACGTCGCCGAAAGCGGCATCCACACCACAGCGGACATCCAGACACTCCGCGCGGCTGGATTCCACGCTCTTCTCATTGGTGAATCGCTGATGCGCCAGTCCGATCCCGGCGTCGCTCTCTCAGTTCTGCTCTCTGCCGCATCCGAACCCGCTCCAACCCATTTTTGACTATGTGGATCAAGATTTGCGCCAACACTTCCGCTGACGATGCGCGCCTGGCCGCCGATGCCGGCGCAGACGCCATCGGCTACGTCTTCGCACCCAGCCCGCGACGGGTCACGCCCCATCAGGTTGCCCTGAGTGCCCCGGAATTGTCCTCCGATGTCACCCAGATCGGAGTCGTCAACACTCAGGACCTCGACGAAATCGAATTCGCCCTGCACACCGCCGCGCTTCATGGCGTCCAACTCCACGGCGAGCTCGATTTCCAGCTCGCCGAGCGCCTCCGCAAAGCCTTCGATTCCAGATTCTTTCTCATCCAGTCCCTGCACTGGTCTCTCGATAGCGATCCCGCTGCTTCCGAGCGCAGGCTGCGCGACGAGTTGCGGGCCATCGGCCGTCACCACGCCGCCGATGCCGTCCTGCTCGACACCCGCACCGCGTCCGCTTCCGGAGGCACCGGCAAAACCCTGGACTGGAAACGCGCGGGCGACGTCATCGCCGGCGAAGCCGGCAAGCTCCGCATCGTCCTCGCCGGCGGACTTACCCCCACCAACGTCGCCGAGGCCATCCGCACCGTCCGCCCCTGGGGCGTCGATGTCGCCAGCGGCGTCGAATCCTTTCCCGGCAGGAAGGACCCCGTCCGCGTCTATGCCTTTATTCGCGCTGCCCGCGTCGCCTTCGCCGCCATCGAAAACAAATCTCTGCTTCCGCAATAAGCTCCCCCGGGGTGTCCCACATCTGCGCGGTTCTCGCAGATGTGGGATCTGCACCTCGCCCCTGCACCCCGACACCTGAAACCTGTAACCTGTACTCATGGCTACCGCGGCCCCCACCATCGCCGGACGCTTCGGTCCTTACGGCGGACGCTACGTCCCTGAAACGCTCGTCGCCGCGCTCGATGAGCTCGATCGCGCCTGGCAGGAAGCCCAGGCCGACCCCGACTTCCACCTCAGGCTTGACGGCCTGCTCCGCGACTACGTCGGCCGCCCCACGCC
>Ga0335075_10007917_pt1 | contig 16320 bp, 9 predicted proteins | sample Lox_Sample_24_FD_206723 | JGI IMG/M metagenome (GOLD analysis project Ga0335075, IMG submission 206723) | Soil microbial communities from Loxahatchee National Wildlife Refuge, Florida, United States - Lox_Sample_2.4 | ecosystem: Environmental > Terrestrial > Soil > Wetlands | place: USA: Florida... | reverse complement strand
GCCGTCACCGATGCCCAGCTTGCCGTTCACGGCCGCGCCGTCCATCTGCACGTACTTGCTGTAGATCAGCGTGGTCGGCGCGAAGAAGGGCACGTCGAACTTGCCGCCGATGACCGTCAGGTAGTTGAAATTGCGCGCGGTGGTGCCGCGGTAGCGGATGTAGATCTGGTCGAAGCCGACGGTATAGCGGCCGAACTCGCCGCCGAGGGTCTGGATCTCCGAGTTCGGGTTCAGCGCTCCGCTTGCCAGGCGGATGCCGGCATCCCATGAGGGGGTGAGAGTGATGTCGACGCCGAGGCGCGCGCGCGCCTGGAATACCGCGTTGTCCTGGTTGATGTTGAGGAAGGCGTTCTCGCCCGCCTGGTCGAAGCCGCCGGCCGCGTTGATCGCAGCGTAGTTGAGGATGGTGCAGTTGCCATACGGCGTGCCGGCCGGGCAGCCCGCGCTGTTGCCGGCACCGTAAAGATTATCCTGACCGCGCAGTGTCAGATCGCCCGTGAGCCGGACGTTGCGAACCCAGTCAGGCAGGCCCCCTGGAACTCCCCAGCCTTCCGTCTTGGCTGCCTTTAGAACGTCCGCGGTGACGGCCGGCTGAACCTGCTGAGCGACCTGCTTCTCGATCTTCTGCTGCACGATCTTCGGCACATAGGGCACCGCGATCGCGCCCTCCTTCTCCTCCTGCTCCCGCTGTGCCCGTTCCTTCGCCCGCTCGACTGCAAGATCCGCGTTGGCCTTGTCCTGGGCCTGCTTCACCATCTGCTCGGCCTGCTGCTGCGTGATCACGCCGCGCTGCACGAGCCCCTGCAGCAGGTTGATCACCGTATCCTGCAACACTTCCACCGATTGCCGCTGCTGGTCGGATGCGGCCGGGGGTGGTGGCGCATCCTGTCCGGACGCGGTCTGCGCGGCCGGTGCGGTCTGCGCAGACGCCGCGCCCACGCAGCCGAGCAATGCTGCGCACGCCGCGGCGGCGAGCGCCACCCGTGCCCGATGCGGCACTTTATTATGATTCTTCTGTGTCATCCCCCCGGGCCCCTGTCAGTTTGGAGAAGTTTTGGCCGCCGCCAGGGGCGCGCTCGACGCTTGGGCCATCATCTGCTGCAGTTGGCCCATTGGAATGGCGCCCCCGATGCGATGCCCGTTCTGCAGGAAGATGGTCGGCGTGGCCGTGATGTGCAGCGACTGCGCCAACGTGTTGATCCTGGCAATCGGGTCATCGGCGCAGGAGCCGCCGCCCGGGATCGGCGTGCGGTACACCATCCAGTTGGTCCAGGCCGAAGCGCGGTCGGGCGCGCACCAGATCAGCTTGGCGTCCTTGAGCGCGTTGGGATGGAGCTGCGGGATCGGAAAGAGGAACAGGTAGATCGTGACATCGCTCATGGACGCCATGCCCCTCTCCATCTGCTGGCAGAACGGGCAGTCCGGATCCTCGAACAAGGCCAGCTTCCGCTTCCCGTTGCCTCTGACGATCTTGATGGCATCGCCGACCGGCAACGTTTTGAAATCGACGGCGTAACGGTCGTCGACCGCCTCCTCGGAGAGGTTCATCTTCGTCTGCGTGTCCATCATGTTGCCGGCGATCAGATGCTCGCCGCTGGCATCGACATAGACCACTTTGTCGCCCGAGATGACCTGGTAGAGGCCGGCGATCGGCGACGGCTCGACGGCATCGATCTTCACGCCCGGGAAGCGCTGATTGAGAAGTTGCTTCAGATGATCCTCGACGCCGGTCGTGGCCGCGCGCGCAAAGCCGGCGACGAGCGCGAAGCAGAGGGCCAAGGCGAGTGCAGGCAGGCAGCGTCGGTCAGCGCGTCTCATCGAAATCCCCTGGGAGCTTAGGCGAGCCGCGAACCGTACCGCTCAAATGTAACGGCAGTGTGACTCTGAGCCTCGTGGAGGCCAGGCACGGCGAAAGGCATGGGCGCGAGGCGGCTCTCCGCGCGCTCCCACATCACCACGTAGGCGGCCTCGATGGCACGCCGATGGCGCTCTGCGTCAAAGAGCGCGCAAGTCGCCCGATTGGCGGTCAGCTGCGAGCGCAGCGCCGCGAGGCGTTGCCGGTCCCGCGCCAGGGCTAATGCAAGCTCCTCATATTCCTGAAGATTATGCGTGATGAGCTGCGGCAGCCCCGAGGCGTGCAGGAGGCTGGCGGCGACGCGGGCCGCGAATGTTTCACCCTGACAGGTCAGGAGCGGCACACCGGCCCAGAGCGCGTCGCTCCCGGTGGTATGCGCGGTGCATGGCAGGGTGTCGATAAAAAGATCCGCCGCGCCGAAGCGCGCCAGATGCTCAGGCAGCGACAGGCGTGGGGCGATGACGAGCCGCGCCGGCTCGATACCGCGCCGTGCGGCCTCCTTGCGGAGGTTGGCGGAGGCGAACGGGTTGTCCTCGAGCAACCACAGGACGCTGTCCGGCACGGCCGCGAGCAGGCGCATCCAGACCCCGAAGACCTCCGGAGTCACCTTACCGCAAGCATTGAAGCAGCAGAAGACGAAAGCCGTCTCCGGCAGAGACAGCTCGCCGCGGGTGGGAACCACGGGCGAGACGATCCTTCCCGACCCGTTCGGCTGATAGCAGTCGGGCAGATGAACCACCTTTTCGCTGTAGTCCGGGAAGTGCTCAGGCGGAATCACGTGCGCGTCGGCGATCACGTAGTCGATGTAAGGCGCGCCCGTCGTGCCCGGATAGCCGAGGTAGCTCACCTGCACGGGCGCCGGCCGGTACGCGAAGATGCCCATGCGGCTGTCGGCCGTATAGCCCTTCAAATCCACCGCGATGTCGATTTCGCGCTCGGCGAGCAGCGCTGCGACCTGACGATCGTCGAGGCTGGCTGCGTCCACGAACCGGTCGAACGAGCGCTCCAGCCGGCGGCGCATGGAGCTGCCATCGGGAGCCAGCGAGATCGCCGTCCACTCGAAGCGCTCCTTGTCGTGGCGCTCGAAGAGCTCCGCCATGAGGAATGCGGTCGCGTGCGCATGGAAATCCGCGGAGACGTAAGCGACCCTGATGCGGCCGTGCCCATAGGCGCGCCCCTGACGGAGCGGCTCCCGCGCCGGAAACTTGTCGGCATTGACGGTGCGGGCACAGTTGAGCTGCGCAGAGCGGGAGTCGCAAGTGTTCAGCAAGGCCCATGGCGCCTGCACCCGCAACCCCCGGTCGGCCGATTCCGCGACGCGCCGGCGCAGCGCAACGTACTCCCCGCCCCAGTCGCACGAGCGGCAGAGCGCGTGCAGCAGGCTGCCAGCGGCGTAGGGATGATCCGGCACCGCGGCCAGCAATGCGGCGAAGGTGCGCGCCGCCGCTTCGAAGCTCCCCAGATCGAGCTGTGAGTTGCCGAGGTTCTCGAGCGCGCCCGGATAGCCCGGCCGCAGCTGCAGCGCCCGCTCGAAGGCCTTGATCGCCTCGGCCGGCTGCTTGAGGGCCACGAGCGCGGCGCCGCGGTTGTTGTGGACCTGAGGCATGCGCTCATCGAGCGCCAGGGCCCGATCGAAGCTCGCGGCCGCCTCCGCGGGGCGACGGAGCTCGAGCAGCATGCTGCCGCGGTTGTACCAGGCGAGCGCGAAGCGCGGATCCGACCGCGCCGCCTGATCGAAGCTGGCCAGCGCGTCGGCCAGGCGCCCGAGAGCCACGAGCACGTTGCCGCGGTTGTAGCTGGCGAGCGCATGCCCTGGCGCCGCGGCGAGGGCGCGGTCGAGGCTCGCAAGCGCCTCCTCGGGCCGGCCGAGCGCGAGCAGGGTGTTGCCGCGGTTGCAGTGGCCGAGAGGGGCGCGCGGATCGAGGCGCACCGCCTCGTCGAAAGCCGAGAGTGCTGCCTCCCGCCGGCCAAGTGTCGAGAGCGCATTTCCGCGTAGGAGATGCACGGGTGCCGGGGCCGGTGTGCGCGCGATCAGCGCATCGAGTGACGCGAGCGCTTCCGCCGGACGGCCGAGCTGCATCAAAAGGGCGGCGCGGTTGTAGAGCGCTGCGAGACAACCCGGATCGAGCGCCAACGCCCGCTCGTATTCGCGCACCGCCTCTGCGATGCGTCCCTGCAGCGTCAGCATGCGGCCAGCCTCGCAGCGCGCAACGACTTCATCTCCGATGGCCGCAGCGCTCATACGGCCTCCACGCCGCTCTCGATCCGATCGACATGGAACGTCGCGGCAGGCCTGCCTTCCCGATGGGTCCGCCACATCTGCCGATAGGCCTGCTCGAGGTGGCGGCGGAAACGTGGAGTATCGAAGAGCGGCAGGCGCTCGCGCTCGTGGGAGAGATGTGCGTGCAGCGACGTCAGCCGGTCGCGGTCATGCGCCAGCGCGCGAGCGAGTGCCTCGTATTCTTCGAGTGAATGTGTCACGAGTTGCTCCAGCCCGACCGCGCAGAGCAGGCTCCCGGCCACCCTTGCCGGAAACGATCGCCCTGCGCACGTCACGATCGGTACGCCGCTCCAAAGTGCATCGCTCGCAGTGGTGTGAGCGTTGCAGGGAAGCGTATCCAGGAAAAGATCCGCGAGTCGGTGGCGCGCAAGGTGTATGTCATTGGGCGCCCGCTCCGCGAAAATCAGACGCTCGGCCGCAATGCCGCGTGCAACAGCCTCACGGCGCAGATTCTCGACCGCCCAGCGGTTGTCGCCGAGCAGCCAGAGCACGCTGCCCTCGACCGCCGCGAGCAGGCGCATCCAGATGTCGAACACCGGCGAGGTGATCTTCCAGTCGTTGTTGAAGCAGCAGAAAACGAACCCGTCGGCGGGCAGGCCGGCCTCGGCTCGCGTCGGTATCCGCGGCGACACGGCCCGCTTGCGGTCGTTGACCTGATAGGAGTCGGGCAGGTAGGCGATCTTCTCGGCATAGAACGCCTGGCTATGCGGCGGGATCAGGAACTCGTCGGCGATCAGATAATCGATGAAGCTCGCGCCGATCGTTCCCGGCTGTCCGAGATAATTGACCTGGATGGGCGCGGGGCGCAGGGCGAAGATACCCGGCCGCGCAAAGCCCGTGAGGCCCTTGAGGTCGACCGCGATGTCAACCTGCTGCTCGCGCAGCCAGCGGGCGATCTCATGATCGGGCTGGTCGCGCAGCGTGACGAACTGATCGCAGGCCTGCGCGATGCGGCGGCGCACGGCGCTGCCGTCGTCGTTGCTGAAGGAGACGGCCAGGATCGAGAACTGCGACCGATCGTGCAGCTCGAAGAGCTCCGCCATCAGGAACGAGGTCGCGTGCGCGAAGAAATCCCGGGAGATGTAAGCGACGCGAATCCGCTCGTGGTCATACCGAGGCGCTGGCGGCATCGGCGTGATGCTGCCGGCAATGCGGGCCGAATGACTGCGCGCCGCAAGGAGGTGCTCCGACGGGTCGTCAGAGAGCGCGATGAGCGTGGACGGCTCGACGCCATGCATCGCTCCTGGTAATTGCCGCAGCGCCTGCATCATCCGCGCGGCACGGCCCCAATCGCAAATCCACATGTTGCACAAAAGCGCTTCCGCAAGTGCCTGCGGCATGTCGGGTTGCAGGCGCAACGCCGTTTCCAGACTCGTGACGGCCTCATCCAGGCGGTCACACTGTCGCAACGCCCATCCGCGCAGCAGGTGCGCGCGAAACCCGCTCGGAGCGATGGCGATCGCCGCATCGTAGCTCGACACGGCGCGCCGCGCCGCGCCCGAAAGCACGAGCGCGGTCCCGAGCGACAGATGCGCCTCGACGCACTGCGGGTCCTCCTCGGCTGCCCGCCTGAAGGCCTCGAGCGCATCCGCGGACTGTCCGCGCTGCAGCAGGAGCTGCCCCCAGAGCACTCGCGGCAACGCAAAGCCGGGGCGCAGCGCGATCGCGCGCTGCAGGTGCACCCAACCGCCTCGCAGGTCTCCCGACAGCACGAGCGAGCGCCCGAGCGCGTAGTGCCGATCGGCGGCGTCCGCAGCCGGCGGATCGAGGGCCGGCGTTTGCGAGCGCGGCAGGCCTGCGCCAGGCGCGTTCATGTTTGCACTCATGCAGGCACCGCCAAAGGCACCGGAGCGAGGCCGCGCTCGGCGCGCTGCCACATCAGCACGAAGGCTGCCTCGAGGCCGCGGGTGTAGCGCTCCGCATCGAAAAGTGGACACGTCGCGTGGTTGTCGGCGAGTCTCGCGCGCAGAGCCGCGAGTCGCTCGCAATCCATGGCGAGAGTGAGCGCAAGCTGCTCGTACTCTCGCAGGTCCTGCGTAACCAGCTCCGGCAATCCCGCCGCGTGCAACAGGCTGGCGGCGACTCGGGCCGCGAAAGTCGTGCCCTGACAGGTGAGCACGGGCAGGCCGGCCCAGAGCGCATCGCTTGCAGTGGTGTGCGCGTTGCATGGCACAGTATCGAGAAACAAATCGGCCGCGCGGTTGCGCGCCAGATGCTGCAGGAGCGCAGCCCGCGGCGCGAAAATCAGGCGGGAGGGGTCGATCCCGCGCCGGGCGCCGTGCGCGCGCAGGTTGGCGGTGGCGAACGGGTTGTCGTCCAGCAGCCAGAGGACACTCGCGGGCACCGCATGCAGCAGCCGCATCCAGACATCGAAGACCTCGGGCGTTATCTTGTAGCTCGAGTTGAAGCAGCAAAACACGAAACCCCGCGCCGGCAGGCCTAGCTCGGCGCGCGCCGGCGGGATGGGCGCCAATGGACGGCCGGAGCCGTTCGGCTGATAGCAGGCCGGCAGATGCACCACCTTCTCGCTGTAATGCTGGAAATGCTCGGGCGGAATCACCAGGGCGTCAGCGACGATGTAATCGATGTAGGGTGCCCCGATGGTGCACGGCTGGCCGAGATAGTTGACCTGTACGGGCGAGGGGCGGTGCGCGAATATCCCCAGCCGGCAGTCGGTGGAGAAGCCTTCCAGGTCTACCGCGATGTCGATCTCGCGCTGCCGGAGCAGCCTGGCGATCTGCAGATCATCGAGGCCTCTCACATCGAGAAACGCATCGAAGGCCCGCTCCAGGCGGCGGCGCATGGGGCTGCCGTCATCCGGACCGAATGAGATCGCCGTCAACTCGAATTTCTCTTTGTCGTGACGCTCGAACAGCTCCGCCGCGAGGAGCGCCGTGGGGTGAACACGAAATTGAGCCGAGACATACGCAACCCGTATGCGGCGGTGCCCGTAGGCGACTTGCGTGCAGAGCGGCTGGGCGGCCGCGGGGAATCTGCTCGCGGCGCTGGTGCGCGCGCAGCTGAGCTGTCCGGCCGCAGAGTCGGAGGTTGCCAGGAAGGCGAACGGGGCTTGCGCGGGCAGGCCCCGGCCAGCCAGGTCCGCGACGCGGGCACGCAGGGAGAAGTATTCATCGCTCCAGGCACAGCAGCGAACCAGCGGGCCGAGGAGACTCCCCACGGCGTTCGGCCGATCGGGCGCCGCGGCGAGCGCCTTGCGGAAGGAGTCCATGGCCTCGTCGAACCGATGCAGATCCATCTGCGCGTTTCCCAGATTCTCCAGGGCACCCGCGTGGTCCGGCCGAAGCTGCAGCGCCCGCTGCAGGCCGGCGACGGCTTCCTCCGGGCGCTTCAGGGCGAGCAGCGCCGCCGCCCGGTTGTTGTGCGCGGCCGCCATGGCCGGATCCAGGGCCAGCACGCGATCGAAGCTGGCGATCGCCTCTGCATGGCGGCCCAGATCCATCAGCGTGGTGCCGAGGTTGTACCACCCGGGCGCGAGGCGCGGATTCGATCCCACGGCGCGCTCATAGGCGGCGACCGCTTCGATGCGGCGCCCCAGGACGAGGAGTACGTTGCCGCGATTGTAGCTGGCGAGCACGTCGCCGGGCGCCAGCGCCAGTGCCCGATCGAGACTCGCCAGGGCTTCGTCGGGCCGCCCGAGCGCGAGCAGCGCATTGCCGCGCGCGAGGTGCACGGCTGCCGGCGCCGGCCCGCGCGCGAGCAGGGAATCGCAGTGCGCCACCACCTGCGCCGCGGTCTGCGGAGCTTGCGTACCGAGGCGGGGCGGCGCGCGCGCGCCCCCCACGCCCGCGACGATATCCTGGGCGGTTGCATTCATGGGACCTTCAACGATAGCAATGCGACATTGCAAGGATGTGAAAGCCTCACCGCGCCTGCAAGGTGATCGCGGCAATCACTACGAATGTATTACGAACGTAACGCCCGTTCCCGGCGCGAGCGTCCCCCGGTGCGCTCCAGGGGTAAGCGCTATATTCTTGGCGCCATGGCCTCGACGTGGCGATTACAGCGGCACCCTCCGGGCGGCGAACCGCGCCCGCGACTGCGGGACATGCTGACCCTGCCGGCGCTGATCGCGCGCGGCCCGCAGCTGGCGAGCATCGTGTTGGGTGTCGCCATCGCCGCGCAGGCTCTCGCCATTACACTGTCGCTCGCGGGAGAGTTGTCCGGGGTATCGGCCGTTGGCGGCGCCGCGAGCGCGCGAATGTACGAGAGACACCACCCGGCGCTGAAGGGCATCATGGCGGCACATCTCTTCGGGGCCGCCCCCCAGGTGATGCAGATCGCTGCGGCGGCGATCAGCAGCACGCCCCTGGTGCTGACCGGAACCCTCGCCACTGGCAATCCCCGCGATGGGTTCGCGATCGTGGGCGCCAGTACCGACTCCGCGCACGTCATCTACGTGGGCTCCGAGGCCGCTCCGGGAGCGGTTCTCCTCAAGGTGTTCCCCAAATGGGTCGTCCTGCAAAGGGGTGCTGAGCGCGTGACGCTGCGCTTTCCGCGCAGGAATCGGATGAGAGGGAGCGGCAGCGGCGGCGGGCCGATCTACAATGTACTCGCGGATGACGAATCGGGACCGAGCCCCGAAGATATGGGCGGGCCGGCATTCGCGGTGCACGATCCCGTGCCGCGGCCCCACCTGACCGATGACGCCGCCGTGATGCGCTCCCTCGGCGGCCTGGAGCCCGCGAAGACGGTCGATGGACAGAACGGAATGCAGATCATGGGCACGGCTTTCAACTCCAAGGCGCTCGCGGCGATGGGACTGCACGCAGGGGATGTCATCCTAGAGATCAACGGGGTGGCGGTCGACGCTCCCAACGCGCCCGACCTCATCCACGCACTCCAGTCCGGCAGTGTGACCCTGACGGTGGACCGGCGCGGTGAAGACACCTCGGTGTCGCTCGATGCGAGCTCGATGGCGGACGCGGCCACCGCGTATCGTCAAGCCGACCCCGATCTCTGAAAGCCCGGCGCGCACATAAGGACCCGCCACTGCCGTGCAAGGCACACCAGACAATGAGCTCGGGCGCCTGCGGCAGGCGCTGCAACTGAACCCGGGAGACCCCCGGCTGCATCACGCGCTGGGCGGCGTTCTCTACACGCTACGGCGTCCGGCGAAGGCGTTGGCGAGCTACGAGGAGGCGTTGCGTCTGCAGCCGGGTTATGTCGAGGCGTACAACGACCGCGGACTCGCCCTGCAGGCCATGGGCCGCCATGAGGAGGCGCTCGCGAGCTACTCCACCGCTCTCGCACGGCGCCCGGACTATCCCGAGGCCTGCTACAACCGGGCGAACGCGCACGCCGCACTGAAGCACTTCCCCGCGGCGGAGGCGGACTACCGCAGAGCGATCGAGAGCGGCCTGCGCAGGCCGGAGGCCTATAACAACCTCGCCCTGGCCCTCGCAGAGCTCGGGCGCACGGAAGAAGCCATCGACCGGCTGCGCAGCGCACTCGAAATGTATCCTGGCTATGCCGAGGGCTGGTGCAACCTGGCCCGCTTCCTCGAGCGGCTCGGACGCCGCGAGGAGGCGATCACGATCTACGACCACGCGCTCGGTCTCAGGCCGGGTGATGTCGATTCGCAGTGGAACCTCTCGCTCCTCAAGCTGCAGCGCGGCGAGCTCCGGGAAGGCTGGCGGCTCCACGAAGCGCGCTTCGCGCTGAGGGCGAAGGAGCAGGGACGTCCGCTGCCGATCGACGATCATCGTTGGACCGGTCGGGAGAACCTCGAAGGCAAGCGCATCCTGCTTTGGAGCGAGGGAGGGTTCGGGGACACGTTGCAGTACTGCCGCTATGTGCCCCTGATCCGCGACCTCGGCGCGGAAGTCACACTCGATGTTCACCCGGGGCTCAGAGCGCTGCTCGACGGGCAATTCCCCGGCGTGCATCTCATCGGCCACGGCGAACGAGCGCCGCCCTACGATTACCAGTGTTCCCTGCTCTCGCTCCCCGGAGCGTTCGGCACGGAGCTCGCGACCATCCCGGCCACCGCGGCATATCTCCGGGCAGATCCGAGTGCGATCGCACGCTGGTCGCGGAGGCTCCCGATGGATGGGCCGCTGCGCATCGGCATCGTCTGGCAGGGCAACTCGAAGCGAGAGGCCGGCGCCTTGTACGGCCGGTCATGGCCCCTGGCGGTGCTCGAACCGCTTTCCCGGCTCGGCCGGGTGCGGCTGGTATCGCTGCAGGTCGGGCCGGGCGCAGAGCAGCTCTCATCCGTCAGCTTCTCGGATCGTGTCGTTTCCTTCGGCGAGGAGTTGGACGCAGGTCCAAACGCATTCCTCGACACTACCGCGATCCTCATGAATCTCGATCTGCTGATCTCCTGCGACACCTCGGTCGCGCACCTCGCTGGCGCGCTCGGCGTCCCAGTCTGGCTGGGGCTGCCCGCGAACTCGGAATGGCGCTGGCTCCTCGGCCGCGCCGACAGCCCGTGGTATCCGTCGATGCGCCTCTTTCGCCAGTCGGTGCCCGGGGAGTGGCGGCCCGTCGTGAATGACATGTGCCGCGCGCTCGAGGACTGGCCGCGCGCCGGCAGGATATGAGCGTGCCCTCCTCTACGATGCCAACACCGACACCCGATCAGGAGCTGGGGCGGATCAGGCAGGCGCTGCAGCTTCGGCCCGGTGACGCCCGCCTGCATCACGCCTTGGGAGGCCTGCTGTATTCCGCGCGCCGACCGGCGGAGGCATTGGCGAGCTACGAGGCTGCGATCCGCCTGCAGCCCGCCTACGTGGAAGCCTACAACGACCGCGGGCTCGCGCTGCAGGCGCTCGGTCGCCACCCGGAGGCGCTCGCGAGCTACTCCGCGGCGCTTGCCCTGCGTCCCAACTATCCGGAGGCCTGCTACAACCGGGCCAATTCGCACGCCGTGCTCGGCGCATTCGCGGCGGCCGCGGAGGATTACCGGAAAGCGCTCGACAACGGGCTGCGCAGGCCCGAGGTCTACAACAATCTGGCGCTCGCCCTCGGGGAGATGGGGCGCGCAGCGGAAGCGGTCGAGCATCTGCGCAAGGCGCTCAGGCTGAACCCGGCCTATGCGGACGGCTGGCACAACCTCGCGGAAGCGCTGTGCGGCCTGGGCCGGCGCGAGGAGGCTCTGACGGGCTACGAGCGCGCGCTTTCTTACCGGCCAGATCTCGCGCGCGCGCACGTGGGCCGCGGGCAGGTCCTCATGCAGCTGCGGCGTCCGGCCGAGGCGCTCGCGAGCTTCGAGCAGGCGATGCGCCTCGACCCGGCTTTCCCCTGGCTGCGGGGGAACTGGTTGGGAGCCCGCCTCTACGCCTGCGAATGGGCCAACCTCGACGAGGAGCTGCACGGGCTCGCCGCCGAGGTCGAGGCCGGCCGCCGGGCGACGGCGCCGCTCACCGCTCTCTCCCTGTTGGATTCCCCGCCGCTGCAGCGGCGCGCCGCCGAGCTCTGGGCGCCGCGTGCGGGTGCTCCAAGCGCCGCGCCGGTACGCATCGAGCCGGCGGCCGGCGGCGGCCGGATCCGCGTAGGCTACTTCTCGGCGGACTTGCGTGCCCATCCGGTGGCGGCCCTGACCGCGGGCATGTTCGAGCATCACGATCGCAGCCGCTTCGAAGTGTTTGCCTTCTCCTTCGGGCCGGACACGGCGGACGAGACCCGCACGCGCCTGCGCTCGGCGTTCGAGCATTTCCTGGAGGTGGCGGACCGTCCGGACGAGGCGATCGCCGCGCACTCACGCTCGCTCGGCATCGACATCGCAATCGACATGCAAGGCTTCACCGAGCACCAGCGGCCAGGCATCTTCGCTCAGCGGGCGGCGCCGCTGCAGGCGCTGCTTCTGGGTTATGCGGGCACGCTGGGCGCAGCCTACATCGACTATCTGATCGCCGACCGCATCGTGGTCCCCGAGGAGAGCCGCGGCGATTACGCCGAGAAGATCATCTGGCTGCCCCACTGTTTCCAGCCGAACGATGGCAGCCGGCCGATCGCCGAGCGAACCTTCTCGCGGGCCGAGCTCGGCCTGCCGGACGCCGGCTTCGTCTTCTGCTGCTTCAACACCATCTACAAAATCCAACCCGCGGTGTTCGGCTGTTGGATGCGCATCCTGCAACGGGTGCCACAGAGCGTGCTCTGGCTGCCGCAGGCGGGGGAGCGGGCGGAGGCAAACCTGCGCGCCGAGGCGCGCAAGCGCGGCGTCGATCCCGCGCGCCTCATCTTCGCGCCGAAAATGCCGCGCATCGAGGATCACCTCGCACGCTACCGCGCCGCGGATCTCTTCCTGGACACGGTCCCCTATGGGGCGCACGCCACGGCCAGCGATGCCCTCTGGGCCGGGCTGCCGCTGCTCACGATTCGCGGTACCGCCTTCGCCGCCCGAGTGGGAGCGAGCGTGCTCTCCGCGCTCGGGCTCGAGGAGCTGATCACGGCATCGTTACCCGAGTACGAGCGCCTGGCGATCGTTCTGGCCAGCGATCCTGCCCGGCTCGAGGCTCTTCGGGCGAGGCTCGCCGAGGCGCGTCTTTCGAAGCCGCTGTTCGACACCGAAGGCTACACCCGCTCCATCGAGGCCGCCTACGAAGCCATGCTCGAGCGATCGCGAGCGGGCCTGCCCCCCGAGCACCTGGACATTCACCGATGAGCACGACGACTTCCAAACCTGGAGTGGAGCCGAAGCCGCCTGATGGAAACTACCGTGCTTACATCGGCTCGGCGAGACGCTACGACGTGGTGGCCGCCATGGTCTTCAATCTGCTGACGTGCCTCGGCCTGCGGCAGCAGCATCGGCTCATCGACATCGGCTGCGGCTCGCTTCGGGTGGGCCGGCTGCTCATCCCGTATCTGAATCCGGGCAACTACGTCGGCGTCGAGCCGAACGAGTGGCTGGTCAAGGAGGGAATCGACAACGAGGTCGGCCAGGATCTGCTGCGCATCAAGTCGCCGACCTTGATCATCGATACGTCCCTCGAGCGGCTGCCGAAGGAGGTGCGGGCGAATTTCGCCTTTGCGCAATCGATCTTCAGCCACTGCGGCATGGATTTGATGAGGGGCTGGCTGAAGGATGTGGCCGATCATCTCACCGATGACGGGATCTTCCTCGCCACCTTCTGTCCGGGACCGGACGACTTCCAGGGCAACGGCTGGGTCTACCCCAAGAGCGTGACGTACGACCCGCGGACCATGTACCGCGTGGCCCAGGAATTCGGCTTCTCATGGGGAATGCTCGACTGGGCGCATCCGGTGCAGACCTGGTCCGTCTACTGGCGAGGCAAGACACAGACTTCTCTCTTCGCCGATGGGCAGGTGTCGTGGAATCGCTTCCTGCGCAGCCTCCCGCGCGAGGCGCACAGCGGATAGTGAGAGCCGGACAGCAGCCGCCCCCTGACGGGCATCAAAGAACGCGCCACCACGGCACGGCGAGGATCCTGTCGCCGAGCCAATAAGCCTCTTCTCCGCCGTGAAGGATGACGCTTCCGCGAACGGCAGGACCGTATTCGGACTGAAACGTCATCAGGTGAGCCGCGTCCCGGGGAGAGGGGGCACCGGAGGCTTTCACCTCGACTCCCAGGAGCTTGTGTCGGCGCTCTATGACGAAGTCAACCTCGGCACCGGCAGTCGTGCGCCAGTAGGTGATCTCGGGCCGCGGCGTCTCCGTATCGCGCCAAGCCAGCAAGTCAGTCAGGATGTAGTTCTCGAGATGCGCACCGGTGGGCTCGCCGCCACCGAGATGCAATGCGAGCCCGACGTCGTTCCAATACAGCTTCGGGGCTTTGATCAGGCGTTTGGTCCGATTGCGTGCGTAGGCAGCGAGAAGGGTTGCCTGGAAGGAGGTCTCGAGGAGGCCGAGATAGCTGTGCACGGTGGCCGCCGGCATCTTCACGTCGCGAGCGAGCTCAGCGTGATTCAAGAGGTTGCCGATGCGCAGCGCCGCCGCCTGCATCAGTGTCTGAAAGGCTGGGAGATTTGCGACAGTCTTCAGATCCCGCAAATCTCGTTCCAGGTAGGTTGCGGTGTATCCGTCGAACCAGAGGCTGCGCTCCAGCGGGTCGCCGATCTCCACTGCTGCCGCGGGAAAGCCTCCCTTCTTCACGACCTCACGCCAGTCCTCACGCAACGATGAGCTCTCACGCATCATCTCCAGCCAGTCCTCGACCGGTGTATCGAAGAATCGCGTCCAATACCCGGTAGTGCCAAGACCCTGCAGCTCGTGCCTGGTGAGGGGCTGCAGGCGCACGTAGTAAGCACGGCCAGCCAGCGAGTCGCCGACATGATCCATCATGAGGAGGTTCGCCGAGCCCGTCAGCACGAACTGGCCGCGCCGCTGCGGCCGCTGCTCGTCGACCACGACCTTGATGGCGAGGATGAGCTCGGGGTTGCGCTGCACCTCGTCGATGGTCATCTGGGGTCCGCTGCGCACGAAGGCACGCCGGTCGGCCTGGGCCCGTAGCAAGGTTGGCGCATCATCGAGGGAGTAGTAGGGGCGCGCCGCAAGCTTGGGATGGGTTCTCACCAGGGTGCTCTTGCCGGCCTGCCGGGGACCGGTGACGACCACGACGCGCATGGTCCGCAGTGCCCACGCCCACGACCTAGACGTGAATGTCATCGGGCGGCAGCCGCTCGTGATAGCGCTCGTACATCTCGGTGAATGCCGCCTCGAGATGTCGCGTATACGAATCGATATCGAACAGCGGAGCGGCCTGGCGGCCCAGGCGCAAGCGCTCGCGCAGTTGCGCGAGCCGCCCGGGGCGGCTGGCGAGCTCGATGGCCAGCGCTTCGTACTCCTCGGCGCTGCCCGTGATCAGCTCGGGCAGGCCGACGGCGCCGAGAAGGCTCGCGCCTACGCGCGCGGCGAAGGACTTGCCCGCGCAGGTCAGCACGGGGAGCCCCGCCCACAGCGCATCACTGGCGGTCGTATGAGCGTTGCAGGGCAGCGTATCGAGGAAGAGGTCCGCGGCACGCAGACGCGCCAGATGCGCCGCGGGGACCATGGGCGAGGCGAAGACAAGGCGCGCCGCGTCCAGTCCGCGAGCAGCGGCTTCGCGCCGCAGGTTTGCGGCCACGGCCTCCTGTGCGGCCAGAAGCCACAGGACACTTCCCGGGACCGCCTTCAGGATCCGCGCCCAGATGTCGAACATCCGCGGCGTCAGCTTGTAGGCACCATTGAACGAGCAGAATACGAATGCGCCGTCCGGCAGTCCGAGTTCCCGGCGAGAGAAGCCGGTCTCGGCGATCTTCCGCTCGCGATCGTTGGGCTGGTAGCTGTCGGGCAGATAAGCGATCCGCTCCGAATAACCCTGGCGGCTCGCCGCGGGGATCAATGCCCGATCGGCGATCAGATAATCCATGTACGGCGCACCGCTCGTGCCCGGATAACCGAGATAACTCACCTGGATCGGTGCGGCGCGGTGGGCAAAGATCCCCGGCCGTCCCTGCTGCGTATAACCCTTCATGTCGATCGCGATGTCGAGTTCCCGTTCTCGCGCGAGCAAGGCGATCTCCGCGTCCGAACGCGTCCGTACCTCGAGAAACGTGTCGAATGAGGATCGCAGCCGTGCCCGCATGTCATCGCTCTGATCCGGCCCGAACGAGAAGGCGATGAGCTCGAAGCGCCCTCGGTCGTGCCGCTCGAAGAGCTGCACGGCGAGGAAGGCCGTCGCGTGGGCGTGAAAATCGGCGGAGAAATATCCCACCCGAATCCGGTTGCGCCGCGCGCGGCGCACCAGCGCCGGTAATCGCGACTCCCGGTCACGCTCGGCTTCGATCCAGATCTCGGCCGCCCGCCGCTGCAGCGTCTCCGAGTCGACGAGCGCCAGCAGCGAGAAAGGCGGTGTCGCGCGCACGCCCTGCTCGATTCGCGAGACGAGCTGCGCCACATCGCGCTCGAGGCCGTCCCAGGCACACATCTGCATCCGCGCGTGCAGCCAGACACCAAGCAGCCAAGGCTGCTCGGGACGCAGGCGGTAGGCCGCGGCGTAGCTCTGCAGCGCCTCCGCGAATCGGTACCGGTAGCGCAGCGCATCGCCGCGCCGGTAATGACATTCGCCGTTCTCCGGCGCCACCTGCACCGCGCGCTCGTAGCTCGCCAACGCCTCTTCCAGCCGCCCCAGCCGTTGCAGGGCATCCCCGCGCCCGAGGTGGCCCTCGGCATCGCGCGGCCGCAGCGCGATGCCGCGGTCGTAGCTGTCCATCGCCACGGACG
>Ga0335075_10007916_pt1 | contig 16321 bp, 18 predicted proteins | sample Lox_Sample_24_FD_206723 | JGI IMG/M metagenome (GOLD analysis project Ga0335075, IMG submission 206723) | Soil microbial communities from Loxahatchee National Wildlife Refuge, Florida, United States - Lox_Sample_2.4 | ecosystem: Environmental > Terrestrial > Soil > Wetlands | place: USA... | reverse complement strand
CGGGCGACGTTCGAGACGAACCTCTTCGGCCTGGTCCGGGTGACCCGCGCGTTCCTGCCGCTGCTGCAGAAGTCGGCGGCGCCGGTCATCGTCAACCTCTCCAGCGGGCTTGGGTCACTGACGGACCTGAGCGACCCCAACAGCTATACGCACTTCTATCCCGGCCTCAGCTACCCGGCGTCCAAGACGACGATCAACGCGATCACGATCCAGTACGCCAAGGCGTTCCCCGGTATCCGGATCAATGCCGTCGATCCGGGCTACACCAACACTGACCTCAACGGCGGCACCGGCACTCAGACAGTCGAGGAGGGTGCCGCGATCATTGTGCGGATGGCTCAGATCCGTCCAGACGGCCCGACCGGCACGTTCGTCTCCGCCCTTGGTCCCGTCGCCTGGTGAGCTCCGATCATCAGAGCGCCGGGCACCTATCACCGACTAGGGACCGGTTGCTGGAACGGTGAACCACAGCCAGCATCCCGCCGTTCCCCACGTAGGGCCCTCGACACTGGCTGACGCCACTGGTTGGTGACGTGTGGGGATTGATCGATCAGACCCGGCCGATGGGCCCGGCGACGCCTATATCGCCCGCCGCGCCCGGTCGGCTCCCGACAATCCGGACGCCATCGGCAAGGATAGAGGCACCGTCAGTGGGGACCCTCTCCCTGACTCGTCCTCCGCCCGCTCGAACTCACCCTTGCGATCGGAACGGACAACTGCCTCCCGCGCCCACGTCGACGCCGTTTACCGGCAGTACGCCATCGATCACGGGTATGCCCGCGGGGAAAAGCTCAAGCACGAGCCGGTCACCTCAGAGACGCTCCGCAGCGAGGGCGAAAAACCGCAACGCCCCCTTGTAGTCCTAGAGGACGGACTCAAGGCCAAAGGCCGACTGGCCGAGGGCCCTCGCACCATCCCGGGCGACCGGAGTGGCGATTACGACGTGGTCTCCCGCGGTCCAATCCCCGTCCATGGACGTGACCTACCGGAGGGATACAAGTCATCGCCTGCTTTGAAAGGGGATCCATATCACCCGAACTCGGTTTCAGCGCGGAGTGCGGCCAATCAAGAACTCTATGCCGCTACATCGCGTGATCAGGCAGCGGCTTTGGGGTACACTATGCGGATCCCGGCCCACAAAGCTCCTTTCGATTCCCACGGCCAGGAGGTGTTCACAAATGGCAAGAGCTACATCACCTCCGATGTTGACGGCCACAATGTTACCAACGGATGGAAGATGTTCAGCAGGCGTGGTGTTCGTATCGGCACCTATGACTCCGAGCTGAACTACGTTAAGGAGTAACGTGTTTGCCATTGAACTGCAATCACCACCGGAAGCCAGGGAGCAGAACGACGGCTCTGCGGAGGCATACGGAAGGATCATAATAGGCGACTTCACGGAGACCTTTAGGGCTCCGTTGGGATACTGGGACGAGTCCGACTATCGCCACAGCTGGCAGCAGGCATTCGAAGCGCTCAGCACTAGTTCACACGCCACGTCCTGTTTGATGACCTCCATGACCGACCCTCGTACCAGCAATTTCCTGGTCTGCTGGCCCATGTACAGGGCGGGCGAGGACGTATTCATTCAGAACGCAATCATCTTCCTAGATGAAATAGAGGATTCTTTCGACCCTGCGACGCCATGGCGTTCGGTCGGACCCCGGCACCGAATAGATGAAGATGGGAACAAAATCTCCGAGTGGACCACGTCCATGGGCTCGCTGAGGGAATTCTTCGGGTGAGACATTTGCGCGGGCTGATCGGCCTCGATCCGGGCGTGCTTCACCTACGGGCCAGCGGGGAGATGATTGACCGGCATCGCCAGACCACCACCAGTTCGCCTACGTCAGCACTGGAGTCGTCGCCGTGCGAACGGCCGCGGGTGCGTGGGTGGCATCGGCCGACCGCGGTGTGTGGATCCCGGCCGGGATGTGGCATGAGCATCGCTTCTACGGCGCGAGCGCGTTCCACGCGGTCGCCTTCCCGGTCGGCCCTGCGCCACTGCCGGCGGACGCCCCGAGGGTCGTGAGCGTCAGCCCTCTGCTGCGGGAACTGCTCGTGGCCTGCACCGACCCCGCACTGTCCGAACCCGAGAAACTTCGGGTGCGGGCCGTCGTCAACGATCAACTGCGCCAGACTAGCGTCAAGCCTGTCACCGTGCCGAGCGCACGCGACCCGCGCCTGGCCGAGACATGCGGGAGGGTCGCCGCTGACCTGAGCAGGCCACTGTCGCTGGCGGCCCTCGCCGCGCGCACGGGCACCAGCGAACGGAGCCTGGCCCGGCTTTTCCGCGATGAGTTCGGCATGCCTACCCGCAGTGGCGTACCAGCCTCCGGGTTTACCGCGCCATGATCGCGCTGTCCGAGGAGCGTCAGTCACCGAGACAGCCAACCGCTGTGGCTGGGCTACCCCCAGTGCGTTCATCGAAGTCTTCGGCGCTTACCGGAGCCATACGTGAGGGACCCCTATAGGGTCTCGCCGGGCGATTGGAACGTTTGCTATTTGTTACTTCATGCGATGAGTGCGTGCCCTATGGTCGAAAGGTCGATTTCGTAGCTGACCTGGAGGGCGCATGCGCAAGGGGAGAGTCACCGGGCTGGCGGTAGGCGCCACTGCGCTCGCCGTTGGCATGATGGCCGCCGCTGGGCCGGCGCGATCCGCCGTGGTTAAGTCGGCTGCGACGCCTACGGCGAGCACGCCGACGATCGACATCCAGCCCGGCGCGATCCACCCGATGGGCGTTCTGTCGACGCCATCGCAGGCGAACTGCGTGGCGTATGGCTACTACCACTGCCTCACGCCGGAGCAGGTCGAGACGGCGTACAACCTCGCGCCGCTGTATAAGCACGGGATCACCGGCAAGGGCGAGACGATCGTGATCGTCGACTCGTTCGGCTCACCGACTATCAAGAACGATCTCGCCGTCTTCGACCGGGAATTCAAGCTGCCCGCGCCGCCGTCGTTCAAGATAATCACGCCGGCCGGGAAGATACCGAAGTGGAACCCCGACAACTCCGACATGACCGGCTGGGGCGGCGAGACCACGCTCGACGTGGAGTACGCGCACACGATCGCGCCCGGGGCGAACATCCTGCTGGTCGAGACCCCGGTGTCGGAGACCGAGGGCGTGACGGGCTTCCCACAGATCGTTGAAGCCGAGAACTACGTGGTCAAGCACCACCTGGGCGATGTCATCAGCCAGAGCTTCAGCGCCACCGAGCAGACGTTCACCGGCCTCGCGCAGATCAACCACTACCACCTGCGCAGCGCCTACGTGCAGGCGGCGGATGAGAAAGACGGCCCGACCGTCCTGGCCGCCTCCGGTGACAGCGGCGTGGCCGACGTGGAGCTCAACGGGGTCACCTACTTCACTCACCGGGTAACTTCCTGGCCGGACAGCGATCCACTGGTTACCGGTGTGGGCGGCACCGAACTGGTGGCAGGCAAGGACAACACGTACACGTCGGTGGCGTGGAACGATACATACAACCCGCACCTCGGAGACGGCACGGTCCCCTACGCCACCGGCGGCGGCCTGTCGGTGCTCTTTTCTCGCCCGTCCTACCAGGATGGCGTCAAGAACGTGGTGGGCCGCGCGCGCGGAGTGCCGGACGTCTCGATGAGCGGTGCGTGCAGCAGCCCGGTGTTCACGTATCAGAGCTTCCCGCAACAGGGCACCCCCGCGGGCTGGTACCCGTCCTGCGGCACCAGCGAAGCGACGCCGGAGTTCGCCGGCATCGTGGCGCTGGCCGACCAGGTCGCCGGCCACGCCCTCGGCGTCATCAACCCGACGCTGTACCGGCTATCGGCCGAGAAGGCCCCCGGCATAGTGCCCGTCACCTCGGGCAACAACACCGTGACCTTCGTCCAGGGCAAGCCCGCGAAGACCTACAAGCTTCAGGGCTTTGACGCGCGGGCTGGCTACAGCCTGGTTGACGGTGTCGGCACTGTTAACGCCTGGTACCTCGCCTACGAACTGGCCGGCAAGACCCCGCCGAAGTAACCGTCTGAGCTCCCTCAGTCGCTGGCGTGATCATCGCTCTAGCAGGGGTTGTCGAGCTTCCGGCCGCACCGCCGGTGTTACTCCGGCGGACCACTGCCCCTGTTCACTGGGAGCCGCACTTTCAGCCTGCGGTCTTGGACTTGATGAGCGGCGTGTCCCGAGAGAGCTCTCGGAACCCGAGGCCGTAGTACAGTCCGCGCGCCTCGGGATGCCCCGGCGCGCCCGCGCAGACGACCGTCGCGTGAGTGGCCCCGGCCGCCCGCGCGAGGTGCATCCCGTGCAGCATCATCGCCCGCGCCAGCCCGCGCCGCCGGTAGCCCGAGTGCGTCCCGACCGGCTCGAACTCGGCAGTCTTGTTCGCCTCGTCGAGCCACATGATCGTCGAGGCCGCCATCGTCCCGTCCGGTGCCTGGACCAGGACGTGCAAGTCGCTGCGGTAGGCCGCGGTTTGTCGGACGTCCTCGTAGCTCTGTGCTGTGTATGACGAGGCTGCCCAGGCGTCGAGGTGCGCCCTGACCGCGGCCTCCGGCCCGGCCTCGTCGGCGGTGCAGAACCGGAACCCGGCTGGCAGCGCTGGCTGCTCCACATTGGTGAGGTCCCGCTCGTTGAGCTGGGTCCAGTCGCCATCGTCGCCGAGTGCCGCCGCGTCGCTCGCATAGCCGTGCGCCGACCACCGCTCCAGGGCGAACTCCTCGGCGTCCGTCGGCAGCGCCGTCCGCTCGAGGCCAGCCGCCACGCCGTCGTACCACTCGATCACCTCGTCGACCAGTCCGGTGTGGCCCGGATGGACCTGGTAAGTCAGGGAGGCGCTGGTGATGTTCGTAACCGACCCGTCGCTGCGCCGCACCTGGCGAGGGAGGAAGGCCCAGCCCCACGCCACCAGCTCATCACCGGAGTACCAGAGCCGACGCGGCCAGGTCGCGCGGTATCGGGCGCATCCCTGGCCCCAGACCCAGGCCAGTTCCCCGTACGAAGCGTCGGCGCTGATCATGTCCGGGCGGATGGCGGTGACGCGCTGCGCCAAGCCCTGCATGAGCGGTATATCCGCGGCGGTTACGAGTTCGAACCCCGTCATGACGCACCACTGTGCCAGGGCACCGCAGCGCCGTCGAACCGTTTTCTGAGGGGTGGGCCGCACGATTCCGGTTCGCTACGTTTTGATCTTAGTTGACCTTGGGTTTCTTGGGTTTCTCACGGTCTTGGCAACCATGGCCAGTTCAACCCCGTTGCAGTTCTTCACCCGACGCGGCTGGCCATGCGGCGTCAACGCCTCAGCCGGGCATCCGCCGACCCTGTTCACTAGCCATCGAGACGGCACACTGTAGTGACCGCTTTAGATCCGCAGTGTTCTTACATCTCAGGTCTGCGCTTCCCGGCGGAACGTGGCCCGGACTGCAGCTGCGGTGGCGCCGAAGTACTCCGGTGGTTCGATGAAGCCCCACTCGTTGAATGTCGTGCCGTTGGTGAGGGCGCGTCGGTAGCCGAAGCAGGCGAGGTAGAGCGTGCGGATGTACATAACCGCCTCGAGCCGGTCGAGTTCGTCGTCGGTCGGCTCGACATGTCGACGGTAGGCGTTGACGGCAGCGTCGATCCGCTCCTGGTTCGGCCTGCGTGGGTTCCACGAACCCGTGCCCCAAATCAGGTAAGCGAAGTCGGCGAGGCGCGGTCCGCGTCCAGACGCCTTCCAGTTGATCGCGACCGGCCCTCGTTCGCTCAGGACGGCGTGATCGGGGGCGTGCAGAAGGTTTCCGTGGAGCAAGCCCTCTGGCAGGCCGTGACCGTCGTCGGCGGAGCGTACCTGGTCGCGGAGCTGCTCGAATCGCTCGCGCTCGGCGGCCTTGACCTTGGTGTCGACGGCGTCGAGAAACGACAGGGCCGCCAGCAGGTCCTGACGCGGTGTGCCCTCATGGCTGGGGTCCTCGCCGCTCGCTCCGCCCGGGCGGCCCACGGAATCGTCGCAGGGCAGCGCGTGCAGCCGTCCGAGCAGCTCCCCCATCATGGCGAACTTCGCGACGCCCTCGGGCAGCCGGGCGCCTTCAACGAAACGCGTCACGAGGACCGAACTGCCATCGAAGTCAGATACCGCATCGTCGACCGCCAGGCGCTCCGCGGGATAGTCCTGTAGCTCCAGGAATCTGAGGATTGCGGCGTCGCCCTCAACTCCGGCACGCGGCCGAGCGGGCGGGAACGCTCGGGCGACCCACGGGTTGCCGTCATTGCGGTCGATGCGGAACACGTAGGTTTTGTGCACACTGAGCTTCGTCGCCGCGACCGGGTCAATGCCGTAGTGATCCCGGAGATGAGCGAGTAGGCGCTGAGGAACTGGCTCGTGCTGCATGCGCGCACCGAGACCCTCGAGATCCGTCAGCGCTTCGGTGTAGCGCTGCCCGGTTTCCTCGGCATGGCGCCGGACAACCTTCTTGAAGCTGGCGTCCTTGGTCATGGACAAGCCTCCCCTTGACACCCTCGTCCCCCAGCGACGCGGTGCAGGAAGATGGCCTGTGACATTGACGACCGAGAGGGCGAATCCCCTTCGCCAATGGAACCCCGGCTGGGGCGGATGTTCCACAGCTCGGCGACCGGTCGCCACCGTAAACAAAACTCTTACTGATGTGCTCGGTCTTCGTCAAGCGCTTCACCCAGCCGACGTCAGGGGACCAGCACGATGCGGCCGAACACTTCACCAGCTTGATGGCCAGCTCATCCTTGAAGGCCGTAGACGAATTCATGTATGTCGCGAGCCAAGAGCTCTGGCTTCTCGTGTGGTCCGAAATGGCCTCCTCGCTCGAAGCGCGCGTAGAGAAATGGGCACTTGGATGAGGCAATAACGCCGCCCTATCCGAGTGCCCGTTTCCACGAAGTTCCCCTGGGGCTGGTGGGCCAGTCAGGCGGTAACCTTCTGGGCGGTGTTGTCCTGGACGAATCGCGCGACGCGGTTGAGGGCGGCGTCGCCTTCTTCCAGGAGGTCGGCGAATGCCTGGAAGACGTGCGGGACGCCGGGGGTGATGGCATCGATGCCTTGCCAGCAGGGTCCCGTGGCCTCGGCCGCTCCCCGCATGCACCAGCTGCTGCCCTCTTCAGTCCGCGCTAGTTCCCGGCCTTGGTTTCCGCGAAGCGGCTCGCGGCGCGCTGGGCCGCGACGATCTGCGCGGGCGCCGTCGCGGGTGAGCCCGCGTTGAAGGGCGGCCGCGGGTCGTACTCGATGCCGAGTTGTATCGCCATCGCGACGTCGTCGCCGGCGATCCTTGCTGCGAGGGCGAGGGCCATGTCGATGCCCGCCGAGACCCCTGCCGCGGTGACGTACTTGCCGTCGAAGACGTACCGTTCGCGGAGTGTCTTGGCACCGAGACGCTCTAGTTCCTCCAGGGCCTGCCAGTTGGTCGTCGCCTGGCGGCCGGCCAGCAGTCCCGCGCGCGCCAGGATGAGGGAGCCGGTGCAGACCGACGCGGTCCAGATGCTTGTCTTGTCGGCTTCGAGCAGCCAGTCCTGTAGCGCGCCCGGCCTTAGCTGATCCGCCTCGCCGGAACCGCCGGGCACGACGATGACGTCCGGGTGCGGCACATCGGCGAACGACGCCTGCGCCTGCAGGGTGAAGGACCCCCATGCGTCGCTGACGGCACCGGGCCGTTGCGCGGCGAAGGTGACCGTCGCCCCTGGCAGGTGGACGAGCACCTGGTAGGGGCCGACGGCGTCAAGGGGTGCGAAGCGGTCGAAGAGCGGGATGACGATCTGCATGGTTCTCCTTCGCGGTGAATCGGCGACGGTACTCGGCGGGGCTGACGCCCAGGGTCTTGATGAAGGCGCGGCGCATCGCCTCGGAGGTGCCGTAACCGCAGGCGCGGGCGGCCTCCTCGATCCCGCCCGCGCTGTCCTCCAAGTGGCGGCGCGCGGCCTCCATCCTGACCTTCTCCACGTAGCGGCCCGGAGTCAGGCCGACCTCAGCGGCGAACGCGCGGGCGAACTGCCGGGGGGAGAGGCTCGCCCGCAGCGCGAGAGCCTCAACGGTCAGGTTCCCGGCCGGGTGCTCGGTGATCCACTGCTGGACATGCCGGATCGGCCTGCTGGTGGCGGTCTGCGCCTGAAGCTGGGCGCTGAACTGGGACTGGCTGCCGGGGCGGCGCAGGAAGACGGCGAGGTACCTGGCGACAGTGAGAGCCATCGCGCGGCCGATGTCTTCCTCGATCAGCGCGAGCGCGAGGTCGATGCCGGCGGTCACGCCGGCGGAGGTGATGAGGTTCCCGTCCCGGATGAAGATGGGGTCGGGGTCAACCGTGAGATCCGGGTACTTGGCCGCGAGCTCGTCGCAGTAGGCCCAGTGGGTGGTGACCCGCTTGCCGGCCAGGAGGCCCGCCTCGGCTAGGACGAAGGCGCCGGTGCAGACCGACGCAAGCCGCCCGGCCTGGCCGGCGTGGTCACGGACCCAGGCGATAAGCTCCGGGTCGGCGTGCCGCGCCCCGGGACCACCAGGAAGGAGCAGCAGATCGAAGCGCTGTGTGTCCGGCAGCCCGCGCAAGGAGCTGTCGGGCGTCAGGCGCAAGCCGCTGGAGGTGCGCACCGGGCTCCCGTCGAGGCTCGCTGTACGAATCTCGTAGCCCGGCCCGCCTGTCTCAGCACAGGCACCGGCCAGGGCTTCCAGCGGCCCGGTCACGTCCAGGCTCTGCACTCCATCGAACAAGACGATCAGCACCGTGCGCATGGCCCTAGCCTGCCTGGAGACCATCCATGGCAGCAATGACGAATAACCCACCTTCCCTGCCATCGGCACGCCGACGGCGGCAGCGAGGGCTTCGTGGGCCGTCCAGTCGACGGCCAGAAGCTGTCCCTCGTGATTAGGCAATAAGCAAGCCGGCGTCCTTGGCTTTCTTGAGCTGGCCATAGTGATCCGCCTTACGCTGACAAGCATGACTCTTACAGCTGGGGACATCTGGCTCGGGCTGGAACCGGCGGCCCGGCGTGCCGCTCCGGCGCATCAGTCGTAGTTCCGTAGCTTCGGCCACAGCTGCCCCCACGGTTGGCGCGGTCCGGTGCACACGTAGACGTGACCGCCCCATTCAATATTTTGTATGCCGTACGGATTGGACAGGGTCGCCGCGACCCGCACGCCGGTGAAGTACTCGCGGAGCTGGGCTTCGTCGGCGGCGACGCCCTGGCCGCGGGGCACGATGACCACCACGGTAGTGGCTCGCGGATTGCCCGGGCCCCACCACCAGTCGGTGTTCTGGCCGCCGACCGCGGCCGGGAGCCCGGTGCCGCGGCCGAGCTCGTTGATGGCGCCTTCCTCGCCGTAGTCGCTCGCGTAGATCACGGCGTTCGCGCGCTGGGCGGGCGGCAGCGAGAACCATACGCCGTGCACTGTCTGCACCAGCTGCGGCCAGCCGACGGTCTCGCCCAGGCTCGGGCTGTCCTTGTAGGTCCAGGCGATGTCGGCGACCGGAAGGACCGGCAGCGCGACCAGCGAGGCGAGCACGGTGGTGACCGCCAGGGCGATCAGGAACCTGCGCAGCCGGGCCGCCCGCGCGTGCAGCCACCCGTCCCAGTAGACGAAGCCGGCGGCGAGCAGGGTGACATAGAGCCCGCTCGCGTAGTACGTCTGCGCTCCGGTGGTGAGAGCGTAGACGACGAACAGCGTTCCGTATGCCACAGCCAGCGCCCGCCACAGGGGCATGGTGCGGGAGCGCCACAGGAACCGCAGCCCGACCGGCCAGATCCAGATCGTCGCCACGCCCGGGAGGGCGAGCTGGCCGATGATCCAGGTGACGATGTTCGCCGCCCCGCCGTTCTCGGAGTTGAGCGCGTGCGTCATGGCGAACGTCGCCCAGCCGTGCGTCGCCTGCCACCACACGTCGGGGCTGAAGATGACCAGCGCGATCACGACGCCGCCGGCGAACCACCGGTTGAGCACCAGGCCGCGCGCGCCCGGAATCGCCAGCGCGCAGATCGTCAGGACGACGGCGAAGATGGCGACGAGATGGTTGTCGTCCGCGCCGATGCCGGCGATCGCGCCGCCGGCCAGCCACCAGCGGGCTTCTCCGGTCCGGCCGATCCGTGTGGCCACCAGTGCCAGGGCCGCGCAGGCCAGGAGCATGTACGACGTGGTGTTAGCGAGGTGATCGGAACCCAGCAGCACGGGCATGCAGCCGACGGCGACCGCCGTCAGCAGCTGGGCACGCCGGGTTCCGCCGAACTCGCGCGCGGTCAGCCCGCCGACGATCACAGTGGCGAACGCCGCCAGGGCCGGCCACAGCCGCAGCCCCGGCAACGACACACCCCACAGCGCCAGTGTCACCCGAGCCATCAGCGGGGCGAACACCCCCTGGTCGACGTAGCTGGCCGACAGATGCCTGGCGCTGTCCAGCATGTAGAGCTCGTCGCGATGAAAGCCGTACCGGTCCGACAGCGCCATCAGCACGGCGAAGACGACGCCGCCGACGATCCAGACTCCCGTGCTGAACGGGTCCACCTTGCCGAGCCGGTCTGCGCTGGCCGTTCCCGCGTCGGCGCTGGCCATCTCCGGTGTCCGCATGACCATCCTCGCAGTCTTGATTGACTGACTCTGTCAGTCAATCAAGATACAATGGACGCATGCGAGGACGCAAGCCGGTGCGGCCGCTGGCCGAGGTGGCCGACGCGGCGGTGACGGTCTTTGCCGACAAGGGGTTCCGCCAGGCCGGGATCTCCGACGTGTCGGCCGAGCTAGGACTCAGCCACGGCGCGCTGTACACCTACGTGGACAGCAAGCAGGCCCTGCTGTACCTGGCGCTGCTGCGGACGGTCCGGCCGGACGCGCTCGAGACTCTGACCCTGCCCGTGACCGCCCCGCCGTCGGAGGAAATCGTCGAGCTGCTCGAGTCCTGGCTGATCGGCCAGGCGCCCCCGCTGCTCATCGACCACTCCAGGGAGCCGGACGCCCGGCTCGCAGAGGCGGAACTCGGCGCCCTCATCGACGCGCTGTACGGCTTCATGGAGCGCAATTACCAGGCCCTGAACCTGATCGAGAAATGCGCCACCGACCTGCCGGAACTGGCCCAGTGGTTTTTCGTCCGGCGGCGCCGGGCGGCGCTGGGGCTGATCGGCGATTTCCTTCGCCAGCAGATCGAGGCCGGCAAATTTCGCCCGGTGCCCGACATCCCGGCGGCGGCCCGCTACATCAACGAGACGATCGCCTGGTTCGCCATGCACCGCCACGGAGACGCCGACTCGGCCATGCTCGACGATGACGCCTGCCGCGCCACCGTCCGCCACCTGCTCCTGGCCGCTTTCCTGCCGCTCCCCGAGAGCTAGTCCGAACGCCCCACGCGACTGCGACCCGGAATACAATCCGTACTTCCATATGTCGAGTGCCCATCGCAGCAAGGCATGTGCAGCTTCCGTCGCGTGGCTGTGGCCTCGTCGAAGCAGTAGCCCAACGACTCGCGCAGGATGCCGCCCCGCGGGAACGTCTGGCACCGGATCTCCTAATCGCTTACGAAGTCATTAGTCGTCACGCCTGGGACTCGAGCGCGCTGGCGTCAGACAGGCTGGGCGGGTGCAACGGGTTGCTGTCTTCGCTTCCGCCTCACCCGGTCGACGTCGGGACGACGACCACTTCTGGAAGGCGGGGCTTCCGCTACGTCAACCGCGATGAACCGGCGCGGATGGTGGCCAAGCGATTGGGCGCCGGCTGGATCGTCAACCTCGGTAGCCAGCAAGGAACCGCAGGTTCTCCAGCTCGGGAGACGAGACCCCGCTCCATACCTCGTACTGTCACCCCCGCGCCTCCACCAGACGCCGAGTGAACCGCATCGGGAATCACTCATCTAGCCCTGGGGGTTTCCCGCTGGCCGCTGTCGGGCAGCCAGAGCAAGATATGCGCGGGCTCCAGTGCCTGATGGGCGACGGCGAGGAGGTCGAGGCGGATTTCCTCCAAGTCGGTGGCGTCCCGCATTCGGGTGGCGAACGCCGCGATTATCGTCTCGGCGTCGTAGCGAGCGCGGTTGAACCGCCTGTCCACGGCTCGCTGGACGCGACGGCGCAGCGGGTTGAACACCGCGACGGCAGCCAGCGTCGCCAAGGCGACAGCGAACGGCGATCGCAGCGGCACCACAGTGTGGGCCACAGCGGCCAGCGCGAGGTAGGCGGCGATCAGTAGTCCCGTAACGATCGTGTATGCCAGCGTCCTGGAGATCAGCCGGTCGATCTCGTACAGCCGGTACCGCAGGATGCCCACGCCGATACTGGTCGGCAGCGCGACGAAGCCGATGCTGAGCACACCGTTTAGCCACGCCCAGAGCCCGGACGGCGCGGTGTAGCCGGGTACGCTCAGCGCGGCACACACGATGGCGATGACGCCCCCGGCCATCAGCCACTTCAGCTGCTGGCGTCGCACCCCGGACGACCGGCGCCAGGTGAGCAGCTGTCGCGCGATGAAGCTGAGCCCGAGCGTCAGGGTCAGGACGAGGATGGTGTCCTGGGTCAGCGCGAGCCAGCCCGCCGGGTAGTCAATCGCGGTCAGGCCGCCGTAGCTATCGACTTGGAGCCGGTGCCGATCGATGGCGTCAACCACCACCCCGATCAGCAGAGCCAGATAGCCCCCACAGAGCAGGCTGTAGGCCCACACGGCCCACCGCCAACGGGGGGCAGGTACGTGGCCGTCGGGGAACAGCAAGATTATCAACAGGTACAGCGCGAGGGCCGGTGACCACAGCTGGTACAAGATCAGGCCTGCCGACCCGAACGGAAGGTGGCGGCCAATGTGGTACACAATCAGCGCGTACGCCCCGGCGACAGTGCTCAGCAGGAGAGCCGCCGCAATGCCGAGCAGCAGCCACCCGTTCGGGTTGTGCGACTGATGGCGGGCGATCAGGACGCCTACCGCTCCGGTGGGTACGGCGATCATGATCGGCTGCACCGAATATCCGGGTCGGCGGGCGAGGACAGACAGCGTGATCACCGCGGCGACCACCACGATGATGGAGCCGCCGGCCAGCGCCGCGGCGCTCGGACGAGGGCGTCCGGCGGCCGCGTTCATCGCGGGCCGGGCGCGGGCTGGCGCTTGCCGGCCAGCGCCGAGGTGATGGAGTGCATCATGGTCCGCACCATGGAGTTGTGCCATACTTGCCCGGCATTGCGCCATTGCCGTCTGCGGTCGACGCACACGGTCCGCGTGTGCACGACGCCAGGCGCCGCGCCGAGGCGCTGAGCCAGGGCGGTCATCGTCTGGATCCAGAACTGGTCTTCCTTACGGTGGCCGCCAAACGCCATGGCCAGCTCGTAGAGGGGATCGTTGGCCCGCATCAGGACCTGGGTCCGGACGACGGTTACCGTGCCGGAACGCTCTGCCGAGAAGGTGATCCAGCCCGCGAACATGTGCCCCTGCGGGGTCATCAGGGTGAACGACTCTTCGTCCGCGTACAGAACGAAGACTCCGGTGGACAACCGCACGCCGCCGCCGACGTTCACGTCGAGTAGTGCCACGTCCCCCGGACTGAGGCCGGTCAGCGGCCCCTTGAAGCGGCTGGCCTTCGGCCAGAACTCGCCGAAGTGCCCCTTCCACGTAGCGATGACGGCCCGCGATGAGATCTCCGGGCTCAACTCGATCCAGTACGTCTTCCGCCACATCTTCCCGAAGCCCTGGACAGGGCCGGTGAGACGCCGGCCCGTTACGTTGAGGCCGTCTCCACTGTCCAGAGTCAGCCGGTCCACCTTCGTCGCCCAGTTCGCGGCATTGCGCGGCAGGGGGGCTCGTCCGGCCTGCGCAGCCGGCCGGCCTTCGGATGCCGGGTTCTCGCTCACGGCTCCCCCTTAACCCACGAGCGCCGACGACTCGTCGTCGTATATGCCGATCGCCTCGTCGAGCCGGGTGAGCTCGAAGATCTCCCGGTAGTGATCGCTCAACCCGTATGCGGCGAGCGGCCGATGCTGGCGGTTAGCGCGAACCAGCAGGGTTACCAGCATGCCAATGCCGCCGCTGTTCATATACCCAAGGCCGCTGAAGTTCAGGACGAGCCGCCGGGCCCCATGCCGCGAGGCTTCCTCGTACGCCGCCATAAGCGCAGGCTCGGATGCGGCTGTAACGTCGCCCCTGATATCGATGACCGACGTAAGCCCGTCGGCCATCCGGACCACCATGCTGGTCATGGACTTGTCCATCTGACCATCCCCCCGATGTGTCGTAATCCCTCCGCTTAGCCCCCCGGTACTGGGGTCCGGATCGTCAACCGGACCGTGTGGTGCTCTCCCTCGGCCGTCACTTCCATGCCGTCGACCATGTGGCGGATGAGGAACAGCCCCCAGCCCCTCGGCCCCTGGTCGCCGCTGAGCTTGCGGTCTAGATCGGGGATCTCCGCGTCGTCTCCCTCGCCGGCCCAGCCCGGACCGCCGCGCCCGCCGTGATCGGTGATGGTGACGATGATCTCGGTGCCCGAGTAGAAGACCTCGATGTCGACGGCGAGGTCAGGGCGGTTGTCATTGCCGTGCTCGATGGCGTTCATCGTCGCCTCGGCGACCGCGGTTTTGAGCTGGTCCAGCCGCCGGGGAGGCAGGTTCAGGTCCGCGACGCTGTCGGCGACCTGCGCGAGCGCGACGCGCTCGCTGCCCGGCACGCTCGCCAGCGCGAAGGACGCGAGCCGCCGGGGTCCGGGGCAAGCCACCGGGTTCACCCCACGCCCCCGGGGCCAGGAGCCACATCCGAATCCCTCTCCAGGGCGAGCAGCGTGATGTCGTCTTCCTGCTCTTGGCCGGGACCGGTGAACGCCTCGAGTTCCCGCAGGCACAGGTCGAGCAGGCCCTGGCATGAGGTTCCCCGGCCGGCAAGCGCGGCGACGCGGGGGAAGCCGAACATCTCGCCTCCGGCGCCATGCGCCTCAGATAGCCCGTCGCTGTGCAGCAGGGCACGGTCGCCGGGCTGGAAAACGAAACTCTTCTCCTCGTAGGTCATGCTGGGCATGAGCCCGAGCGGCATCCCCCTGGCGCGCAGTTCGGCCACGCCGCTGGCGGTGCGCACGTAGGGCACGTCGTGCCCAGCGTTGGCGAACGTGACCCGCCCGCTGGCGCCGTTGAGGACGAGGACGAAGCACGTGACGAACATCTGCGCCGGAGTGTCCTGGCACAGCAGCTCGTTGACCTTCTCGAGCACGGCCCCCGGATTGACCAGGCGAGGCGCCGCGGCCCGCAGCAGCGAGTGAGTGCTGGCCATCACCAGAGCGGCGGGAACTCCCTTGTCGGTGACGTCGCCGATGACCACCATGACCCGGCCGCCGGGCAGGGGAATGAAGTCATAGATGTCCCCGCCCACGGTCAGCGCCGGCCGGTAGAAGGCAGCCATCTGCCAGCCGGGCAGCTCCGGCGGGGACTTAGGCAGGAACTGGTGCTGGACGAGCCTGGCCACGTTCAGCTGCTGCTCGATCCGCTCCCGTCGTAGGGCCTCGACCTGCTGTTCGCGAACCAGCTGGCCGACCCGAATGGCAGGCGCAGCGTTCCGTGCCAGCGCCTCCAGCAGTTGGTGGTCGTCGGTCGTGTAGTCCCGCTCCGACTTCCGCGGTCCCAGGGCGAGCATGCCGACTGGGACACCGGCTGAGATCATCGGCACGACCAGTACCGCGCCGGCCTCCTTGAGGGTCTTCAGCGCCGGCGACTCCAGATTGAGGCGACGGATGTCGACGGGGCCGGCCGCCGCCAGCAGGTAAGCGGTAAACGGGTCATCCTCGGACAGCTCGGCCGACGCCTCTGACGCTAGTCCGGCAGGCAGCGCAGACCGGGCCATTCGCGGCTGTTCATGCCGACTCGTGACCGCTTCCCCCCATTGCCGGTCCCCCCGTGGGCCTATCCGCACCAGCCTACTCCGCGCCGTCAGCCCGGAAAGAGGGCGGCCATCGCTTGCCCGTCTGATGATCGGCGCAGGTCGGCGGCATGCCCGGCGCCCAAGAAGACAGGATGGCCTTGCCTTGAGCGACAACGCAGCGAGGCTCCCGGTTGGACAGCGGTCGACCAAGATCGCTTGTCCTCCGGAGAGCCTTCCACTTCCGGCGACATCACGACTGCTGTCTCACGAAATGTCTGTAGGTTCTCATCTTAGTTGGCCAATGACAGGCCGCTGAGCTGCTCTTTCCCCTGGTTTTCTTATCGATCTGGCCAGCGATTTTCTCATCGATCTGGCCAATCCCTCAGCGAGGTGCATGAACCGTCATGCGCCTCGGAGGCAAGAGAACGTGCGACAGCAGGTGCAGCTACCTGGCCTCGCTGGCTTCCCCGGATTCGCCGGCTAAAGCGCAGCCTGCGCGAGCGGCCCTAGCTGCGCAGCTTCGGGGTCGACACCGACCAGGTGGGCATCCAAGAGGA
>Ga0335075_10007915_pt1 | contig 16322 bp, 16 predicted proteins | sample Lox_Sample_24_FD_206723 | JGI IMG/M metagenome (GOLD analysis project Ga0335075, IMG submission 206723) | Soil microbial communities from Loxahatchee National Wildlife Refuge, Florida, United States - Lox_Sample_2.4 | ecosystem: Environmental > Terrestrial > Soil > Wetlands | place: USA... | reverse complement strand
CGCCAACACGCCGGCCAACCGCCACCACCCAGCCAGAAACCCGCCAGGACCACCCGTAACACGCAAACCGCCGTTACCAACCAGAGATATGCGACAGAACCACGACCCGTGATCATGATTTCTGCCTTCCCCGGATACCCCTGGCGGGTATGGGGAGGAATACGGCCCTCGCGCAAATCCCTATAGGTGCGAAACCCCAGCATTATTTTCCTGGCCCGCAAAATCGGCATGCTCGCACAATCCCTGTCCGATGCGAGCGAAATGGACGTCAGCGCGGCGTTCTGGTGCGATGAATAGCCACGGCTCTTCAACGCCGGTAATTACCTATCCAGGTGGCGCTCACCGTTCACGGCGGGCGCGGCGGGCACGGCGGGCGCGGCGGAACCGAGCCGGTCAGGCGCCTGCGGGAAGGTCGACGGTGGTAGTGGCGTCCCAGGGGCGTTCCCAGCCGGCCAGGGCGAGCATGCGGTCGACAAGGAGCGCGGTGAAGCCCCAGATCAGCATCGACCTGATGCGGAAGGCGGGGCCGGTCCGGCCGCTCGGGTGCTTGAGCGAGAGCCGGTGCCGCGGGTCGGCGAGGTCGGCGACCGGGATCCGTTCCACCGCGGCCACCTCGTCGACGTCCACCGGACGCACCGCGCACGGCTCGCGCCACCAGCCGAGCACGGGCGTGACGCGGAACTGGCTGCGCGTGATGAACAGTTCCGGCAGCGTGCAGAGCACGTCAACGCCTTCCGGGTCGAGGCCGGTCTCTTCGGCCGCTTCGCGGAGCGCCGCGGCCACCGGGCCGTCGTCACTGTCCTCGATCGCGCCGCCGGGGAAGGCGGGCTGTCCGGCGTGCCGTCGCAGTCCCTCGCTGCGCTGGATGAACAGCAGGTCGGGACCGGAGGGACCGTCGCCGAACAGGATGAGCACGGCGGACCGGCGTCCGCCGAGCGCGGGCGGCCGCACGGCTCGCGGCACCTCCATCGTCGCGGCGGCGGCGGCCAGGTCGAGCAGCCAGGCTGGCGCCATGGTCTCTCCCGCGTTGTCGGTCACGAGAACGGACCAGGCTTCACAAGCTTCGCCGCGGTCGCCGAGTCCGTCGGCCCGAGCCCGAACGACGGGCACCAGTCCGCCACGACACACGCGCCGCAGGCAGGCTTGCGAGCGTGGCAGATGCGACGGCCGTGCCAGATCAGGCGGTGCGACAGGAGGGTCCATTCCGACCGCGGGATGAGCGCCCCGACATCGGCTTCGATCTTGACTGGGTCGTCGCTCGTGGTCCATTTGAACCGCTGCGCCAGCCGGCCGAAGTGCGTGTCCACGGTGATGCCGGGAACGCCGAACGCGTTGCCGAGCACCACGTTCGCGGTCTTCCGCCCGACCCCTGGGAGCGTCACCATCTCGGCGAGGGTCCGTGGCACCTGGCCGCCGAACCGGTCACGCAGTTCCGCGGAAAGCCCCATCACCGACTTGGTCTTGGCCCGGTAGAAGCCGGTGGGCTTGAGGATCTGCTCCACGTCTTCCGGGTTCGCGGCGGCCAGGTCCTCCGCCGTGGGGTACTTGGCGAACAGCGCCGGCGTGGTCAGGTTCACCCGCTTGTCGGTCGTCTGCGCGGAAAGTACCGTGGCGACGAGCAACTGGAAGGCATCCTGGAAGTCCAGTTCGGTGTGCGCGTCCGGGTAGGTCTCCGCCAGCACTCGGTTGATCTTCCGCGCCCGCCGCACCAGCGCGGTGTGCGTCTCGCCTTCCCACTTACGTTGCCGTGCGCGAGGGGTCACGTCTGTCGCCATACCAGTCAGCCTAGAGGCTCCGGCAGCCGGCCTGACCCTACTCGGCGTACCGTGAGTCCGTCGCGACGCGGAGAGAGCGGATGAGGAGGAGCCGGTGGCAGACGCCGATCCGGAGCGCACCCGGAAGTTCTGGGACAAGTACTCGACGCGCTATGACCACAGCATCCGGCGAACCGAGCGCTGGCTCCTTCCCGGCGGGCGGGAGTGGGCCTGCTCGCAGGCCTCAGGCGCGGTGCTCGAGGTCGCTGTCGGCACCGGCCTTAACCTGCCGTTCTATCCCTCCGGCGCCACGGTTACCGGGGTCGACCTGAGCCCGGGCATGCTCGCCGTCGCCCGGGATCGCGCGAGGGCCCTCGGCCTGGACGCGGACTTGCGGGTGGGCAACGCGGAGGCGCTGGAGTTCGGCGACGCGTCCTTCGACACGGTGCTGTGCACGATCTCGCTGTGCAATATCCCCGACCACCGGGCGGCGATCGCCGAAATGCACCGTGTGCTCCGGCCGGGAGGACGGCTCATCCTGCTCGACCATGTGGCCAGCGACCGGTGGTGGGTGCTGCTGGTGCAGCGAGCGCTCGAGCGGGTGACCCTGCGGACGACCGGTGACCACCAGACCCGGCGCCCGCTGCCGCTGGTGGCCGCGGCAGGGTTCAGCATCGACCACAGCGAGCGGTCCAGGCTGGGCTGGGTCGAGCGGCTGGTCGCGGTCAAGCCGGCGTGATCGTGCACGTGGCTTGAATAGCGTCTTAAAGTGGCTCTGTGCGCCTGGTATCCCTACTGCCTTCGGCGACCGAGATCGTTTACGCGCTCGGTCTTGACGCCGACCTGGTCGGGGTCACGTTTGAGTGTGACGAGCCAGCCACCGCTCGTTCGGGTAAAGAGGTTGTCGTAGGCGGCCGCGATACGAGCGGCATGACCCCGGCGGAGATCGACAGCTACGTCCGCGCCCGGCTCGCGGCGGGCGAAGACCTGTACACGCTGCACGCGGACGCGCTGTCCCGGCTGCGGCCGGACCTGATCCTGACCCAGGACCTGTGCCGGGTGTGCGCGCTGCCTTCCGGGCACGTGCAGGACGCGCTGGATCACCTGGGGTGCCAGGCCGACGTGCTGTCCCTCGACCCGTACACGCTCGAGGAAGTGCTGGATACGATCATGGCGGTCGGGGAAAGAACCGGAGTTCCGGAACGGGCGGGGGAACTTGTCACGAGCCTCCGGTCCCGGCTCAGCCGGGTGGCGTCCTTGGTCGCGGGGCGCCCGCGCCCGAAGGTTGCCCTCGTCGAATGGGTGGATCCGCCGTTCGCCGCGGGGCACTGGATACCCGATCTCGTCACCGCCGCGGGCGGGCAGGCGGTCGCCGCCAGGCCAGGCGCGCGCTCCGAACCGGTGACCTGGCCGGAAATCGCCGCGGCCGGCCCCGATCTCATCCTCGTCTCCCCGTGCGGCTACCACCTGGCGGGTGCCGTCGAGCAGGCAGCGGTCGCGGCCATGGAGGTACCCGGCATTCCCGTCTGGGCCATCGATGCCGACGCGCTTGTGGTCCGGCCCGGGCCGCGGCTGGTCGATGGCGTCGAGGCGATCGCCGCGATTTTGCACGCCGACGTGGTACCCGCTCCCCCCGACGGTCAGATCGCGCTGGCCGCGCGCGGCGGACGAGACTTACTGTCCGATCATCCGGCCGGGGAGCCTGAGCGACCAACGTGGATGACGGACTCGGCGAACCCGAGGTCCCTGACGAATCCGACGGGCCGGATGAATCCGACAGCGACGGGCTGGCCGAGGCTGACGGGCTCACGGACGGCGACGGCGTGCTCGGTGACGGCGACGGGCTAGCGGACCCGGACGGGCTCCGTGAGCCTGGCGCCTTTTTCGGCTTCTTCGAGGGCTGCTGCACGATGGCCAGGTACAGGCCTGCCGCATTCCCAGTCCCCGACCTGGGTCCGAGGCCCTGCCCGAAGCCGGGCGCGGCCATGGCGCGGCCTGTCGAGCCAGCACCTGCCGCGACCATCGCGGAGCCGGCGGGAGGGGCGGACCATATGCTGCCCAGGGAAAGTCCCGCCATCACCAAGGCGAGGGCGGAGCCGACCGCGATCGCCACGGCTAGCAGGCTCACGGCGATCCGACGGCGCACCGTGGCGCGCGCCGGCGAGACGTGGACCGGCCTGGTCCGCGAGGACGACTCCGGGCTGACAGCGCTCCGGTGGTCGGCGTCAATACCTGCGGCTGCCACGCCCGCCACGGGCCAGCCGTCGGGAACCGTACGCGCCATGGCCGGGCCATCAGGAACGGTACGCGTCACGAGCAGGCCATTCGAAGCCGTACTCACCACGGCCGTACTCACCACGGCCGCATTCGGCACGGCCGCCTTTGGTACGGGCAAAGCTGGCTCGGCGGGCGAAGCCAGCTCTCGTTCGGCTGACTGTGGAAAGCCAGCCCAATCCAGCGGCGGCACCCGTGATGCGGCGAGCACCAGGTGCGCTGCCTGCCGCTCGTCGGCGAAGCAGGCGAGTATGCCCGCGCGCGTGCCGGGCGGGAGGGTTGGCCACGGCAGCCGGGCGTAGACCTTCGCCGGCGAAACCCTGCCCGACACGACGCCGGGGCGGCAGGCGGCGATCTCGGCGACCATCGCCTGCTGCAGGCTCGCGCGCGCCTGCTCGATCAGGCTCACGGCGGCCCCGACCCCGAGGCCGGTCACCAGGCCGGCGTCAGCGGCGGACATCCCGAGCCTGGCCGTTAGGTCAAGCATCTCGCGTTCGGCAGGCGGCAGGCTCATCACCGCGCTCCATGCCATCAGCCGGGTCTCGTCTCCGGCGGCGTTGAGCAGCAGGACCGCATCTTCCGGCTCCTCCTGCGTGCGGCGCCGGCATTCCGCCCGGGCGAGCGCGTGGAGCCACGGGCGCAGCTGCCCCGGATCTCGCAGCCGGCCAATATGCGCCCGCGCCATGATGAGCGTGTCGCGCACCACGGCGACCGCGGTTTCGCGGCCATACGCCATCAGCCAGCAGTACCGGAAGATGTCTTCGCCCACGGTGTCGAATAGCTCGCCAAGCGCGCCCGGTTCCCTGGTGCACAATCCATTGATAATTCGGGGAGTCATGAGGAAAAACTAGCGGCAACCGAATGCACATTGCCAGCACCATTACAGAACGCGCGATTAATACGACACTATTTCCTTAGCGCGAGCGATCAGGAAATTAATAGGGATACGTAATAATTGATAATGATATGGAGGCCTTAGCCGGTTCTGGAGAATTTGGCCGACATGCAGTGGGCAGCCGGGCGACGGCGCGGGCTGACCGGACAGGGCCCGCAGCAAGCCTTGCGACCGTGGGTCTTCGGGGTCCAGGTGGCGGCCGAGCACCACGATGGCGACCCGGGCCGCTCCGGCCAGCTTGAGCGCGGCCGCGGCTGACTGGGCACTGCCGCCGGATACCCAGGTGTCGTCGGCGAGCAGCACGTCCGCGCCCGCGACCGGTTCCGATGCCCGCAGCCAGCCGATGGTGACATCCCGGCCGTGCGCCGCTCCGGCGGGACCGGCCGACAACCGCACCATGGGCAGCGCCACGCACGATCGCACGATGCCGGCCAGCGGGTGCGGACCGGGCCGTCCCTGACCGCTCGGCACCACAGCGGCCGCGGCCGGCCTTCCGGTCATGCCCGCCGCCCGCCACACGCACCGGCCGTAGTCGCGCAGGAACGCGGCGAGCATATCCCGCAGCCGCTCGCTGGCCGCGGCGGCGCCGTCGCGACCGGACTTGTACCGCCACAGGTCACCCGCCAGCGGACCACCCTTGATCGCGTAGCCGATCGGCGCGACGGCGTCGGCGAGCAGGCTGCCCGCCTCGCGCCGTGCGAGGTCACACTGGTAGCACCGGGCGAAGCCGGCCCGCACCGGCCCCCGGCAGGTACGGCAGGCCAGCAGGTCCATGGCCCGATGCTAAGGAGAACCACCGACAATCGAGCCGCTGACAGCCGGGGCGCCCGGCGTGAAGGCGCGAAAGCCGTCTACGATTCCGGCGTGGGCAGGGCACTGAGGCGGCACTGGCCGTTCGGCATCCTGCTGGCGGCCGGCCTCGTGCTGCGCGTCTGCGCCGCGGCCGCTTACCGGCCCGCGCTTGTGTACATCGACACCGTCCGGTACCTCGGCGGCGACTCCCACGGGCTTGACCCGCTCGGGTACAGCTACCTGCTGCTGCGCCCGGTGCTGCTGCTTGGCGGCGGCCTGGCCGGGGTCGCGGCGGTGCAGCACGTGCTCGGCCTGGCGATGGGCGTCGCCCTGTACGCGGTAGCGATCAGGTACGGCGCGCCGAACTTGCTCGCCTGCCTCGCCGCGGCGCCCGTGCTCCTGGACGCCTACCAGGTCCAGGCGGAGCAGATGATCATGCCGGACGTCCTCTTCGAAGCGCTGATCGTCGCGGCGCTCGTGCTGCTGCTTTGGGCCCCGGTCCCGGGCCCTGGGCGCCTGGCTGCCGCCGCCGCCCTGCTCGGCATGTCGGCCACGGTCCGCCAGGTCGGCGAACTGCTCATCGTGCCCTTGCTCGGGTACGTGCTGGCCGCCGCCGGCGGCTGGCGGTCGCGAGCCACCGGGGTCGTGACGGCGGTCGCGTTGTTCGCGCTGCCGGTCGCGGGCTACATGACGTTGTCCGCGACCGCGCTCGGGAACGGCTTCCGCCTGTCCAACATGGACGACGCCTACCTGTACGGGCGCGTCGCGCACGCCGCCGACTGCGGCGCGCTGCGCATCCCGGGATACGAACGGCCGCTGTGCCCGTCGCCGGCGATGGCCTGGTCACTCGGCGTAGACGGGCTGGCCACCGATCCGGCCTCGCCGGTCTTCCGCTACGAGCCCCCGCCCGGCATCCGGCGCGCGTCGGCGATCGCCCAGTTCGACGAGGCCGTCCTCACCCAGCAGCCGCTGCGGGTGGCCGGCGGCATCGCCGCCGACGCGATCAAGCTCTTCGCCCTCACCAGGAACACCGCCCAGGGCGACACGCCCGTCTCGCGCTGGCAGTTCCAGTTGGCCTACCCGGTGTACCGGGCCGCGGACCGCGCGGTGCTGCCCGCTCAGCCGCGGGTCGCTCGCCCGCTCGCGGTGGCGCTGCGGGCGTACCAGCTGCACGGCGGGTACACGCCCGGCCCGCTGCTGCTCGCCTTTTTCTTCTCCGGAACGGCGGCGGCATTCTCCCTCAGGCGACACCGCGCTCTCGCGCTCGGCTGCCTGCTGGCCACCGGCCTCGCCGTGGCGGCCGTATTCGGCGCCGACCTTTATGAGTTCTCCTGGAGATATCAGCTTCCCGTGCTGGTCACGCTTCCGGTAGCGGGCGCGCTCGGCGCGACAGTCGCTGGTCGGAACCTCGTAACCTGGCGGTCAGGCAGCCAGGGCAGAATGATCCGGTGCATTCTGACCAGGCTGACCCGGAGATCCGGACAATCGCAAGCAGCGTTGTCTACACCGACCCCTGGATCCGGCTCCGCAGGGACGACATCGAGCGCAGCGACGGGTCCCGGGGAACGTACGCCGTCATAGAGCGGGCCAACTTCGCTCTGGTCGTTCCCGCGGAAAACGATGGCTTCCACCTTGTGGAGGAGTTCCGTTACCCGGTCGGGCGGCGCAGCTGGTCGTTCCCGCAAGGCGGCTTCCCGCAGGGCACCACGGGGACGCCCGCCGAACTCGCCCGGCTCGAACTCGTCCAGGAGACCGGTCTGCGGCCCGGCAGCCTGACTCACCTCGGCACGCTCACCACCGCCCACGGCATGACGACCCAGTACGGGGAGTACTTCCTCGCCACCGACCTCGTCCCCGGGCCGCCGGAGCCGGAGCCGGAGGAGGTGGGCATCCGTGCCGCGTGGTTCCCGCGCGAGGTGTTCGAGCAGATGACACGGGACGGCCGGATCACGGACGACTCCACCCTCGCCGCTTACGCGTTGCTCCTGCTCGCCGAACGCCGCGGAGAAATCAAGATATCTTGAGCAAGAAACCTTGATAAAGATATCTTGCTCAAGATATCTTGTTAGTCATGCCGAACGACCACAGCGCACCCGACCCCAAGGCGCTGCGCGCCCTTGCCCATCCGCTGCGCTGGCAGCTCATCGACCTACTCGGCAGCGAGGGAACCGCCACCGCTACCCGGTGCGCCGAGGTGCTCGGCGAATCCGTCGCCAGCTGCTCCTACCACCTGGGCATCCTCGCCAAGTACGGCTACGTCGAGGAGGTGCCCGGCCGCACCGGCCGGGAGAAGCCGTGGCGGCTGGCCAGTACGAGCCAGGACCTCGGGTCGGGCGGCCTCGATACCGAAGGCCAGCTCGCTGCCGAGGCCGCGACCGAGGCGTTCCTCGACCACGAGTTCGCGCGGACCAAGCAGCGGCTGCACCGCAAGTCGCTTGAGCCCGAGCAGTGGCGGCCTAGGCTGGTCGGCGAGACCACCTGGCTGACCGAGGACGAGTACGCGGCGGTCTGGCAGGAACTGAGCGCCGTCCTCGAACGGCACCGGCGCGACTTGTCTTTGCTTGACCCGTCGGAGCGGCCGGAAGGGAGCCGGGAGGCGCGGCTGTTCATCGCCGCCTCGGCCGCGCCGCCGCTGCCGCCACCCACGGCGAAGGAAGGCTGACCGTGGCCAGGCACGGCGCGTTCAGCGATCCGCGGTTCCGGCGGCTGTTCGCCGGGCAGGCGTTGTCCAGCTTCGGCGACAGCGCGCTTTACCTCACGCTTGGGATCTGGGCCAAGACGCTGACCGGCAGCAACGCGGCGGCGGGCGGCGTCTTCCTTGCCCTCGCGGTCCCGAACCTGTTCGCGCCGTTGTGCGGCCACCTCGCCGACCGGATGCGCCGCAGGCCGCTGCTGATCGCCACCAACGCCGTCACCGCGCTGATCGTGCTCACGCTGGTGTTCGTACGATCCCGCGAAGAGCTGTGGCTCATCTACGTGGTCGCGTTCTGCTACGGGACCTCGTTCGGCCTGCTCAGCGCGGCCGGCTCCGGGCTGCGCAAGGACATGCTGTCCGGCGCCGATCTGGCGTCCGCCAACGCCGCGCTGCAAACGGCCAGCCAGGGCCTGCGCGTGCTGTCACCGCTCGTCGGGTCGGGGCTGTTCGTCGCGTTCGGCGGCCCGTCGGTGGCGATATTTGACGCGGTGACGTTCGCGGCGGCGATCGCGGCCATCGCCAGCCTCAAGGTGCCGGAATCCGAGCCCGAACGCGGACAGCGGGGCGAGTTCTGGCGCGACCTCAGCGCGGGCTTCCGGCACATTCGCCGCGTGCCACTGCTGGCGCAGACCGTGCTCATCAGCGCGATCGCGTTCAGCGTCATCGGGATGAGCGAGACCGTCATCTTCGCGGTCGTGGGCGAGGGCCTGCACCGGCCGCCGTCGTTCATGGGCGTCGTGCTGAGCGTGCAGGGCGCCGGGTCGATCGTCTCGGGCCTGACGGCGACGTCCCTGATGCGGCGCGCGGGCGCGGCGCGGACGGTCGGGCTCGCGCTCGCCTGCTTCGCGCTTGGCGCGGCGCTCTACCAGACAAGCTCGCTGCCGCTGGTGCTCGCCGGCTCGGTCATGGACGGGCTCGGAGTCGTCTGGCTGTCGGTCGCCTTGTTCACCGCGATGCAGCGGCACACTCCGCCGCGGCTGCAGGGCCGGGTGAACGCGGCCGCCACTACGGCGATCATCACGCCGCAGACGGTGTCGATCGCGGTGGGGGCGGCGCTGATCAGCGTGGTCAGCTACCGGCTGATGCTGCTCGTCATCGTCGTCGTGATCGGCGCCTGCGCCGGGTGGTTGCTTGCCCGCCCGGCGGCTGTCCCGGTCCAGGAGGCCGACGCGACTGAGCCGCAGCGGAGTGTGGCTAGGTCAGCAGCGGGGTGAAGAGGTCGCCCTGGTCTTCGACTCGGGTGAGGACGTCGGGAGCGGTGAAGACCAGGTCCTTGGGCTGGCGGCACGCGGCGACCTCCTCCCAGGTAACGGGGGTTGAGACCGTGGGCTGGTTCCTCGCGCGCAGGGAGTACGGGGCGACCGTGGTCTTGGCGGCGTTGTTCTGGCTCCAGTCGATGAGTATCTTGCCCTTGCGCAGCGACTTCGTCATCCGGGACACCACGAGGTCGGGCTGTTCGTTCTCCAGCCGCTGAGCGTATCCCTTCGCCCGCTCGCTGGCCTGCTCGGAGGTGATGCCGCCCACCCGTGCGTAGAGCTGGAGGCCCTTGCCGCCCGAGGTTTTCGCCAGCGGCGCGAGGCCGTCCTCCTCGAGCACCGGGCGCAGCGCCTCGGCGACCCGGCAGCACTCCACGATCGTGGCGGGCGCGCCCGGGTCCAGGTCGAAGACCAGCAGGTCCGGCTTGGGTTTCCCGCGACGCGGGAACTGCCATTGCGGCACGTGCAGCTCGATGCTGGCCAGGTTCGCGGCCCAGATCAGCGTGGGCAGGTCGTCGATGACCACGTAGTCGATCGTCTCCCCGCGCCCGCGCGAACTCTGCGACTCTACCTGCTCCGTCCGCACCCAGTCCGGGCGGTGCTCGGGCGCGTGCTTCTGGAAGAAGGACTCGCCGTCCACGCCCTCGGGGTACCGCTTGAGCGTCGCCGGGCGCCCGGCGACGTGCGGCAGCAGCATGGGTGATACCCGCTGGTAATAGTCGAGTATCTCGGCCTTGGTGAAGCCGTCCTCGGGATACAGCACCTTGGGGAGGTTGGTAAGCGTCAGCGAGCGTCCGTTCACGTCGACGGCGATCTTGTCCTGTGCCATGGCTCACGTCTCCCGGACCACGTCGGTGGGGTCCTTGTCATCGCGCAGGCCGCGGTAGGCGGGGGCGCGCATGCGGCCCGCCTTCGTCCAGCGCTCGAATATCACGTCGATCACCACGCGGGGCTCTACCCAGACCGCGGCACGGGCATACTCCGCGGGGACTGGCCCGTCGAACGGGTTGCTCTTCTGGCGCAGCGGCTTGAGCTTCTCGCCGAGCGCGCGGAGCGTCTTGTCGGTGAACCCGGTGCCCACGTGCCCGCAGTAGACGAGCCCGTCGTCGCCGGAGTGGACGCCGACGAGCAGCGAGCCGATCTGCCCGGTCCTGTTCCCCTTGCCGGGCTTCCAGCCGCACACGATCACTTCCTGGCGGTGAGCGTTCTTGACCTTGAGCCAGTTGCCGGAGCGGGCACCGGGCTCGTAGCGGGAGTCCAGCCGCTTGGCCACCACGCCCTCGAGCCCCGTGCTGACCGAAGCTGCCAGTACCGCGTCGAAGTCCTCGCCGGGAAAAGCCGGCGGACACTGGCACCACGGCCCGTTCTGTATCAACGGGCTGAGTGTTTCCCGGCGGTCACGGTACGGCAGGCCCGTCAGCGGCCGCCCGTCTAGCTGCAACACGTCGAAGGCGAGATAGGCGACCGGGGTGCTCTCGGCGAGGCGGCGGGCCTGCGTGGCGGACCTGGCGTGCATCCGGGGCTGCAGCGTCTCGAAGTCCGGCTGCCCGTTGTTGCCGAACGCCACGATCTCCCCGTCCAACAGCACCTGCTTGTGCGTGACCGCGTGCGACAGCGCGGTCAGCTCCGGGTACGTCGCGGTTATGTCCTTGCCGGTGCGGGAGAGCAGGCGCACCTGGCCGCCCTCGATGAACGCCAGTGCGCGGACGCCGTCCCACTTCATCTCCAGCGCCCAGTCCGCGAGCGCGCGGGACGGCTGCCCGATGGTGGCCAGCATCGGCTTCATCCGGGCGGGCAGCGGGAGTCGCTCGCGGTGGATCATCCAGTTCTTGCCACCGGTCGCGAACAGCACGTACCCGCCAGACAGCCGCTGGCCGTGCAGGGTGACTTTGACCTCGCGGCCGTCCCACTTCCGCGTTTCGTACGTGCCGTGGTCCCAGATGGTGACCTGGCCGGCGCCGTACTCGCCCTTGGGTATCTCGCCGTGGAAGTTCGCGTATTCCATCGGGTGATCCTCGGTGTGGACGGCCAGGTGGTTCACTGCCGGGTCCTCCGGTACGCCCTTGGGCAGCGCCCAGGACACAAGCACCCCGTCCCGCTCCAGCCGGAAATCCCAGTGCAGCCGCCGCGCGTGATGCTCCTGCACCACGAAGATGCCGCCGGTCCGCGCGTCGCCCTCGGCGGCGTCGCGGTCCGGGACCGGTTCGGGCGTGCGCGCGGCATCCCGCTTGTTCCGGTAATCCGCCAGTCGGTCCACCTCTGGTGGGTACCCCGGCTGGCGGCTTTACTACCTCGTTACCAGCGCTGGATCGTCGCGTAAGAGCTGTTCTGGATGATCTCCATATCCTCCGGCGGCTGGTAGACCGACTGCACGGCGACCCGGCCGGGCCCGATCAGCCGGGCCCAGATATTGCGGTAACTCCATCGCGGCGACCAGAACAGGAAGCCCATGTTCCGCGGGTACTCCAGGTGCAGGTGAACCTGCACGGAGACGTCGCAGTAGAGCAGCGCGCTCGGCTGCACGAGCAGCGACTCGCCGGGCCGCAGGTCGCGGATGAACGTGTTGCCCGGTGAGTGCAGGAGCAGCAGTCCGGGCCGGTCCGCGGCGGTGAAGATGTCGCCGAACTGGCCCATGGGGTAGTGGATCTCCCTGTCCTTCTGGTCCTGGCCGGTCTCGTACCAGATACCGGTGGAGTCCCAGTCGTAGCGGACGTTCCCTGTCGCGCACAGGAACCGGTGCTCGTGCACCCACATCTGCTGGCCGTGCTGCAGCGGCAGCGCGATGACCTCGCCGGCGTGGTTATCCGACAGCGCGATGTGCCCGGGTCCGCGGCCCTCCACCATGATCAGCGGCAGCCCGGCCATGGTCCGGTTCCACGCGCCGCGCAGCGGCTTGTTGCCGAGCCGTGTCTGCGGGTCGGCCCACAGCAGCGTGTGGTGCGAGAAGTAGATCATGTCTTCCGGCGCCAGGGCGAACTCGGCGACCGGGACCGTCGTGCCGGTGATCTGGCAGCGGGACTGCCCGAACTCCAGGCGCGCCATGTCCCTGATCGGCGGCTGCTCGATCCATCCCGAGTCGCTGACCTCGGACCTGATGTCGACCGGCGCGCCGCACAGCGGGCATGTCGGGTCGGACGGGTTGCTCGGCTGACGGCAGTAGCGGCATACATATGCGTTCATCGGCGGCGTCCGCTATTCCTCGGCGGCGTGGTGGACGTACATGGACTGGATGCCCACCCGGCCGGGCCCGGTCATCTCGGCGAGGTACATGCCGTGCCGCATCAGTCCGGTCCGCAACGGCATCTGCACGGCCTGCATCTGCACCGTGGAGTCCTTGTAGAGGAAGCCGCCCGGCTCGACCAGGATCTTTTCACCGGGCCGCAGCGTCCGCTCGAGCACGTTCCCGTTCCCGTGCAGCAGCAGCAACCCCGGGTACTGGGCGGTGACGAAGCGGTCCATGAACATGCCGCTGCCGCCGTGCAGCAAGTTGGCCAGCCCCTTGATCCGCACGTAGGAGTACTCGATGCTGTGCGACGCGAGCAGGAAGGCGTGCTCCCTGACGTCAAGTTCCATGCCAGGGTGCAGCGGCAGGACCACGAGTTCGCCGGGCGCGTCGCGGGAAAACGCCACCCGGCCGGGGCCGTTCGCGATCGACACGATGTGCGGCATGCCGCCGAGCGTGCGCTTCATTCCGCCGGGAGTCTTCATGGAGGAAAGCGGAGCGGACTCGTCTTTCCACAACAGAACGTGATGCTCGAAATACACCGCGTCTTGCGGGGAAAGGCTGATCTCCGCGACGGGCACCAGTTCTCCCTCCACCTGACAGGTGCTCGCCGAGAACCGGAACTCGGTCATGTCGCGAAGCCGCGGCGCCTCCCGCCAGCCGGAATCGCTTACCCTATCCCGGACATCCAGCGGCGCCCCGCATGTCATGCAACTGGTCGTGCCCGGCTGGTTTTGCGCATGGCACCACCCACACTGGATCATTTCCACATAAGGAACATAGCAAGTGGCAGGCGTTATCGCCGACCGTGCTTTGCTTTGTTCACCCGGTATGGTTCTTCGTATGGCACTGTTCGGGCGGGAGTTCATCGCCGTACCAGATGAGCGCAAGGGCCAGATCGTCTTCAAGTGGCCCGACGTCACTATCCGTCGCTTCACGCATGCGATCGTGAATGCCGATGAGGTAGCGATGTTCGTCAATACCGGCCATGTCGTGCAGACGATGGGACCGGGCCGGCACGAGATCAACGCCGACGAACTGCCCGGCCTGGGGTCTATCATCGACCACCTAAGCGGCGGGAACGCCTACCGCGCCGAACTGTACTTCGTCGGCACCCGTGAATACACCGGCCTGAGGTTCGGCGGGCGGATCGACGACGTGCAGGATCCGCGTACCGGGCTGGTCGTGACGCTGCGGGTGTTCGGGGATTACGCGATGCGGGTGATCGACCCGGCGAGGCTGGTCATCAACCTGACCGCCACGGTTGATGTCACCGACAACGAGCGGATCGCCGCCTGGGTAAGCGACCAGCTGCTGAAGGTGCTGCGGACAAACGTGACCACGCAAGTGGTGAGCGAGGGATGGCCAATTCTCGGCCTGTCCGTGCACTCGCCGGAGATCGAGCAGGCCGCCATCGTCTCCGCCAACGGGCAGCTCGAGGCCTACGGCCTCGCGTTGACCCGGATGGGCAACTTCGACATCAACCTGCCGCCCGAGGACGCCGCGCAGCTCAAGCAGCTTGCCAAGGACACGTCGTACTCGCAGCTCGCCGGCGGGTTCCAGCGGTACGCGGCGGGCGAGATGGCGCTCGGCGCCGGACAGGGGATGGCGCAGGGCGGCGGCGCCACGGAAGGAGCGTTCCTGGCCGCGGGGTTCGGGCTGGCGGGCACGCTTGGCGGCGCGGCGCAGCCTCCCGCTTCCACGGCGCCCGCACCCGCTCCCGCACCCGCTCCCGCGCCGTCCGCCCCTGCCCCCGCGGCCCCTGCCCCTCCGGGCGGGCCGGTGTGCGCGTCGTGTTCGGTGGCCAACCCCGCGGGGGCCAGGTTCTGCATGGGCTGCGGCCAGCCGCTCGCCCCGGCCGTGCGGCACTGCACCCAGTGCGGGACCGAACTCCCCTCGGCCGCCCGGTTCTGCGCCAACTGCGGTACCCCGGCAGGCGGCTGAGCCCGGCCGCGGGGTGCCAACAGTTCACTCAGGCAGCGTACTTCTGCACCAGCGCGCCGAGGTTTGGCAGCGCTGCCTCGATGTGCTTGCCGGCCCCGCCGCGGACGGCCTTGTACGTCTTGACGAGCACGGGCCGCTTGGAGGCGGCGGCCATCCCGTCGGTCACCGACAGCAGGGCTTCCGACACCTCGCCGCTCCGCTTGGCCAGGTAATCACCGAACTCCGCGCCGCCCGACGCGTTGAAGTCCGCCCAGAACGGCTCGAGCTTGTCCGTCAGGTCCGGGAGCATCTCCTCGATCGCGGCCTGGTAGTAACCCGGGGCGAACGTGGTGACCACCTTGTGGGCTGCCTTCACCGCCGTGCCGGACACGCCGGGCTTGACGGAGAGTTCCCGCTCGATCAGCCGCCGGCAATCGGCGACGACCCGTGGCATGGTCTCGGGCGCGAGCAGCAGCTGGCGAAGCGTGGCGGGCATGAGGTTCCGGTCTCCTTATCCGCGTCAAGAGTTCCCGACGGTACTGAGCCGCTGGGATGGCTCCAGGGTGCGATAACCCTAAATTTATCCTCCGGAACGGACAGTGGTTCCTCCCCTCGGACCGCCGTGCCTCCCACGCTCGGGGGCTGACCTATGTAAGGCTTACTGCCGCAATCGTCCTTTAATGACACCCGGGAGAGTCACCGATGCTCGGCAGGGACCACGCCCTGAGCGGCGCGTTCGCCTTCGCTGCACTCGCGCCGTCGCTGCACGTGGCACCGGCCCACCTGGCCGCCGGAGTCGCGCTCACCGCTGGCGCGGGCGTGCTGCCCGACATCGACCACCCGGACAGCACGATCTCCCGGTCGTTCGGCTTCCTGACTCAAGGCTTCGCCTGGTTTGTCAACCGGATCTCCGGCGGCCACCGGCACGGCACGCACAGCGTGATCGGCATCGCGGTGTTCACCGCGGGCTCCCTCGTCGCGGGGCGGTACCAGCTCTCCTGGGCACACACCGCCGGGCACAGCGCCTTCTCCTGGAAAATCCTGCCCGCGGTGCTGTTCATGTCGCTGATCTACTCCGCCGCGCTGCGGGCGCTGCACGTCGGCGGACATCACGCGGACCTGCTTGGCATCGGCGCGGCGGTGATCACCCTCTACACCGGCGCCGACCTGTCCCTGCTCACCGCCTGGCACGTCCCCATGCTCGCCCTGGCCACCGGCCTGGGCTGCGCCGCGCACATCGTCGGGGACGAGCTAACCCACGGCGGCTGTCCCTTGTTCTGGCCGTTCAGCCAGCACGAGTTCCACGTGCTCCCCCGGCCGCTGCAGATCACGACCGCCAAGCTGGCCGAGACCTGGCTCATCTTCCCGCTGCTGACCGGCGCACTGCTGCTCGCCGTGTGGCGCGACACCGGGCATCCGCTGTAGTGCGCTAAATCCCGTCACTTGTCACCAAAACATCATCAGGCATGTTGACTTTGGACTAGCATCGCCTCGGCGCAGCTATGCAGCC
>Ga0335075_10007913_pt1 | contig 16323 bp, 16 predicted proteins | sample Lox_Sample_24_FD_206723 | JGI IMG/M metagenome (GOLD analysis project Ga0335075, IMG submission 206723) | Soil microbial communities from Loxahatchee National Wildlife Refuge, Florida, United States - Lox_Sample_2.4 | ecosystem: Environmental > Terrestrial > Soil > Wetlands | place: USA... | reverse complement strand
GGTTCGCGCTCGCCTGGGATCATTTCGGGCGTTCGTCCAATCAGCCCAACCATGAGCTGACGCAACACTTCGCGCGCCAGCTCTGGAAGAACGGCTTTCTCGACGTCCGCACGACCAAGCAGGTCTATTCGAACGGTGACAAGCGTTTCCTGCAGGACCGTTTCGTCATCGGCACCTGTCCGCACTGCGGCTATGATCGCGCGCGCGGCGACCAGTGCGAGAATTGCACCCGCGTGCTCGATCCCGTCGACCTTATCAATCCGCGTTCGGCGCTATCGGGTTCGTCGGATATCGAGATCCGCGACTCCACGCACCTGTTCCTGAAGCAATCGGAGTTCGTGCCGCAGCTGCGCACATGGATCGACGCGCACAAGGGCGAATGGTCGCCGCTCGTCACCTCTATTGCCAACAAATGGCTCGACGAAGGTTTGCAGGATCGCGGCATCACGCGCGATGTCGAATGGGGTGTGCCGGTGCCGGACGATATCGCCGACGGCAAACTGAAAGGCAAAGTGTTCTACGTCTGGTTCGATGCGCCGATCGAGTACATCGGCGCGACGAAGGAATGGGCCGACGCCAATGGCAAAGGCGATGCGTGGAAGGATTGGTGGTTCGGCGACAAGGCGGACGACGTCGTCTATTGCCAGTTCATGGGCAAGGACAACGTCCCGTTCCACACGGTGGGCTTCCCGGTCACCATCATGGGCTCGGGCGAGAAGTGGAAGCTGGTCGACAGGCTCAAGGGCTTCAACTGGCTGAACTTCGATGGCGGAAAATTCTCGACATCGCAGCATCGCGGTGTGTTCATGGATTCGGCGCTGGAGATTCTGCCGGCCGATTACTGGCGCTATTACCTGATGGCGAATGCGCCGGAGAGTTCGGATTCCAATTTCACCTGGGAGCATTTCGCGGGACAGGTGAACAAGGATCTGGCTGACGTGCTCGGCAATTTCGTCAACCGCGTCACGAAATTCTGTGCCGCGCGATTTGACGGCAAGGTGCCGGGTGAAGGTGAGTACGGCGAAGAAGAGAAGGCATTGATCGCCGAACTCGATGAACGCGTGAGAACCTGCACCGAGTATTTCGAGGCCATCGACTTCCGCAAGGCGATGGCGGAACTGCGCGCGATCTTCGTCGCCGGAAACGAATATCTTACGCGCGCGGCCCCGTGGACGCACATCAAGACGGATCGCGCGCGAGCGGCGGTCGGCGTGCGCATGGGGCTGAACCTCGTGCATCTGTTCGCGCATCTGGCATGGCCGGTGATGCCGACGGCGGCGCTAACGATCCACAAGACGATCCAGCCGATCGCCGGCATCGATGGCCTCATTCCCTGGCCGTCCGCGCCGATGGTGAAGGAGCTCGACCAGCTCGCGGCCGGTCAGACGATCACGCCGGCTGACGTGCTGTTCGCGAAGATCACCGACGAACAGATCGCCGAGTGGAAGCAGCGCTTCGGCGGCAGCGAATGACGATCTCCGTCAGACTTGTTACGCCGGAAGACTACGATGCCTTCCGCGCGCTCCGTCTGGAATCGTTGCGCCTGTTGCCGGACTGCTTCGCTGCCGATCCCGATCAGGAAGACGCGATGTCGAAGGAACAGTGGCTCGCGCGGCTTTCGAGCGCAGCTTCGTTCGGCGGTTTCGTGGACGGCACGCTGAGCGGCATGGTCGTGTTTTCGCAGCCGTCACGTCCGAAGCTCGCCCACACCGGCGATATCGGCGCGATGTATGTCCGCGCCAGTGCGCAGGGCACCGGTCTTGCCGACGCGCTGATGACGGCGCTGTTGAAACATGCCGCAACGGTGGTCGAACAAGTCCAACTCACCGTGAATGCCGAAAACGCCCGCGCGATCAAATTCTACCAGCGTCACGGCTTCCGCCAGATCGGCATCATCCCGCGCTCGCTGCATATCGGCGACCGCTACTACGACGATATGCTGATGTTTAGGTCGGTGTCGTCAGGCGCCTGATTTCGGGCACGGCCAGATCGCATCGGCGGCTTTCACAATGCCTTGCTCCACCGGCAGCGGATGCGTTTGCGGATGCGCGTTCAGCCAGATGACAACGCCGCGCGCCATCGTGCGTGCGCTTGGACGCTTGGCTAGGCAGCTTTGCGAAAGCCCTTTGTTATCCACGTCCCAGCGCATGGCGTCGGTGACCATCTTTGCGCAATCGGTTTTTTCCGTCTGGCACTGCGCGACAAAATCCGCGGTGATCGCGACGCGAGCGTTGGGATCGTAAGTGTCGTTTGCTTCGCGCCAGATGAATGCGATGGCGGATGCCGCACACAACGCTGCAATCGTGAACAGTCCCGCCGTAAAGAACGAGACGCGCATGGCTTATAGCCGTTCCCAGCCCTCGCGGCCGAGCGCCTCCATGGGCTTGAAGCGCGCTTTGTAGTCCATCTTCTCGCTGCCCTGGACCCAGTAGCCGAGATAGACGTGCTGCAATCCGCGCATCCGCGCCGAGTGCACATGATCGAGGATCATATAGGTGCCGAGGCTGCGAGCATCTTCGCCGGGATGGAAGAAGCTGTAGACCATCGATAGCCCATCGCGCAGCACGTCGCTGAGCGCGCAGGCGACAAGGGCGCCGGGTTCGCCGTCTTCGCCGCGGCGGCGGTATTCGACGATGTGCGTTTCGACCGGTGTCTCTTCGACCATGGCGACATAGTCGAACAATCCCATGTCCGACATGCCGCCGCCGGCATGGCGCGAGTCGAGGTAGGTGCGCAGAAGCGCAAATTGTTCACGCGTCGCTTCTGCTGCGACTTCGCTACGGACCAGATCGTCGTTGCGGCGCATGATGCGCCGTTGCCCGCGCGAGTATTCCATCTCGCCCGCGACGATGCGCACGGAGACACAGGCGGAGCATCCTTCGCAGGCGGGGCGATAGGCGATCGACTGGCTACGGCGGAACCCGGAATGGGTGAGGGCCTCGTTCAGCGGCTGTGCCAGCGAACCATTCAGGCGGGCGAACACCTTGCGTTCCGTCCGGCCGGGCAGATAGGGGCACGGCCCTCCCGGCGTCAGGAAGAATTGCGGAACGCGGGTGTCGCGCTGGTTGGTCACTTCGGTCTCACTCTTGGAAGGTGATTATGACCAAGGATTCGTCTGCCACGCCAGTGGCTCGATAAATTAGAGTTGATGACCCGGTGCCACGGGCGGCGCTTCACGAAGGAGTGTGATGCTCAAGCGACGGTTCGCCGAGCCGTTCGGGTCTTCCGGCAGCAGTGGCTCGGAGCCTGCCTTGCCCGAGACTTCGTAAATGCGATCGCTCGCCAGCCCGCCGGTCTGAAGCAGTGAGCGTCCGGCATTGGCGCGTTCGGCCGAGAGCTCCCAGTTTGTCTTGCCGCCGGGACCGTTGAACGGCGTCGCTTCGGTGTGGCCGCTGATCGACACGCGATTGGGCAAGCGGTCGACGATCTTGCCGATCTCCGCGAGCAGACGTTTTGTGTAGGGCATCGGTTCTGACGTGCCCTGCTGGAACATCGGGCGGCCGTCCTGATCGACCAGCTGGATGCGCAAGCCTTCCGGTGTCTGATCGACGATGACCTGCTTGGACATCTGCGCGAGATCCGGATTGTCCTGGATCGCCTGATGGATTGCTTCGGCGGCGTGCTGGAACTCGCCGTCCTGCGACGACGATGTCGAGCGGTCGTTGGCGTTGCCGCTGCCCGACTGCATGTCAGATGCCTGGTTATCGTTGCTGGTCGCGCCGCCCTGACTCGTCTGAGCTTGCGTGGATTTCGTCTGGCTGCTGGGCGAGGACGGACTGTTTTTCTGGAACACGGACGCCGCGCCACCTGCGCGCGCGCTTTCCTGGCCCATGACCTGACCGCCAAGCACGCCGCCCGATCCGCTCAAAGTCTGTGCAATGCTCTGCGGCGCGAAATAATCGGCGATGCCGCGCTTCTGTTCCGGCGTCGTGGTGTTGATCAGCCACATCAAAAGGAAGAAGGCCATCATCGCGGTCACGAAGTCCGCATAGGCGACTTTCCACGCGCCGCCGTGATGGCCGCCGTGACCGCCTTTTTTAATGCGTTTGATAATGACGGCGTTTTCGCCTGCCATGTCTTTCGTCCCACCAATGACCCGTTCCGTACGGGAAAGCGGTCTAGCGCCGCCCTTGCCTCGTCCGGTTTGATCGGGACAATGCCAGAGACCCTGTTAAGCAAGCGTTGAAACCGGCCAAACCCGCAAAATGAGCTTCGATACCAAGGCTTTCCGCCATGCGCTGGGCTCGTTTCCCACCGGGGTCGCGGTCGTGACCGCGATGGGCGGCGCAGACCCCGTGGGGATGACGGTCAACTCCTTTACCTCGGTCTCGCTCGATCCGCCGCTGGTGCTGTGGTGCCTGAAGAAGGATTCGCACCGCTTTCATGTGTTCGCGGACGCCAAGGCATTCACGATCAACATCCTCGGCACCGAGCATGAGAGTGTGTCATCGCGGCTGGCAAAGCAGGGCGAGCATTCGCTGCACGGCGTGGATCTGCTGGAGACCGATCTGGGTCCGCCCGCGCTTGCCGATGCGCACGCCGTGTTCGAATGCGCGCGTGAGTCTGCACATGAGGCGGGCGATCATCTGATCCTGATCGGGCGTGTCGTGCATTTCGCGCGGCGCGACGATGGCGCGCCGCTGGTCTATTACCGCGGACGTTACGGCGCTTTGTCCGGCGGCTGAGTGCCGGCACGCAGGAGATACGCCCGCACGTCGGTGTCAGGCGGCGCACCTATGCCGGGCTTCTGCATTTGAAGCTGTTGCAGCGTGAAATCCATCTGCGCGTCGTAGGTACGTTCCAACTGATTGCGCAGTGATTGCTCCGCATCATACCAGTCGCGTTTGACATCTCCGTCCGCGCAGGTCGTGGCGGCGCTGTCGCCCCAGCGATGCTCGATGCATTGATAGGGATCGAACGACATTGCGAACAGGCGCTTGCGCGCGTCTTCATACCCCAGGGTCGTGCGGCTGCCATCGCTGTTTGTGTAAGTCACGCGGCAGAACTGTGTCGCATTGTTGTAAGCCTGCAAGAGATCGCCCGCGATATCGCTTCCTGCATAGGACAGATGCGGATCGTGTCGCGCTGCCATCTCGACAAAGCGCTGCGCAGTGTCGCGGATATATTTGAACGATGTCTTGAGGCGCGCGTCGCGGGACGGCGTCGAATACATCTCCCAATCGCCATCCGCACCGTAGATGTTCGGCGGCAGGCGGTCCGGTTCGGGCCGGTTCTCGATTCCTCTGGTCATCGCCAGTGAAACGGCCTGCGCACGATAGTGCAGATCGGTGCAGCTGGATTGTGCCAGATCCGCGATCTCGCTCACCGGCTCGAACAGCAGCATGCCGCCGGCGAGCTGCGCGCGGACATAATCATAGTAGTCGAGCGCTTCGCCTTTCAGCGTGAACGCGCCGTCTTTCCAATTGGCGTCCTTGGGCTTCTTGCCGTTGCCGAAGAACTGTTCGTCCGAGAAATCCACGATCTCGGCGTTGGCCGCCATCTCGATATGGCCGCCCGTAAGCACACCGTCCGCACGTTTTGTGTATCCAACCAGCCGCTGCGGCCGCCAGTTCTTGAAGCCCGCGCCGACAGACGGTTTCATGCGCGTGAAGCGCAGATCGTAGGTCATCTCGGTCAGGGAGAAATCGGTATGTGCATCGAAGAAATGCACGCGACCTTTGCCATCGACATCGAACACGATCCCGACATGCCCGGCCGGGTCATAGACGACGGTGCCAGGGCGGATCGATTGAGGATCTATCTTCGGCGAGTAGAAATCGGATTCGAGCGGCGTCTCCAGATCGGGATGGATGCGATAAGACGCCGATGACACCGCGCCGCGCAGGTGCTCGATGATCGTGTACCCGTTTGCGCCGTTCGGGACGTCGAACCGCTGGGTGACTTCATTGCCGTAGCGGCTGTAACGCAGATCGCGTGCTTCGCCTCCGCGTGCCGAGACCGCGCTTTCGAAGGAGAAAGGCAGGCCACGTTTCCAGGCGAAATAGAAGCGCAGGATATAAGGAAGCTCCGCGCAATCCGATTTGAACACCACGCCGGGTTTGTCCGTATCGCGAAACGGGTTGGCGCTGCTGCGCAGGCAGGCGTCCAGCGTGTTGCAGTCGGATTTTCCGATCGCGGCGATGAAGTCGCGCCAATCGCGTTCATCCGCTTCGCTCCAGCGATCGTGCCGGATCTCGTAGGTATACGTGCGCTCGGCGGCGGCAACGCCACCGGCGCAAAGCGCGAGCGCCACGGCGAAGGCTATCCCGGCACGCACAGAGCCCCTCATTGCACAAGCTTCTCACAAATCCGCGACGCCGCTACGGTAGGTTTTTCAAGCTTTTCCGGATGGACAACTTGTCTCTGTAGCGTATCGGCAACGCTGCACAGGTGAATGTGTCGAATCGGGCGATGTCACATCACTGTCACGGAACCGTCACGGCTCTGTAGCCGCCCCCGACGATTTATCCCGCGGGCAGAAAGACCGGCCACGAGGGGACGAATTGGCGTGCCTCACGCGACGGCTGGTCTCGTCCTTGGAGATCGAGAGAGGGTAGCATGAAGGGGAAAACAGCATTGATGGCCTGCGCCGCAGTCATCGCATTGACAGTGTCGGCCAACGCCCAGGCGGTATCGGCCGCGAAGACCCAGTCGGACGGCACCTCTGCCAGCTCGCAGGCCATCGACACGGGCCCGTCGAACGCCGAGCTCGAAGCGCGCATTGCCGCTCTCGAAGCCGAGGTTCAGCAGTCCGAACAGCGCCAGGCCAAGATCAACGATGACACATCGAAGTGGAACGACAAGCTCGTCGGCTGGTGGAACAACACCACGATCGGCGGCACCGCGTTCATCGACTTCAGCAACATCGAGCACAAAGTCACGGGCACGAAGCAGGCCGACGAAGGCACGAACTTCGACCTGAAGCGCTTCTATATCGCGATCGATCACAAGTTCGATGACGTGTGGTCCGCGAACCTGACCACCGACGTGACCTATGACGGTACGACCAAGGCCAGCCAGATCTTCATCAAGAAGGCGTACCTGCAGGCGAAAGTCTGGGGCGACATGTTCACCGTGCGCGTCGGCTCCGCCGATCTGCCGTGGATTCCCTTCGTCGAAGGTCTCTATGGCTACCGCTACGTTGAAAACACCCTGATCGACCGCACGAAGTTCGGCACCTCCGCCGACTGGGGCGCGCACTTCATGGGCAAGTTCGCCGACGGTCTCGTGAACTATCAGGTCTCGGTCATCAACGGCGCCGGCTACAAGGCCGATCCGATTGGCAGCGGCGCGAATCGCTCCAAGGATCTGGACGTCGAAGGCCGCGTGAACATCAACTGGAACGGCTTCGTTCTGGGCGTTGGCGGCTACGACGGCAAGCTCGGCAAGGATGTGGAAGGCGGCCCGACCGTCTATCACACCGCACAGCGCTTTGACGCCATTGCGGCCTATTCGACCGGCGACATCCATGCCGGCTTCGAATACTTCGATGCGACCGACTGGAACAACGTGACCACCGCGACGGGCGATCGCGCGGAGGGCTTCGGTGGCTTTGCGTCCTACAAGATCATGCCGGAATGGGCGGTGTTCGGCCGTTACGACTATGTGACGCCGAATGACAAGACCAACACCAAGCTCCACGACAACTACTACAACTTCGGCATCACCTACAGCCCGACGAAGATCGTGGACCTCTCGCTCGTCTACAAACACGACAGTGCCTCGAACGGCACGCTGGCCACTTCGAACGGCACGATCGGTTCGACGACACCTGGTTTGAGCGGCGCCTACAACGAAATCGGCCTGTTCACACAGCTGAAATGGTAACTAACTAAAAGTTAATGCAGCCTGCGGGTATCGCCGATATCCGCAGGCTGTGTTGCTTCTGAAAAGTCTGAAATCCGGTCCCTTTGGGGGACGAAAGACCAAGCGAGGAAAATATGAAAACAATGTTCAAGATGGGCGCCGCCGTTATCGCTATCGCGCTTTCGGCCGCCACGACTGCCTCTGCCGCCAATTTGAACGGCGCGGGCGGTACCGCGATCTATCCCGTGCTCAGCGTCTGGGCGCAGAAATACCACGACAAGACCGGCGACCAGATCAACTACCAGCCGATCGGCTCCGGCGGCGGCATCAAGCAGATCGAAGCGAAGACCGTTGATTTCGCGAACTCGGACAAGCCGCTGGTGCACGCGGATCTTGCGAGCAACAATCTCGTCCAGTTCCCGCAGGTCGTGATCTCGATCGTGCCGGTGGTGCATCTTCCGGGCGTTGGCGCCGGCCAGCTCGTCCTCGACGGCCGCACGCTCGCCGACATCTATCTCGGCAAGATCACCAAGTGGAACGATCCCGCGATCAAGAAGCTGAACCCGAAGGCCGCTCTGCCTGCCATGGCGATCCTCACGGTTCACCGTTCGGACGGTTCGGGCACGACCTTCAACTTCACCAACTACCTGACCAAGGTCGCGCCGGAATGGAAGAGCATCGGCTCCGACACGTCGGTCAACTGGCCAAATGGTGTCGGCGGCAAGGGCAATGCCGGTGTTGCCGGCACGGTGGCGCAGACGGTGGGTTCGATCGGTTATGTCGAATACGCCTATGCGAAGCAGAACAACCTCACCTGGACGGACATGATCAACGCATCCGGCGCGCGCGTGAAGCCGACGATGGAAGCGTTCCAGTCGGCCGCTTCGAACGCGGACTTCTCGAAGGTGCAGGACTTCTACGAAATCCTCACCAACCAGCCCGGTGCGCAGAGCTGGCCGATCACGGCAGCGACCTACATGCTGATGCGCAAGGACTATCCGGCCGACAAGAACAAGACGATCCTGAAGTTCCTCGATTGGGCCTTGAAGGACGGCAAGGGCGATGCGGAGAAGCTCGACTACGTTCCGTTCCCCGACAGCGTGGTCAAGCAGATCGAAGCGTCGTGGGCGAGCGAGCTTAAGGTTTCGCCGTAAGCGATCCGCGGCGGGTTTATTCGCCGATGATTTGAGGGCAGGACGGGGCATTCGCTCCGTCCTGTTTTCTTTTGCCCCTGTTGCGCCACTCTTCCCGTATGCCGCGCCTCACGATTCGCATCGATTTCGACAACGGCGACCAGCTCGGCCCCGGAAAAGTGCGTCTGCTGGAGCTCGTCGCCGAAACCGGCTCCATCCGCAAAGCCGCCGCCCAGATGAAAATGAGCTACCGCAAGGCGTGGCTGCTGCTGCAGGCGCTGGAAAATACCTTTCAAGAGTCCCTGATCGTCACGGCAACAGGTGGCCGGGCGGGGGGAGGCGCCAGGCTCACACCCCTGGGCGCGCGCATCGCGGCGCTTTATCGGGGGATCGAGGCCAAGACCCTGAAGGGCTCCTCGACAGATCTCAGGACTCTGGAAAAGCACACGTCCCACAAGCGCTTACGGTAAGACCGCGGGTATTTTCTATTCTATTGATTTTCTTACACAAAAATTAAACTAGTAGTTTGCGATATGATCTTGTGCGTTATCATAAGCCAGCTTATATACGCCGGATGATGGATACCAACCCCGCAACCAACGCCCTCGAACGGGACCTGCTCATCGTTCTCAACGATGTGGCACGTCTGACCCGCACCCGATTCGACCAGGCCGCGCGCGCCTTCGGAATGACGCGCGCGCAGTGGATCATTCTTGCGCGGCTTTCCCGTCAGCCGGGAATTTCGCAGAATGAACTCGCCACGATCTGCGAAGTGGAGCCGATCACGGTGGCGCGCCTCGTCGACCGTCTCGAAGCCCGCGGCATGATGGAGCGCCGTCCCGATCCGAACGATCGCCGCGTGCGCCGCCTGCATCTGTTGCCCGCGTCGACGCCGATCCTCGCGGAGATCGCGCGTCACAAGAATAGCATCTATGCGGATATCACCGATGGCATTGATGAAGCCACGCTGAGCACAATGCTGGATGGTCTTTTGCAAATGAAAACGAAATTGACGGCCGAGCCGGCGGAAGACGCCAAGCTCGCAGCGGCCGGGGAGTAATTGTCGTGGCTGCGTTGAGAACCGAAACTGTCGACTATCAGCCCGTGTCGCGCCGGTACGGCGCGCATGTGAAGGGTGTCCTCGGCGAATTGTGGGCCGACAAGGCGCGCCTGCGGCGGATCGCGATGATCTGGGGTGTCGCGCTGATCGCCGTGATCGCGCTCGTCGTCTATCTGACCGGCGGCCGCTATGTCGGCACCGATGACTCCTACGTGCACTCGGCGAAGCTGATGGTGTCGACCGACGTCTCCGGCCTGGTGCAGGACGTCGATGTCAAGGAAGGCCAGCACGTCAAGAAGGGTCAGGTGCTGTTCCGCCTCGACCCGAAGCCGTTCCAGATCGCGCTTGCGAATGCGAAAGCCGCGCTCGCGCAGACCGTGCAGGACGTCGAATCGACGCGTGCGACCTATAAGAGCCTGATCGGCCAGATGTCCGCGCAGCAGGCGCAGGTCAATCTCGCGCAAATCACCTACAACCGTTACACCGCGCTCGCCAAAGCGAATGCGATCGCGCCGACGCAGCTCGACCAGGCGCGCGGCACGCTGCAAACCGCGCAAGCGACGCTGATCTCGCTCAAGCAGAGCGCCGATGTCCAACTCGCCAAGTTGAACGGCAACCCGGAGCTTCCCGCACAGCAGACACCGGATTATCAGAAGGCGCAGGCCAATGTGGACGAGATGCAGCGGCAGCTCGATCACGCCGTGGTGCGCGCGCCGTTCGACGGCATCGTCAGCGAAGTGGATTCGCTTCAGCCCGGCACGCTCGTGATCTCCGCGATGTCGGCATTCACGACCACCAGTGCGGTCGGCATCGTGTCGGAGAAAGATCTCTGGGTCGAAGCCGACATGAAGGAGACCGATCTCACCTATGTCCGCGAAGGCAATCCGGTCGATGTGACGATCGATACCTATGGCGGCTGCAAGTGGCGCGGTCGTGTAAGCACCGTGTCCGCCGCGAGCGACTCCGCGTTTTCCGCCCTGCCGGCAGAGAATACGAGCGGCAACTGGGTCAAGGTCGTGCAGCGCATTCCCGTGAAGATCGCGCTCGACAAATCCAGTTGCAACGCGCCGCTGCGCGCGGGCATGAGCGCCGTCGTCTCGATCGATACAGGCAAGCGCCGCTGGGATCGTTGGCTGACGGGCGGCTGAGCCCATGAGCGCCCACGCCGCGTCGTCGCACAGCGCCGAGCATTACGACAGTCCCGTCGCCGTCTGGGCCGTGTTGATGGGCTCGATGGCGGGCGTGCTGATGCAGGCGCTCGACACCACCATCGCCAATGTCGCGCTCCCCTATATGCAGGGCAGCCTGTCGGCCTCGCGCGACCAGATCACCTGGGTCCTGACGTCCTACATCGTCGCCGCCGCGATCATGACCGCGCCGGTCGGCTGGATCGCGGCGCGCTTCGGCAAGAAGAACTTCCTGATGATCAGCCTGACCGGCTTCACCGTCACGTCAATGATGTGCGGTCTGGCGCAATCGCTGGAGCAGATGATCCTGTTCCGTCTGCTGCAGGGTGCATTCGGCGCCGCTCTCGGCCCGCTGTCACAAGCCGTGATGCTCGACATGTATCCGCCGCAGAAGCGCGGAAACATCATGGCGATCTGGGGCATGGGCGTGATGCTGGGCCCGATCCTCGGCCCGACGCTTGGCGGCATCCTGACAGACACCTACAATTGGCGCTGGGTGTTCTATGTGAACGTGCCGTTCGGCATCGCAGCCGTCAGCGCGATCTTCATCTTCTTCAAGGATACGGCGCGCGACACGACGCTGAAATTCGACTGGTTCGGGTTCGCGGCACTCGGCGTCTGTCTCGCATCGCTGCAATTGATGCTCGACCGCGGCACGAACAAGGACTGGTTCGACTCGACGGAGATCATTGTCGAGGCGGTGATCGCGGGGACGGCTTTCTACCTGTTCATGGTGCACATGCTGACGGCGCCGCGACCGTTCATTCCGCCCAAAATTTTCCAGGACCGGAACTTCCTTGGCGGACTGGTTCTGATGTTCGTCATCGGCGCGGTGCTGCTCGCGAGCTCCGCGTTGCTGCCGCCCTATCTTCAGGGACTTGGCGGCTACACCGTTACCGACACGGGCCTTTTGATGGTGCCGCGGGGCATCGGGACGATGATCGCGATGATGTTCGCCGGCCGCATGGCGCTGAAGTTCGATCCGCGCATCCTCATGACCTTCGGCACGGCGCTCATGGCATGGTCGCTGTGGAACATGTCGTACTGGACGCCGCAGGTGGGCGTGTCCACGCTGGTGCTGACGACGGGCATCCAGGGTTTCGGCATGGGCTTCGTGTTCGTGCCGATGAACCTTGTCGCGTTTGCGACACTGGCGCCGCAGTTCCGCACCGACGGCACTGGCCTGACCAATCTGATGCGCAATATCGGCAGTGCGATCGGCGTGTCGCTCACCACCACCATCCTCGCCTACAGCGTGCAGATGATCCATTCGCAAAACGTGCGCTTCGGCAGCGTCTTCAATCGTGCGCTCGGGGTGAATGGCGAGTCGCTGATGATGAGCCCGCAAATCCCGTTCGGCGTCGGCAATCTCAACAGCCTGATCGAATACCGCGCCGAAGTGCAGGCTTACGCGAACGATTTCCTGTTCATGTTCTACATCGCGCTTGCGGCGTTCCCGGTGATCTGGCTCATGAAGCGCCCGAACTTCAATCCGGGCGAAAAAGTCGAAATCGAGGTCATGGAATAATGCGGGTCGCTTTTCTGGGGCTCGGCGTGATGGGTTATCCGATGGCGGGTCACCTCAAGCGCGCCGGGCACGACGTCAAAGTCTACAATCGCAGCAAGAGCAAAGCCGAACGCTGGGTCGATGAGTATGGCGGCCGCTTTGCCCCCACGCCGGACGTTGCGGCAGAAGGCTCCGACATTGTCTTCGCCTGTGTCGGCCGTGATGACGATTTGCGGGGTGTGACGCTCGGCTCCACCGGCGCATTCGCGGCGATGAAGAAGGGTTCAGTGTTCGTCGATCACACGACAGCCTCCGCCACAATCGCGCGCGAGCTTTCTGCAGTTGCAGAAAAATCAGGCTTTGGGTTTGTCGATGCACCGGTGTCGGGTGGCGAGCAGGGCGCCAGGAATGGTCAGCTCACCATCATGTGCGGCGGCAGCGAAGCGGACTACGCGAAGGCCGAGCCGGCGATGGCGGCGTATGCGAAGCAGCAACGTCTGCTTGGCCCGTCGGGCTCCGGTCAGCTTGCCAAGATGGTCAACCAGATCTGCATCGCCGGTGTGGTGCAGGGGCTGAGCGAGGCGCTGAGTTTCGCGCGCGCCGCCGGTCTCGATGCCGAAGCGGTGGTCAGCGTGATCTCCAAAGGGGCTGCGCAAAGCTGGCAGATGGACAATCGCCACAAGACGATGCTCGAAGGCCATTTCACGCATGGCTTCGCGGTCGAATGGATGCGCAAGGATCTCGGCATCTGCTTCGACGAGGCGGAACGCATCGGCGTGGGCCTGCCGGTCGCAGAGATGGTCGACAAGTTCTACGCCGAGGTGGAAGACATGGGCGGCAAGCGCTGGGATACCTCCAGCCTGTTCGCGCGGATGGAAAAGCTGCGCGGAGGCAAGGCTTGACCGCCGCCAAAGCCGCCAAGCCCTATCATCACGGCGATCTGCGCAACGCGCTGCTCGATGCGGCGCGCGCTCTGCTCGAGGAAGGACCGCTCGCGGATCTGAGTCTGCGCGCCGTCGCGCGCCGCGCGGGCGTCAGCCATGCGGCGCCCTATCGTCATTTTCCGAACCATGAATCGTTGCTCGTTGAACTCGCGCTGGAAGGGTTTGCCGAGTTGCGCGGCGAAGTCGTCGCTGCGGCAGCCGTGCAAGGCGCGGAATCGGATCGGATCGCCAAGATCGGAGCCGCCTATATGCGCTTCGCCGCGAAGCGGCCGGCGTTGGCGCGGCTGATGTTCGGGCCGCAGCTCCCCAACCGCGAGCAATTCGCGCAATTGGGCGAAGCGGCGGATTCCATAGGTGGCGAAATCGGCGCGGCATTGCATGACCCCGCACTGGGTCTTGCCGTATGGGCTGCTGTGCATGGCCTCGCGATGCTTATTCTGGAGAACGTGATCGATCTCGGTCAGCGCCGCTCGGGGCTGGATGTGCTGCCTTCGCGCGCGGAGATCCTGCTGCGCAGCCTGTTCATGGTGAAGAGAGGCTGAGGGGCAGCACCGCGCTCCCGCCGGTGACGCTGCTAATGCACGCCGGCCTGATAGCCGTGCATCTGCCAGTCGTTGACGTTCTTCTGTTCGCGCAGACGGATGCGGTCCCAGTCGCGCTGCGTCAGGCAGACTTCCTGCGGGAGGACGGTCCCTTCGTGGACCGGATGATGGCAGATCAGTTTCTCGCCATTCGCGGACACCTGTGTCGTCGCCCCGGCCGTCCCCGCTTCGGTGTGCAGGGCATGAGGAACGTCGCTGCTCTGCGCCATCGGCTCGTCGGTTGCGGCCGCGGCGGCGGAGGTGCCGGCCGGGTCGGCCAGTGCGGCGACCGACATCGACAGTGCGAGGCCGGAAACAAATGCGAGCAACGTCTTGCGCATGGAATATCTCCTCCACGATGTTGACGCGCCTCCGGAAGCGGCGCAACCGTCCGGGCGCATGTCACATCAAGTTGATTGTGAGAATGCGAAAAGGAAGAGGCGAGTCCGGATTCACTGCCGAGGGAAAAGCGAAATCCGGACTCGAGCCTCGAGGAACCTATTTCGGTTCCGGCGTGACGTAGCTGTGAACCTGGAAGTCGGAGACGGTTCTCTGCGTCTGCAGACGGATGCGTTCCCAGGTCTGCTTCGTCAGGCAAACCGGCTGGGGCATCATCGTGCCCTGATGGACGAGGTGATGGCAGACGATTTGCTTGGAATCACCGGTTGTCGTCGCGGAGATCGGCTGTGCCATCTGCTCGGGCTGCGGCGTGAGCGCCGAGGTGTCCGCCAACGCGGCGGTTGCAAGCGTGAGAGCCAAACCGGAAGCGAGTGCAAGAACTGTGGTGCGCATGACGTTCCTCCTGAAGGTGTGTTCATGCTGATCCTCGCGCGGTGTGCGTGCAAGTGTTTGCCGCCTCTCTCACGCCGAGTTGATGCGATCACAGCTGTGTGACAGGCGCGATGTCAGCAACTTGTCAGGAGGCGGGCGGCAGCGCGGTGGAAACTGTCGGCGGCGGCGATTCCGGCCCGTCACGCAGAAATCCCTTCGCCAGCGCGTGGTAGAGCGATTCATGCTGGATCAGGCGCGACACGCCGTAGCCGATGAAGGCCGCGATCATCAGCGGGATCACCATGCCGCGCGAATTGGTCATTTCGTCGATGATCACGAAGGCCGTGATCGGCGCCTGCGTCACACCGGCGAAATAAGATGCCATGCCGAGAAGGACAACCGCACCCATCGAATGCACGCCCAGAACCTTGCCGATCACCTCGCCGAAGCCGGCGCCGACAGAGAGCGACGGCGCGAACAATCCTCCGGGAATGCCGGACAGGGTCGACGCCGCGGTCGCGACGAATTTCAATGGTGAGAATATCCACGGTAGCGCGTGGCCCTCGACCGCCAGGCGCGCGGCGCCGTAACCCGTGCCGTATGTCATGCCCGCGCTTGCCAGACCGCACAGCGCAACAATCAATCCGCAGACCCCGGCGACGGTCAGCGCGCGCATCATCGGCGCGGGTGCAACCCAGCTCTTGATGCGTGCCGTCCCGAAAATGACGAGTCGTGCGAACAAGGCGCCCATCGCGCCGCAGAGAACGCCGCAGAAGATCGGTGCCAGCCAGTCGATCGTCACGCGCAGCATCGCCGATGAGCTTCCGAAATAATCGTAATTGCCGACGAGGCCGAGCGAGGCGAGACCGGCGAGGATGACGGAGATCAGCACCAATCCGCTGGTGCGCTGTTCGTATTCGCGGCTCATCTCCTCGATGGCGAAGACGATGCCGGCGAGTGGCGTATTGAAGGCCGCCGCAACGCCGGCAGCCGAGCCGGCGAGAATGAGACCCTTCTCCAGCACTGCGCCGCCGGCGCGTGCGGTCGCCAGCATGATGGCAGCACCGACCTGAACGGTCGGTCCCTCGCGCCCGATCGAAGCACCGGACGCAAGGCCCAGCAATGTGAGGAGAATTTTTCCGAAGGCGAGCTTCAGGGACAATAGTCGTTTGCGGGCCGTCGACTCCTCCAGTTCCCGCGCCGCGATGGCTTGCGGGATGCCGCTGCCCTGCGATCCGGGAAACACGGCACGGGCCATCCAGGCCGAAAGGACGAACCCTGCCGGCGTTAGGACAAGCGCAATCCAGGGATGGACAAGGATCCGTGCAAACAAG